>ERZ1090862.191-NODE-191-length-26765-cov-5.787271_pt1 | contig 26765 bp, 45 predicted proteins | sample MGYA00478481_ERZ1090862 | MGnify/ENA primary metagenome ERZ1090862 (study PRJEB33644, sample SAMEA5815745) | chicken gut metagenome | biome: Chicken; feature: Gastrointestinal Tract; material: Caecum | place: Ireland | collected 2019-01-01 | study: A study of the... | reverse complement strand
TCTACACGAGCCTTATCGTCGGCAGCGTCAGATGTGTATAAGAGACAGGAGTGGACAGAACAGGACTATAAGCAGTGGCGGCTGAACCAAATCGGCCGCGGGCGGCGGTTTGAGGCCCTGCGGGACAAGATCGCTGAACGCATGACCCAGGCCAACGAGACAGCGGCAGCCTATGTCAACGACGCCACGCCCGGTATTTATAGCCTGAACCGCAATTACGCGGCGTACACCATCGAGCAGGTGGCGGGGAATATTGGGTTTACGCTTTGGGATGAAGAGACGGTACGGCGCTTGATTGTGGAAGAGCCAGATGTAATGCCATATTACCCTGCAGAAAAAGCCGTGAAAAGAGGGATCGACTTAGCCTATGGGAAAAAGCAGATTACTTCTGTTGTGACCAGCGGCATCTTACAAGGGTTAAGCATTAAGGGGCTTGCGGATCATCTTCAGTCCCGCATTCCGGAAATGAATCGAGAAAGCGCTGTGCGAACGGCCAGAACCGCGGTGACAGGAGCCGAAAATGCGGGCCGCATGGCCAGTTATCAAGATGCCCAGAAAATGGGAATCAAAATGCGGAAGGAATGGGTGGCCACCCTTGATAGTAGAACGCGCCACTCTCACCGCATGGTAGATGGCGAAAAGGTTGACCTCAAAAAAGAGTTTTCAAATGGTTTGATGTACCCTGGGGACCCCAACGGCAAACCCGCAGAAATATATAACTGCCGTTGCACAATGGTTGCAGATTTGCATGGGATTGACACAAGCAATGCCAATAGGTGGTCAGAAGACCCTGAAACCGGTAAAAAGCGGAAAATTAAAGACATGACATATTCCCAATGGGAGAAATGGTTAAAGAATGGACGTTAGGTTTACGGATAACTCAAAAGAAATCTTAGCGAAAAAAGAAGGAACTCTGGCAAAAGCATTAGAGCAATGCGGACTCCTTGGGGAAAACTACGCAAAAAAGAATTGCCCTGTAGATACAGGAGCTTTGAGAAATTCAATTAGCCACAAGGTGGTCCTGAGTGAAGAGGCAGCGTATATTGGGACAAATGAGGAATATGGGCCTTATGTGGAACTTGGCACAGGGATTTATATTTCTGGAGGCAGACCGACACCCTGGGTGTACCAGGATGCAAAAGGAAACTGGCACATGACCCACGGACAACGAGCGCAACCTTATTTGAAGCCAGCGGTGGCGGACCATGCCAGCCAATACCGTGCGATTTTGGAGGACGCACTAAAAAATGGATAAAAAAACTCTCTCACCACAGGATGTTGCCAAAATAGAGGCGGTTCTTTCAAAAGGGGACCGTGTGGAGTTGATCCCTGTGCGGGATGGTGTTAAAATACTACATATACGGCGGGAAGAAATCCGCCGTACAAAATTTTGATATCGTTCCCCTCCCTAAGCGTTGGGAGGGAAGGACCGAAAGGGGTCAGTTGCCTGGTTTTCCGGGTAGCTGGCCCCTGTTTTTTTGTTATCCGGCAAAACCCGCGAGGAACAGCGGTTTTACAATCACAGTCGCCCCGAAGGAACGGGCCGAAGAAAAGGAGACTGAGTATGAGTTTAACCAGACGTGCCCTGAAAGCGATGGGCATCGACGAGGAAAAGATCGACGAGATCATTTCCATGCACAGCGAGACCGTGGACGGCCTGAAAGCGGACGTTGCGAAGTATAAGGCCGACGCAGAAGCCCTGCCCGAAGTACAGAAGCAGTTGGAAAAGGCGCAGGCGGATCTGGAAGCGGGCAAGAAAGACTCGTGGAAAGTGAAATATGAGGCCATCAAAGAGGAATTTGAGGGCTACAAGACCGAGCAGACCAAGAAGGAGAGCCACGCGGCCAAGGAAAAGGCTTATCGGGCGCTCCTGCAAGAGGCCGGGGTAAGCGAGAAGCGCCTGGAATCCGTCCTGAAGGTCTCTGACGTGGACAGCGTGGAGCTGGACGAAAAGGGAGGCATCAAGGGTGCTGACAAGCTCACAGAGGCCATCAAGACCGAGTGGGCGGACTTTATCACTACTACGCAGACCAGAGGCGCAAGCACCTCCAACCCCCCAGCCAACAACAGCGGCGTTTCAATGACAAAGGCAGACATCTATAAAAAAGATGACCACGGACGTTATGTTTTGTCTGCTGCCGAGCGCCAGCAAGCACTAATTGAAAACCACCAGACTACGACATGAAAGGAATGATTTTTAATGGCTGCTACTACCGTTGAGAGCTTCACCGCCCCCCGCGATTCGCTGCCGAACGTCTATACCAGCGTGACGGCCCGCGAAGAAGATTTCGTCACCCGATTCAATGATAACTGGGATTCTCTGCGCAACATCTTGGGAATCATGCGGCCCATCCGCAAGACCCCCGGCACGCAGCTGGTGTCCTACACCGCCAGCGTGGCGCTGGAATCCGGCGACGTCGGTGCCGGTGAGGTGATCCCCTACAGCAAAACCACCATCACCGCCACCAAGAAAGACGATCTGACCATCAAGAAATACGCCAAGGCTGTGCCCATTGAGGACGTGGACAAGTACGGCGCTGCTATCGCTGTGGAAAAGAGCGACGACGCCTTCCTGACCAGCCTGCAGAATGTGGTGCTTGGTGACTTTTACACCTTCCTGAACACTGGTACGCTGACTGGCACCGCCACCACCTGGCAGGCCGCTTTGGCCCAGGCACAGGGCAAGGTGCTGGACAAGTTTGCAGGCATGGCTAAGGACGTGACCCAGGTTGTGGGCTTTGCCAATATCCTGGATGCCTATGATTACCTGGGCGCTGCGGACATCACTGTGCAGACCCAGTTTGGTATTAACTACATCCAGAATTTCATGGGTTACAGCACCCTATTCCTGCTGCCTGCCAGCGTGTCCGGCAAGACCGCCATTGCGCGCAACACCGTGATTGCCACGCCTGTGGAGAACATCGACCTGTATTATGCCGACCCTGGCGACAGCGAGTTCGCCCGCCTGGGCCTGAACTACACCACCCAGGGCGAGACCAACCTGATCGGCTTCCACGCCCAGGGCAACTATTCCACCGCTGTGGGCGAGACCTACGCCATTATGGGCATGAAGCTGTGGGCTGAGTATCTGGACGGCATTGCCAAGATTACCGTATCGGCGGGGGGTTAACGCCCCCGGCCGAGGAAACGGGCCTCGTCGGCTCGGGGGTAGTAGGTAAAGCCAAAGTTGGCAGAAAGCGAGGCACATAAATGGCGTATACACCAACTACATGGACAGACGGTGATCTGATTACCGCCGAAAAGCTGAACAAGCTGGAGGCGGGAGTACAAAACGAACAAGTTGGACCGCAGGGGCCGAAGGGAGATGCCGGAGCACAGGGCCCGAAAGGCGATAAAGGAGATACTGGAGCACAAGGCCCTGCTGGTGCTGACGGCGCAGACGGAGCGGCGGCAGGGTTTGGGACTCCAACCGCGACAGTAGACGCCAACACCGGAACGCCGTCTGTTACCGTCACTGCGAGCGGCCCCAATACGGCAAAGATATTTGCGTTTGCTTTCAAAAATCTTAAAGGCGCGAAGGGCGATACCGGCGCAAAGGGGCCGGCTGGGAAGGGTGTTAAATCCATTGCGCTGACCACTACTGGCGGCGCTGTTACCGGCGGTACAGTGACATTCGACGATGGAAGCACCGCACCAATTACGGTCACTTCGGCAGATGCATAAAAGGAGGGCAGCAAGATGCTTGAATCCGTCTTGCATTATTTGCATAACTGGTTTTTAGTGGCCGTTTATGACGACCTCTATACCATCAAGGACGGCAGCATCGAGCTGCCTTTCTTGCAATCCGGGCAATACTTCCGCATTGTGGGAAGTGTCCTCAACGATGGGGTATATAGCTACCCTGCAGAAAACCTGAAAGATGAGGAATTCACCGGGTCTATCTGGGCTTTGGCTGTTCCCCCCGCAGTGCTTTCCTTGGTGGAGGAGATCGCCTCCTGGCAGGCTAAGAACGGCGCTTCTGGCCCTTACACAAGCGAGAGTTTCGGCGGGTACAGTTACACCAAGGCCACCAATGCCAGCGGCGCGGCGGTGGGATGGCAGGATGTGTTCAAAGCTCAACTGTCCCCTTGGCGCAAGCTGGGGGGAACCTACCAGTACGCTGCGCCTAATCCGCACATGACCCCGCCGCTGCCGCATGAAGAAAACCCGTGGAGGTGATTGAGTGAGCCTTTTAGATGATTTTGCCCGGCCCTGCGTGCTTCTGGAGAAGACCCGCAAGCCCGACGGCGAGGGAGGGTATATCACCACATGGCAGGAGGGTGCGGAGTTCCTCAATTACCAGGCCTTGGACACCTCTATGGAGGCCCGGAGAGCGGAGAAAGAGGGCGTCACCAGCCTGTATTCCGCTCTGGTGGACAAGGCCGTACCTATCGAGTACAACGACTACTTCCGGGACACATCCACCGGGGAGACCTACCGGGTCACATCTGACCCCAAGGAGCGGGAGGCACCCAAATCCGCCGGGCCTGTGGTGAGGGCGCTAAAGTATTTCACCGCTGAGAGGAAGGAGCTGCCCCAATGACGAAAGCAGCAGCCCTTCACAAGTTCTTCTCTGGCTTTGGCATCCCGGCTTATCCGGTGAGCTCGGTGCCGGAGGACGCGGTGTTCCCCTGGCTGACCTATGAGCTGGTGACCGGCGCCTGGGCAGAGGGAGAAGTGAGCATGACGGTGAATTTGTGGTATTACACCGCCAGCGAAGCAACCCCCAACGCAAAAGCGGAGGAAATATCCAGAACCATTGGGTTGAGTGGGATTTCTGTCCCCTGCGAGGGTGGCTTTATCTGGCTGAAGAGGGGTTCCCCCTGGTGTCAAAACCTACGCGACGAAACTGACCCAGCAATCAAGAGGCGTTACTTAAATGTAACGGCGGAATACATGACAATCAATTGAAAAAATACCTCCCCCTAAGAGGCGGGGGAGAAGGGCTGAAAGGGGCTGATATAAAAAAGGAGGCTACTATGCGTTATACCCGTATCCCTGAAACTGCGTTTCAGAATCTCCAGCTCAATGCTGGTGTGCTTTTAAGCGACTTTGACCCCGCCGCTGGCACGGTGGAAGAAGCAGATATTATGGGTGCCACTTCGGGAGGCGTAGCTTTCGCCGCCACCCCAGAGTTTTCCGATTTTGGCGAGGATATCGACAACTGCCCGGTGAACGTCCTGGAACTGAAGCGTTTGGACTCCTGGGAAGTCACCATGTCGGGCACGTTTATCACCGTAAGCACCACGCTGGTAAAAGATTTGATTGGCGCTGCCGATATTGCTGCCACCAAAGTGGTGCCCCGCAACGATGTGGCCACCACGGACTTTAAAGATATCTGGTGGGTGGGCGACTACAGTGACAAAAACGGCGAGACCAAAGGCGGCTTTGTGGCAATCCATATGTTGAATGGCCTGTCCACCGGCGGATTCCAGCTGCAGTCTGGTAACCGGGAGAAAGGTCAGTTCGAGTTTGAGTTTACCGGCCACTATTCCATCAACGCTCAGAACACCGTGCCCTTTGAGGTCTATGTAAAAGCTGGCACGGACGAGGAAGAGGCCGGAGGTTAACTAGGAGGATGATGTGAAAATGAAGACACTGGCAACCTGCAGCCCTGTAGAATTTCTCGTACAGACCAACAAGATCCGGCGCTCGGTGGAAAGCTGGCTCACCCTGACCAAGGTGATGGAGATTCGCAAGCGCTTGCCGGAGCTCCCCCAGGGAGCCAAGCCCGAGGACGTCAAAAAGGCCCGGAAGGAGCAGGCGAAAAAGAACTTCTCCGCCATTTTGGATTCCGTGCTGGAAGAGCATCCCCAGGAGACGGCGGAGCTTTTGGGATTGTTGTGCTTCATCGAGCCGGAAGACCTGGAGAACCACTCCATGTTGGAGATCATCAGCTCGGTCAATGAGCTGATTGCCTCGCCGGAAGTCCTGAGTTTTTTTACCTCGTTGACGCAATTGGTTCAGACCGTTACCTCCGATACTGCGAAGGGCTGAACCCCGGCTTTCTAGACGCGCTGGGGCCCTCTTACATTATTGACCACTGCATTGCGCAGTGGAGCAAGGAAATGGAGGAAAAAACCTATCGTATCTATGTGACGGATGCCTTGCAGGTTATTGCTGAGAACACGGCCCACATGGCAGGCGGGAAGACTATGACTGTCAGGTGGGATGAGCTGACAAAGCCGAAGCCTAAAGACACCAGAACAGGGGAAGAGATTGTGGCGGATGTGTTGAGAAAAGGAGGCTTGAAATTGATTCCTCGCAGCTAAACGGCGCTGCGAAAGGGCTAAGAGGTGCCATTTTTCAGGAAGGAGGTGGCACTCATAAACTTATTTGATCTTTACGCGAAGATCTCACTGGACAGCAGTGAGTACGATGAAGGCTTGAATAAAGCCAGCAGCAACACGTCATCCTTTGCCAGCAAGCTGAAGAAGGGGCTGGCGACTGCCGCAAAGGCTGGAGCCGCGGCACTGGGGGCGGCCGCCACAGGTGTTGCCGCACTGACTAAAGCCTCCCTTGACCAGTATGCTGAGTATGAGCAGCTGGTTGGCGGTATCAAGACCCTTTTTAAGGATTCCTCGGATACGGTCCAGCAATACGCCGCCAACGCTTATAAAACGGCTGGCGTGTCCGCCAACTCCTATATGGAGCAGGCCACGGCCTTTTCCGCGTCCCTTATCCAGTCTTTGGGTGGAGACACGGAAGCTGCTGCGGAGTACGCCAACCAGGCCATCATGGATATGTCCGACAACGCCAACAAGATGGGCACGGACATTGAGAGCATCCAACAGACCTACCAGTCCTTGATGCGCGGCAACTACGCCATGTTGGACAACCTGAAACTGGGCTATGGCGGCACCAAAGCGGAATTGGAGCGCTTGGTGGCGAAAGCGGAGAAGCTGACCGGGCAAGCTCTTGATCCCTCGAAGTTTTCCGATGTTATCACGGCTATTCACGCTGTGCAGAAAAATTTGGGGATTACAGGAACCACCGCGAAGGAAGCCTCCACTACTATTCAAGGCTCGCTGAACATGATGCAGTCGGCGTGGTCAAACCTGGTGGCGGGAATCGGAAACGAAAATGCCAATATGACTTCGCTTATCGACAATTTTGTCGAGAGCGTAGCGACGGTTGGCGAAAACATTCTCCCGAGAATGCAGCAAATTTTTACGGGAATTGGAACACTGGTTCAGCAGCTTGCCCCCATTATTGCGGAGGCAATTCCTGGCATTCTCAGTGGGGTCCTTCCAGGGCTAATGAACGCTGCTAGCACATTGTTTATGACACTTGCGGCGTCGCTCCCTTCGCTGCTTCAAACCTTAATTCCCGCTGTTACATCATTTATTACGACAAACCTTCCTCAGCTTGTGACGGTGGCTTTCCAAATAATGACAACTTTGGTGAATGGGCTGATTCAAGCCCTGCCACAGTTGGCGGCAGCGATTCCGCAAATCATTACGGCAATAACCACGTCTCTTGCTACAGCAGGCCCACAATTGCTGCAAAGTGGTGTTCAGCTGTTGCAGCAGTTGGCAACAGGCATACAAAATGGGCTTCCGCAATTGGCCGCAGTGCTGCCACAGATTATATCTAACTTTATCAACTTCATTGCTGCTAATTTACCACAAATCCTGCAGCAAGGCGTGCAGATTATCAATTCGCTGGTCAACGGTATTTTGAACGCCATCCCGGAACTGGTGGCGAATCTGCCCCAGGTAATCACAGCGATTGTCAACTTCATTGTTTCCAGCCTCCCTCAGATTTTGGAAGCTGGCGTCCAAATTTTGCAGAACCTAATCACTGGGATTATCAATACAATCCCCGAGCTGGTCTCCAACCTGCCCCAGATCATAAACGCCATTGTAAACGGCATTGGCTCTTTGATGGGTTCCATTATTAACATCGGCGGCGATATCGTGCGGGGCATCTGGGACGGTATTTCCGGTGCGGCCGGATGGCTGTGGAGCCAGATTACAGGCTGGATGAGCGGGATTGTAAACGGCATCAAGGGGTTCTTCGGGATTCATTCGCCCTCCAAACTGTTTCGTGATGAGATTGGTAAAAATATCGGGCTTGGTGTTGCTGAAGGCATTGAAGATAGCAAGGATGATGCTGTAAAAGCAGCAAAGGAATTGGCAGAGTCAGTATATGAGGAAAGCAAAGATTGGATTGATAAGCAGGTAAAGTACAACGAGTATAGTCTGCGGGACCAATTAGAAGTTTGGGAAGCAATCCAAGACCAGTTTATCAAGGAAAGCAAGCAATATGCTGATGCAGAAGACCAGATTCTGGATATACGGCATCAAATCCTGGAAGAAAATGAAAAGCTGGAGCAGGAATACCTTGATAAGTTCACAGCGCGCTCCCAGGAGATCTTTAATGTCTATGGGCTGTTTGACAAGGTTGAGGAGTACGACGCTGTTTCTGGGGATTACCTGCTGAACAACCTTGCGGACCAGGTTGCGTCGATTGAAGACTATTATTCCAAAATCGACCAGCTTTCTCAGCGCAGTGGAGTGACAGAAGCTCTGTTGGATGAATTCCGCACAAAAGGCCCTGATGCAATCGAAGCGCTGGATGCCTTGCTTGCTATGAGCGAGGAAAAGCTGGACCAGTACACAGCCTTGTACGAAGAAAAGCGTGCCCTTGCCAATGAAATCGCAGCCAAGGAGCTCAGTGGACTTCGGGAAAGCACCAACGACGAAATCGAAAAGAACCTTCTCGCGCTGCAGGGGAAATTTGAGACAGAAGGGCCTCAAGTAGGTGTTTCTTTGGTGCAAGGGATGGCCAACGGTATCCGCAGCGGGAAATCCGCTGTCATATCCGCCGTGCAGGAAGTTGCCAATGCAGCAGTCAATGCCGCAAAGTCCACGCTGGGAGTACATTCCCCGTCCACAGTATTCGCCGGAATCGGCGAGGACATGGCCCAGGGCATGAATGTGGGGTGGAACGATAGCCTGCCCGGAGTGTTGCAGAGCATTGAAAGCAGCCTGGGGCGTGTTCCCGCAACGATGGAATCACCAAAAGCGGAAGTCAAGCCCAGCTCTGCAAATCAGCCTGCTCAACAGGCGGGTTACACCATCATCCAAAACATCCAGTCCGTGCCGTTGACGCCTTCTGAGCTGGCGCGGCAGAGTGTAGATGCTTACAGGCGATTGAGATGGGCATAAGGAGGACACTGTGAACAACATCGTCATTTATAAAAACGAGATGGGGGACACAGTGGAGTTCTCCAAGCGGTCGGGGTTTTTCCTCACCGATTTCCCGCTGCTTTCGGGACTTTCCATTGACGTGAGTACCTCCCAGAGCATTGACCAGCTGGGAGGCACCATCGAAAGCCAGGTGGTAAACCCCAAGACCGTCACGGTGAAGGGGTTTATCCAGGGGGACGGCACGGCGGGGAAGCAAAAGCTGCTGCAAGTCATCCGCCCGCTGGAAAAGGGCCGGTTCACTGTGAATGGGCAGTATTCCATTGACGTGGTGGTGTCCGATACCCCCACAGTGGAGCGGATGCGCATGTTCCCCCAGTTCGACTTTGGGGTGACGGCCCCTTACCCCTTCTGGCAGCGCACAGAGGCCGGCATGACCCCTGTGGCGGGCACCATTGGCATGTTCCGGTTCCCCTGGTATTTCATCAAGTCGTACACCTTTGGGGTGCTGGTAAAGAGCTACTTTTCCACCATCCACAACGGCGGGCAAATCCCCACGTTTTACGACCTGCGCATCACTGCAAACGGCGCGGCGAAAAACCCGGAATTTATGGACGTGGCCACAGGGGATTTTCTCAAGCTCAACAAGACTTTTTCCGTGGGGGAGAGAGTGACCATCTCCATCCGGCCTGATCGAGTGACGGCGGTTTCTTCCACGGAGGGGGATATCCAGGGATTGATTGACATTGACAGCACCTTGTTTTCCTTCCGGGCAGGGGACACCACCCTGCGCTATGACGCGGAGGAGGGCAAGGAAAACCTGAATGTGCAGCTCACATTGAGCGATAAGTTTGCGGGGATTGTTGTATGATCTATGTTTTCAGCCGGGATATGACGGAGCGGAGGATGCTGCTCACGGTGATATCCCTGGAGTGGAAAGAGGCCTACTGCGGCATCGGCAAGTTTACCCTGGTAGCCAAGGACACCGGGGAAAACGCGCTGATGCTGCGCAAAGGGAACATCGTCCATTTTGAGGGGTTTGACGGCATTATCAAGGATGTGTCCGTGAAAAAGGACCAGATCACTGCAAACGGGTACAGCTTGGCTGAGCTGCTCAACCAGCGGACCGCGTACAATGATGTGGTGGTGACCTCCGCCGAGAGCGGGGCCTATGACCTGTATACCTCCAACCGGCGGGGCCTGGACGTGGAAACGGCCCAGCCCCAGGGCTTCCCGGAGACCTGCGAAGTCTCCGTGGAAAAAGGCGGGACCCTGGGGGACTGGATTGAGCAGATATGCTCCCAGGCCGGGCTGGGGTTCCGGGTCACCCTGGACGAGCGGACCCATCAGAAAACCCTGGCTATCTACAAAGGGGAGGACTTGACCAGCCCCACGGACCCGGCCTCTGTGGTGTTTTCCACCGCCCGGAATAACTTGGCGGGCCTGGAAATTGAAGATGATGGCAGCGAATTTGCCAACATTGCCGTGGTGAAAGGCATGGGCCTCAATGACAAGTACGTTTTGGAGATCGTGGGGGAAGCAGAGGGCCCGGACCGGTATGAAATCTTTGTGGACATGACCTCGGACAAGCAGAAAGAGGAGGAGACCCGGTTTAACGAGTACGGGGAGGAGAGCGTGGACACGCCGGCTGAAACCGCCGGAGAGTACAGGGCCCGCCGGGCGGCCAAAGGGCAGGAAGCCCTGCAAGCGCGGGGGGCCCAGACCTCCTTTTCCGTGACCGTGCAGCCCACGGACTACGGCGTCCGGTACAAGCTGGGGGACCTGGTGAAGTGCTACTCCAAAAAACACGGCATCGAGCTGACCGCCCGGGTGTCTGAGGTGAAGTACACCAAGGACACCAAGAAAGACACCCTGGAAATCACCCTGGGTGAGCCCACATTGACGATGAGAAAGCTGGTGAAATTATGGCAGAAATGATGGCCTGGCCTCTCAACCTGGTGGAATACGGCTACAACGCGGAAGACGTGATGCGCTGGATGGCCGGTAAAACCTCTGGGGTGTATGGCCAGGAGGGAAACTATCAGGTGGTGTGGAAGTCTGGCATGACCGTCACCGTCCAGGCAGAGGGGATGCTTGGGGGCTGGCTGTCCAATATGGACAGATACGGCATCGCCTTTTGGAACGCAACGGACATTGACCTTGAAGTGCCTATTGGGGACGGCGTTTCCCCCAGAATTGACCGTGTGGTGGTGAGCTGGCACATCCCCAATCAGTCGGAATTGCCCCAGGTGGTCATCCGGCAGGGCACTCCCGCAGCAGACCCACAGCCCCCGGCGTTGGTCAATGACGGGGAATACGCGGAGATCTGCCTGGCAGAGATCGCTGTTGCCGCAGGTGCCATTACCCTTGCGGCGGAGAACATCACTGACACCCGCCTTGATGGAGACGTGTGTGGCCTGGTCTCTATGGGGATTGAAAAAATCCCCACGGACGGCCTGTATCAGCAGTGGATTGACTGGTTTGAGGAGCTACAGACCACGCTGGATGATGATGTGGCGGCGAATCTGTACGCTCTCATCCAACAGAAGGTGGCCAAGGCCGGGGACACCATGACGGGCCCGCTGATTGCGGCAAACCAGAACAACGCCACAGCGCAGGTGCGGAATATATCTCTTACTACCACCGATCTGGAAGAGGGCGTGACGCCCCTGGCCAATGGGCAGATCGTCCTGGTGTATGAAGGGCCGGAGATTGTCAACACAGTAGCGGCCCACAACGCTGACCCTTTGGCCCACACGAACCTGATGGTGGACGGGAACAATGTCGAGCCAGTGGACAGTTCACAGAGCTTGGAGGAGCACATCGCAAACCCGCAGGCTCACCAAAACCTTAAGATCGACGGCAACAACACCTGACGCGAAAGGAGAAGCTCTTATGGCAACAATCCAAATCAAACGAGGCCCTCAGTCCGCTGTGACCAACCTGGTGCTGGCTCCCGGTGAGATGGCCGTGGCCCTGGACACGGGCAACGTCTATATCGGCACCAGCACCGGGAACGTGCACCTCAACCCAGCGGGCGGCACTGCGGACGTGGCGACAAAGCTCCAGACACCCAGGGACTTTTCCGCCACGGGGGATGCCACCGCCCCTGCCGTCTCCTTTGACGGCACCCAAAATGTCCAGCTCCAGCTCACACTGGCGGCGATCTCCGGCTTGCAGGCGGGCACCTACACCAAGGTGACGGTGGACGCCAAGGGCCGCGTGACCACCGGCGGCACGCTGACCATCGAGGACCTGCCTTCCATCCCCTCCAGCAAGGTCACCGGCCTGGGGACTGCCGCCGCTGTGGATACGGGCACCGGCCAGGGCAATGTACCGGTGGTCCAGGCGGACGGTAAGCTGCTGGCCACGCTCATCCCCGACCTTTCCGGCACCTATGTGCCCGTGGGCACCACCATCAATGGGAAACCCCTGAGCGCCAATGTGACCCTGGCTGCCGCCGATGTGGGGGCCATCCCCACCACCCAAAAGGGCGTTGCCAGCGGTGTGGCGGAATTGGACAGCACTGGGAAAGTGCCCGCTTCCCAGTTGCCCAGCTATGTGGACGATGTGGTGGAGTGCTATGTGGTGGGCTCCACCCCTTACGCCGCAGACTGGCTCTCCCTCACGGAAGACGGTGCCGCCCTGACCCCTGAGAGCGGGAAGATTTACCTCATCATCGGCGAGGGGAAGTACCGAAACCAGGAATACCGCTGGGGCGGCACCCAGTATGCCCAAATCTCTGCGTCCCTGGCCCTTGGCGAGACGGCATCCACGGCGTACCGGGGCGATCGGGGCAAGACGGCCTATGACCACAGCCAGATCACTAACGCTAACCCTCACGGCACCACGGCTGCGCAAGTGGGAGCGGCACCTTCCACCCACCCCTCTGTTGTGGGAAACGCATCCACCCTGGGGCACGTGAAGCCCACCACGGAGTTTACCGTGGGCGCTGATGGTGCGCTTTCCCTGAACACCGTAGACGGCGGCACTTTTGCGTGAAGGAGGAAGACAACATGGCTGTAAAGATCCAAGTGAAGCGAGGAGCCAAAGCAGGGCTCCCCACACTGGCCCCTGGCGAATGGGGGCTGGCCACTGACACCAGGGAGGTGTTCATCGGCAGTGGAAGCGGCAACATCCCTGTGGCTACCCTCGACAACAATGGAAAAATCCCGAGCGGGAACCTTAACCTTTCCGGGTATGTCCCAACAAGCAGAAAAGTCAACGGAAAGCCTCTATCCTCTGATGTGACACTGGATGCGGAGGATGTAGACGCCGCTCCGGCCTATCAATACAGCACCACAGACCTGACAGCCGGAGAAAGTCCTCTGGCTACGGGCACCCTCTATCTTGTCTACGAGTGAGGTGACATCATGGCAAAAGGTATCTATCTGGGCATAGACTCCCTCTCCCGCAAGGTCAAAAAGATGTATCTTGGCATTGAAGGCGTGGCACGGAAGGTCAAGAAGGGCTATGTGGGCGTGAATGGGCTGGCGAGGTTGTTTTTTAGTGGGGTTGGGAAACCGGTGTATCTTGGCAATTCCGATACTGGGGTTATTGCACCATTACCACTTGATTGGTGGGATTTGGAAGGCGCTTCAAACCCGGGGTATGCATTGTTTGCAGGAGGTACCACAAGACAAGGTGAAACCGCAAAAGTCGGAGGGTATAACTCTGAACTGGTGTATTCGGAAGCGCAAGAGCTACGAACGGAAAACTCCATGATGACAGGGTCATCAGTAGGAAATTATGCCTTGTTCGGTAAAGGCTACAGTTCATGGGTGGATGCCTATGATGAATCTCTAGTAAGAGTCGCAGCGCCTAGCACCGCAAACAGCGAACGAGATGGCGTGTCTGCAACATTTGGGGATATGGCATTATTCGCTGGTGGTGACCTTGAAAGTATAACCAATGAACTAGACGCATACGATGAAAGCCTGACGAGAATTAGAGGGAATAGTGTGCGCGGTGAGTCAATGGCTGGTGCAGCGGCGGGAAACTATGTAGTCTTTGCTGGAGGGTATGTGCCCAATTCATCAGGAACTATTAGCCATCGAGCATATAGTTATACCCGTGACTTGACACTGCAAACGCTTCAATCAGGGCCGCGCGTTCTGGATTTAGGAGGGGGATCTACTGGAAAATATGCAATATTTGCCGGAGGTGCTACAAATGTGGGAAGTCCTATGGATGCGTCTTATGACGTATATGCCTATGATGAAGAGTTAGTTTCGTGCCAAGCAGGAGACCTTTCAGTCCCAAGATATAACATGCAAAGCTTTTCTTTTGAAGGCCTTGCTCTATTTGCGTTAGGGCAAAGAGGCCATAATTACGATGGTTACAGTGGATATTCGGTAATCGTAGAAAGCGTTGATGATGATTTGACTACTGAGGTGGCACTTAACATTGACAATGAACATCGTGACGGCTCGTCCGCTATAGTTGGCAACTATGCAGTGATTGCAGGAGCTGAATACGGAACTGATGTGAGTGTTATAGAAATCGCCTAAAGAAAGGAGCATCCCAGGTCAAAAGCTCTATATGCCGGGATAAACAGCTTCACAATCGGACAAGAAATCGGAGCGTTTGCTGGAGGTTCGATTAGTGATAGAGAATGGTCAAAAGAAATTGATTATTACACACTCGAATAAAAGAAAGGACTGATTACATGGCAAAACGATACGCGATTTGGGACAAGCAGACACCTGTTATCACCCCTTCTGGGGCGGTGTACACAGCGGAGCAGTGGATTGCCAAGCGGCCCGCTGCTGGGCTGGAGACCACCACAGTGCTGGTGGCCAACGGGGAAATCAACGGGGCCATCTATGACACCCTGGGAGCACTGAAAAACCGGTGTGAATCCCAGGGGGCAACCTTTGATGATGGGCTTACCGGCCAGGATTTGCTGGACGCTTGCGAAGCCTGGATGGACGAGCAGGAGGCGGCAGCCAAGGAAGCCGCAAACCAGCCTACCACAGAGGAACGCATCGCTGCTGCCCTGGAGTATCAAAACCTTTTGAGCTTGTAAGGAGGACGTATGACTTACGAAATTATTAAGCGGAACTACGACAAAAAGCTGTGGAACAAGAAAATGGTAGCCATTGCGGTGGTGAAGGGCGTCATCACTGATGTACAGTACAAAGAAATCACCGGGGAGGACTATGTGGCCCCTGCCTCTGTGCCCAAGTCCACCCAGCAGGCGGTGGCGGAGCACGAGGAAGCCATCAACGAACTGGCGGGGGTGTGAGGATGGATAGGCTGGAAAGATTGCGGCAGCTTCGGGCCGCCGCCATGCTGAACGCGGAAAGGCTGCCGGATGACCAGGCGGTAAAAGTCCCCACCATGTACGAGGCCTGGGCCCCGGATACGGCGTACCAGGTGGATGACCGCAGAAGCTACGGGGACTACCTGTATAAGTGCGTGCAGGCGCACACATCCCAGACTGGGTGGGAGCCGCCCAACGTTCCCGCCCTGTGGGTTGCGGTGAACAAAGGCAACGCAGGGACGATTGATGACCCCATTCCGGCAGCCCGGGGCATGGAGTACTACAAGGACAAGTATTACCTGGACCCGAACGGCAAGACCTACCTGTGCACCCGGGACCGGGACGACGCGCCCGGCAGCGGCATTGTGCTCCAGTACCTGCCCTCGGAGCTGGTGGGGGTCTACTTCGAGGTGGCCTGATGACCCTGCAAGAAATCCTTTTGGGGGGAGGTGGTGGCCTGGCACTGCTGCTTACCCTCATCCAGATTGCGCCGGTCAAGGTCAATCCGTGGTCATCCCTGGCGAGAGCGCTGGGGAGAGCCTTTAACGGCGAGGTAATCTCCCGCCTGGATGGGCTGGAAAAGACCCTGTGCGACCACATCCACACAGACGAGGAGCACAACGCCGATGAATACCGGCGGCGTATCCTGCGGTTTAATAACGAGTTGATTTGCGAAATCCCCCACACCCGGGAGGAATTCCTTGAGGCCCTGTCCGATATCGACGGCTACGAGGGATACTGCAAAACGCACCCGGACTATAAAAACAACCGGTGTGTCCACGCAATTGCCAATATCAGCCGGGTGTACGATGACAGGCTAAAAGAGCACGATTTTTTGTAAAGGAGGATAACATGAACTGGGTTGTACGTTTTAAAAACAAAAATTTTTGGCTGACCCTGATCCCCGCTGTGCTGCTGCTCATCCAGACCGTGGCGGCGGTGTTCGGATTTGAGCTGGACTTCGGTGAGCTGGGGAACCAGCTAGTGGCGGTGGTTAACGCCGTGTTCGCCGTGCTGGTGATCCTGGGCATTGTAAATGACCCCACCACCAAAGGCTTGGGGGACAGCAAACAGGCCCTTACATACGAGAAGCCGAAGGAGGAGTGAGGATGGCCGTAAAAGGCGTGGATATCTCTGGCCCTATCCGGGTGTCGATCTCAGATTTGAAGCAGGCTGGTGCAAACTTCGTCATTATGAAAACGGGGTATGGCGGGGATTTCTCGGACCAGCATGACAGCGGCATTCAGCAGAACCTTGCCAAATGTGAAGTGGGAGGGATGCCGTATGGCGTATACCACATGAGCTATGCTCGGGACAGGCAGGGAGGCGTAAGCGAGGCAAAGCACTGCTTGCGGATGCTGGGGGGACGCACTCCCCTTTACGGCGTGTGGTTTGACATGGAGGCCACAAACACGTTAGGCGGTGACCTGAAAGGAGCAGCGCAAGGCTTTTGCGAAACCATAGAAGCTGCCGGGCTATACGTTGGAGTGTACGCGAATCTCGCGTGGTGGAAAGCCTATCTCACCGATCCGATTTTTGACCGCTGGGACAAGTGGGTGGCCCAGTATTACTCCGAATGTCAGTACCGAGGAAACTACGGGATTTGGCAATTCACAGATTCCTGGAATATTGCGGGGCAAAATTTCGACGGAGACTGGGCTTACAAAGACTATCCCAGCATTATCAAGGCAATGAGCGAACCTGAAAAGGAGGAACCCGAAGTGGCATACACCTATGACGATTGGAAAGCGCATAACGCCAGGCACACCGAGGATGTGGCAAAGCAGGCCGCCTCCGAAGGCTGGGGCGAGAGCATCATGGCGTGGGCCAAGGAGAACGGCATCATGGCCGGTGACCCGGATGGGCGCATGAGGCCCCGCAGCACCATCACCCGGGAGGAAGAGGCCCAGACGCTGAAAAACCTCCTGGAAAGCGAGGCTTTCGCCGCAAAGGTGCGGGAAATCCTGGGCTGACGAAAGGACTGGGAAGAGAATGGGAAATGCAGAGACCGGGGCGGCCATCAGGGACGCCGCCCAAAGAATCCGAGTGGAAAAGTCGAAAAACGCCCATAAAAAGCTGCTGATCCTCTGTGGAACTGTGACCCTGTGCGTTTTGCTGGTGTGCCTCACCGTGCTGGCCTGTGTAGCAATTTGGAGCCAGCAGGAGACCATCCGGGAGCAGCAGTATGCGCTCAACTCCCAGTATGCCTCTCTCCTGGACTACGTGTCTGGGGCGGAGATCATCACCGAGAGCGCAGAGGGGGGCACGGCCATAGTGGGCGACGACAACACCACTGCAGGGGGCGATATAATTGGCTAAGGCAGTACGGCGCACCGTCAAGGGCGGGAAGAAAAAGGCCTCTGCGGGGACCAGGCCCTGCAATATCTGCCACGGCACCGGAAGAGTGCCGGCAGCTAACTTTTCCCGCAAGAAAAAGTGATGGACGAAAAGGCAGTGCGCCGGTTTTTACAGTGTGGCGCCGGGCCCGTCGTAGATCTGGCGCTAGAGCTCGCCAACCTCACCTGGAAGGAGGAGCTGGCGATCACGGAGTGCGCCAGACGTGACAAGACCCAAGAGCGGGCGGCAGAGGATAACGGCTACAGCGTGGATACCATGCAGCGCTGGTACCGACGAGGTATCGCCAAGCTGTGCCGGGCCTGGGGTGGCGTCTGGTGGGTGGAAAAACTGGCGGAATAAAAAGAGAGCTTAGGCTTAGGCCTAGGCTCTTTTTTTGCGGAAAAATGGCGGAACCCTGCGGTGGTGTAAAGGGGGAGAAGCGGGTACACTGAGGGCATAAGGGAGGGCTGCTCGTGTATCAGCGATATAACCCCAACCCCACGGGGAGACACGTGGGAGATTGCACGGTCCGGGCCATCAGCAAGGCCATGAATCAGGATTGGAACAAGACGTATTGGGGGCTGTGCATCGAAGGCGGAATTGTAAAAGATATGCCGTCATCCAATGCGGTATGGGGAGAATATCTGAAAAGATATGGTTATACAAGGCAACTTGCTCCCGAAGGAATTACAGTTGGGGAATTTGCGGAAAATTACCATCAAGGCACATATATACTGGCCTTGTCCGGTCATGTAGTATGTGTGCAGGATGGCATCATCTATGATACTTGGGATAGTGAAAACGAAATTGTGTTGTATTTTTGGAGAAAGGGGAAGCCATAATGCCGTATTATGGATATCAATCTATGTATCAACCCTATCAACCACCTATGGCTGACCAACTCGCACAGCTCCGTAACAGCTACCAGCCACAAGCGCAGGTTCCCCAAGCCTCTCAACAAAGCCCCATTTTGTGGGTGCAGGGGGAAGAGGCAGCCAAAGCGTATATGGTGGCCCCGGGCGCTACTGTCCTGCTGATGGACAGCGAAGGGCAGAGCTTTTACCTAAAGTCCACCGACCCCCAGGGCATGCCGCTGCCACTGCGCATCTTTGACTACGTCGAGAGGACGGCCCAGAAGCCCCTGGAACAGCCTCAGATTTCCACCGGGGAGTTTGTCACCCGGAGAGAGTTCGAGGCCCTGGCGGCCCGTGTGGGCGAACTCTTGGCACCCGTGAAGGAGGATAAAGATGAGTAATCCACTGTACAACGCACTGGGAGGGGCCCCGCAGGCGGGTCTGGTGCAGCAGTTCCAGGATTTTGTGTCCCGGATGCAGGGCCAAGACCCGCAAGCTCTTATCAATCAAATGGTAGCCAGCGGACGTGTGTCCCAGGCTCAGCTCAATCAGGCCCAGCAGCAGGCAAGACAGCTTTCGGGCCTTTTGTCTTCTGTGCGTCTGCCCAAATAGTCAAGATTCCCGGCCGGGATTTTGAAATACTTGAAAAAGGAGAAAAAATATGTCTCTTTCCAATGACACCACTCTGACCATGCCCGTGCAGCCTGCCTACCAGAATAACGGCGGTTTTGGCTGGGGGAATGGGGATTTCGGCTCCTGGATTATCCTTTTCCTGCTGTTTGGCCTGTTCGGCGGCTGGGGGAATGGGTACGGCTTTGGGGGCTTTGGCGGTGGCTTCAACACCCCCAACGCCCAGGGCACCATCACCCGTTCCGACCTCAACGAGGGCTTTGCCCTCCAGGGCCTGCAGAACGGCCAGACCTCTATTAAGGACGCTGTGACCAACGGCTTCCACGGGGTTGACACTGCCGTCTGCCAGCTGGGCTACCAGACCCAGCAGGGCTTCAACTCTCTGGCCTCTCAGCTGGCCTCCTGCTGCTGCGAGACCCAGAGCGCCATCCAGGGTGTGCGGTACGACATCGCCACCAGCGCGGCCGCGACCCAGAACACCATCCAGAACACCACCCGCGACATCATCGACAACCAGACCAGCGGCATCAACGCCATCATGGGCAAGCTGTCTCAGATGGAGTACAACGGTCTGAACGACAAGTACCAGGCGGCTCTCGCTGAGAACCAGGCGCTCAAGTTCCAGGCCAGCCAGACCGCTCAGAACGCTTTTATCACTGCGAACCAGGAAGCTCAGACTGCGGAGTTGCTCCGTCGCCTGGGCCGGGATTGCCCGGTTCCCGCCTATTGGGTGAATCCGCCTACTCCCGTCCCTGTTCCTTGTGGTACTTGCAACACTTGCGGGACCATGGCCTAAATCAATACGTCAACTTGTCGGAAATTCCGACATGTTCGGCCCCGTGCCGATTTTGAACCATGCGGCGGGGTGAAATATCCTCGCCGCAATCTTTTTTACGAAAGGAATGATTGTTTTGGCACAGTACACCAACGTATTTGTGCAGCAGATTGCCGCTAATGGGAACGCGGTGTTTTCTGAAACACCTGTACCGGCAAAAGGCTGTATCTATCATCGAGAGGGCTCCGGCGTTGTCCAGCTCAGCGGCCCATCCAATGGACAGTGCTTTGCAAGATACCTTGTGATTTTTAACGGGAATATTGCCGTCCCTGCTGGTGGCACAGCTGGTGCTATCTCCATCGCTATTGCCATTGAAGGAGAGGCGCAGGGAGATGCAACTGCTACCGTTACCCCTGCCGCTGTCAGCGACGAGTTTAATGTGAGCGTTGCTACCTTTGTCCTTGTCCCCCGTGGTAAGCCTGCAACTGTCAGCGTGAAAAATATCAGCACTCAGGCCATCGAGCTCCAGAACGCAAGCCTGATTATTACCCGTGTGGCATGAAAGGAGATTGAATCATGGAATATATGCACGAACTGAAAGAGAAGCTCTGCAAGGAGCTGGATGAAATTGCCCGCAAGCCCGAAATGGGAGCCGGAGACCTGGAAATTATCCACAAGTTGACTGATACCATTAAAAATGTGGATAAAATCAATATGTTGGAAGAAGGGGAGTACAGCCAAGCCTATAACGGGTATGGGCGCGGCGGCGACAGCTATGACCGGGGCAACAGCTACCGGCGGGGCCGGGACTCGATGGGCCGGTTTACCCGTCGGTATTCCCGCGATGATGGCAGCTCGTACATGGTAGACCAGCTGGAAGAACTGATGGATCAGGCCGATAACGAGCAGGTGAAGAAGGCGATCCGCCGGGCGATGGAGCAAATTGAAAACGCATAAAGAGGTGCTCTTATGCTTGACCCCAAAGAAATCGCAATTGAAATTGCCCGCTTGGAATATGGAGAAAGCAGCTATCCGGCTTACGCTAAGCTGGCTGACCTGTATATAATCCGCAATCAAATGAACCAAGAAGAGCAAGTAGTGCCATCCGCACGGTATTCCACTGCGTCTTCCCAAGAAACCATGCCATATTATGGGAATAGCGAGTTTTTGGAGGCAATATCCAACAAAGACCAGGCTAAAGTGATGGCGGTGATTGATGATTTGATGGATACGCTTAGTGTGACTAATCCTCGGGTGTATAAAGGGGTTATGCGCCGAATTTGTGACCTCTAAAAGTTAATTGTCTTGAAATACAATGTACAATTAGAGGTAAAAGGGCAGAAGAAAAACCTCAAGCGTGAATCCATCAGGCTTTGCGCCTTTTTCCTTGTGATAGACCACCTTCTGGACGATAGATTTCAGAAGGTGGTTTTTCTCTTCTGGGTCAGCGTCTTGGTATAAATCAAGAACGCTTTGCACTTTTTGAATTGTTTTGAAAATATCAATTTTGACAGGAGGCTGTATAGCATTTAAAGTTGCCTCGAGTTAATACGCTTGGTCAGTTCTTCGTGCCGACGCAAAAATGTTTCGGTGTCGTATACACCTTTTTGGAAGCAGTCCGCGCCGCTCTAGAATGCCTTGGATCTGAGCCAGGACATCTTCCTGTGACTCCTTCGGCAAAGCCCTGAAAGCGCTTACAAGTATCTTTTCATTCTCTGAAAGCCCGTCTCCGCTCACTGTGGGGGCGGGCTTCTTTATTTTGTAAGCCACGATTTCCTTCCATCCATTCGGAAGTTCACCGTCAATATCGGACAGGGAAAGCCCGAATGCTTCTGCGATAACGCGCCTTGCCTTTTCGTGCGAAAAAGTTTCACCGTTTATCCAATTTGCAATAGAGGTTTGACTACACCCCAAAAACTTTGCCATTTTGTAATTAGATAGATGCGCGGATTCTTGTATTCGCTTTAAGTTCTCGGCAAAAGGCACAAAAATCCCCCTTTCATATTGGAGTAAAAAATACTCCATTTAATATTGACATTTGCTCCAAGTTGGAGTAAAATAAGGGATGTAAGGACAAGGAAACCCAAGGCCTCCACTTCCTTCCCTAATAAAAGTGGAGCCTACAAAATACTCTAACTTGTAGCAATTTTAGAGTAGCACAAATGGGGAAACTTGTCAAGATAATACTCTAATTTTGGGGGGTGATATTTTGGGTTTCCCTGAAAACCTGGCACGTTTGCAGAAGCAGCGGTTTGAAACCAATTACCGGCTGGCAAAAGATATTGGAGTACATCAAACCTCCATTGCCAACTGGAAAATGGGAATCAAGCCCCACCCGAAGCATCTAAAGCTGATCGCAGATCACTTTGGTGTGACCGTAGAAGATTTGTTAAAGGAGGAAGGTGCACATGAGTAATGCAAAAGTTATTATTCATGTTTTACCCGGATCTCCGGAGGAGGTGAAGAAAAACCGCCAAGTGCTTGAGAAGGTGATTGAGGCCATCGAAAGCCGTAAAGAGGGAAGACCAATGAAAGTCAGCCTGCTATAACAAAAATTCCTGCCCGTTTGGTGAAGTCTCCGAACCTATGTCAAAATAAAAAAAATTTGTGCGACATAGATCTCATAATCATCGGAGGCTTCCTCAAGCGGGCAGGGGAAAGGAAAGACTATGGCATTTTACATTGCCCTGCTGGCCGCCGCCCTCCTGTGGATGGGCTGGTATGGCTGGAAGGTAAACCGGGATGTAGACCGGAAAATCAAGCGGCTAGAGGCCCAGTGCAAGGCCAAAGAACCCCGCCGGAAAGAGCGGGAGGACTACTGGGCGGCATAAGAAGGAGAGAAATTAATGAAAGCCAAATATTTCACAACGCAATCTAGATTCCATAGTGACGAGTACATTCAATCAGAATGGGTAAACCATTCGTATAGTGATACGCTTGATGGAGCCAGGAGAGACGTGGAGCTCATGAAGGGTATTAACTATCCGTATGTTGATTATCGCATAGTAGACTCCACGGGCAAGGAATACATGGTGTAATAAGAAAACCGCCTCCCTGTTGGCGCAGGAAAGGCGGCAAAGAAAAAGGTTCACCCCCATTATACATGGGGAGAAAGGAAAAAGCAATGGTTTGCAGCATATGCGGACAGGAAACTTATAAAACATACGCCCTGGAGGGCGGTGAACTGTGCCGGGACTGCCTGCTGGATGCGGCGGAAGACCCCCAGCTGGTGGAGGACAAGCTCCCGGATTTCATCGCCCAGCACATAAAGGAGTATGTAGACTGGGTGTGCGATACCACGGCAGGAGACTGCTACGGCATCCAGGATTATGTGGAGAGGGCCAAGGTCCAGGCAGTTTTGGAGTGGGCGTTGCGAAATCGAGATTCTTATCTGGATTCTGCCCGGGATTTCCGCACCAGCCGCCCCGGGGAGTGGGAGGACTATCTGGAGAATTTGGAAGGGAGAGAATAACAATGGCCATCTACATGCCCAACGAAATGAATTTTGAGGGGAAGAACTTTTCCATGATTATCAGCGGGAGCCCCGGCACAGGGAAAACCACTCTGGCCCTGTCCGCTCCGGACCCGGTGCTGGTGGACTTTGACGAAGGTGTCAGCCGGGTGAAGGCGTGCCACCGGAAACCCACCATCATGGGGGACACCTACGAGGAAATCCGCCACGATATCGAGACCAGCCCCCTGGTGAAGCAGTGCAAGACCATCGTCATCGACACGGGCGGGGCATTCATCACCTACTTACAGGACTGGGCCATTCGGGACAACCCCACGGCCAACAAGCAGAAGAACTCCAACGCCATCAGCCAGAAGGGCTTCGGGGCCGTCAAGGGGGAGTTTGTACGATTCACCAACTACCTGCGCTCCACCATGAAGAAGAATGTGGTCTACATCTTCCACACGGTGGAGGAAAAGGACGGGGACGTCATCAAGTACCGGCTCATGTGCGAGGGCTCGGCCAAGAACATCGTCTGGCAGCCCTGCGACCTGGGGGCCTACTTGCAGATGATAGGCGACAAGAGGTATTTGGGCTTCACCCCCACGGAACAGTACTTCGCCAAGGGGTGCTATGGCATCAAGGGGCTCATCGAGGTGCCAGAGCTTTCCGATGGGACGCCCAACGATTTCCTGACGCGGCTGTTCCAGCAGGCCCGGGAAAACATCGCCCAGGAAGCGCAGGAAGGTGCCCAAGATGCGGAAAAGTATAGCAAGGTCATGGAACAGGCCAAAGCCATTCTGGACACGGTGGAGGACGCCGCAAGCGCTACGGCAGCCGCCGCCAGGCTGGGGGAACTAGAACATGCCCTTTCCAGCAAGAAAGAAGCGCTGGCTATGCTTCAGGCCAAGGCGAAAGAGCTGGGACTGCGGTGGGACAAGGCGGGAAAGCGCTATGCGCCGGTGTCCTAAGCTGCTGATTACCCAATCGCTGCTGGGGGCGTGGCTGTACCAGTACCAGGCCTTCGACCAGGAGAGTGCCCACAAGGACTTCCTGCGGGTGCTGCGCCGGGAGAAGAGCAAGCCCACCCAGGCCATCCTGGACGGCATCCAGTTTGAGAACATGGTCACGGCCTGCTGTGAAGGTTCTCCCCCGCCGGAGGACCATAAATGGGGACAGGCGGTGCGGGCCATCGCGGACAGGGTGCAGGGCGCCCAGTTCCAGGTGGTGGCCCAGCGCACGGCGGTGGTGGAGGATATCCCCTTCCTGCTGTACGGCAGGCTGGACGCGCTGAAAGCTGGGGTGATTTACGACATCAAATTCAGCCGCGGCTACCAGGTGGGCAAGTACCTGGACAGCCCCCAGCACCCCATGTATTTTGCCCTGGTGCCGGAGGCGCAGCGCTTCGAGTACCTGGTGTTCACCGGCAGCGACGTGTGCGTGGAGAAATACGATCGGGAGGACGCCCCGGACATCCGGGACACCATCCGGGATTTTATGAAATATATCGAAGCAAGCAAGCTTGACAAGCTTTACTGCCAAAAATGGGAGGCAAGACAGTGAAAGATACCTTCAAAAAAATCTATCAAGAACATATCCAGCGGAAGGGCGCTGACAAACTTTTGACCTGGCTGGAGGGCAGCGATTTTTTCACAGCCCCGGCCAGCACCAGGTTCCACGGAGCCCATGAAGGAGGCTTGGTGGAGCACAGCGTCCACGTCTACCAGAGGCTCAAGGCTATGTGCGAAGCGGAACGAGCATTTAACCACCGTTTTGAAATGCCCAGCGAAGAGACCGTCGCCATCGTGGGGCTGCTCCACGACCTGTGCAAGGTGAATTTCTACAGCGTGGAAATGCGCAACCGCAAAAATGACCGTGGCGTTTGGGAAAAGTATCCCTTCTATGTGGTGAACGATCAGTTCCCCTACGGTCACGGAGAAAAGAGCGTGTTCATTGTGTCCAGCTTTATGAAGCTGAACCGGCAGGAATCAATGGCTATCCGCTGGCACATGGGCGGTTTTGACGATTCTGTGAAAGGCGGCAGCTTTGCCTTGTCCGGGGCCTTTGAAACATGCCCTTTGGCAGTACTCACCCATATGGCCGATTTGGCTGCAACTTATCTTGACGAAACACGGGAGGAAACAAAATGAGCTTTTTTGACGGATACAAACGAGAGGAACGCAGCCGCCTGACCCCCGGGGATTACCGGGTGGCCATCACCGATGTGGAGGAAACCACCAGCCGAAACGGCAACCCCATGCTGGTGGTGACGGTGCAGCCCAACGGCAGCGAAATCCACATCAAGCACTACCTGGTGAAGAACGAGTATTTCAACCGCAACCTCACCGACCTGCTGGACAGCTTCGGTTTGGGGGAAAATTTCGACACCCTCACCTGGGTGGGCGCCGTGGGGGCCGCCAGGCTGGTGGAAGATGAAAACGGCTACCTGAAGGTGCGCTACTTCCTCACCCCGGAGCGGGCGGAAAAGCTGCCCCCCTGGCAGGGCAGGGAGCCGGAGCGCCAAGAGGTTTCCAGCCTGGGGGACGGGTTCGAGGCGCTGGATGAAGACGACCTCCCCTTCAACTGATGAAAATACGCTATACAGACAAAGAGGTGCGGGCCATCCTCAAGCAGATGGGAATTTTAGCGGACACCAGGGAGCAGAAATGGGAGCACATCCGCTGGATGTTAGATCAAGCTGGGTGCCGCGTGGAGCGTGGAAAGCTGGGGCAGGGGGATTACACCGCATTTGTGCCCATGAGCGCGTTCCCGGGCTTTCAGGACGTTCCGGGATTCTATTCCCTCCAGGATGAGGTGGTCATCGAACGGAAGGCCAACCTGGACGAGATCGCCGGGAATTTTACCACCGGCCGGGAACGGTTTGAACGGGAGTTTATTCGCGCCAAGGCCAGGGACATCAAGGTGCATCTCCTCATTGAAAATGCAAGCTGGGCGGATATCTTTTCCCACAACTACCACAGCCAGCTCAACCCCAAATCTTTGGAAGGGAGCCTGCGCTCCTGGCAGGCCAAATACAACATGTCCATTGAGTTCTGCCGGCCCGAGGAATCCGCCCGCACGATCTACAACATTTTGCACTATTGGCTGAAAGCAAAGCTGGAGGAGTGAAGCATGGACCTGTTCCGGGAAGTGAAAGAGAAGGTCCCTGTGATGGAGGCCGCCCGGCGCTACGGCTTTGAGCCGGACCGCCAGGGGAAGATCCGCTGCCCCTTCCACGATGACAGCCACCCCAGCCTGCAGCTCTACAAGGGGGCGCGGGGATGGTGGTGCTATGTGTGCG
>ERZ1090862.187-NODE-187-length-27029-cov-5.122266_pt1 | contig 27029 bp, 21 predicted proteins | sample MGYA00478481_ERZ1090862 | MGnify/ENA primary metagenome ERZ1090862 (study PRJEB33644, sample SAMEA5815745) | chicken gut metagenome | biome: Chicken; feature: Gastrointestinal Tract; material: Caecum | place: Ireland | collected 2019-01-01 | study: A study of the... | reverse complement strand
TTTTCTTTTTCAGCTCTTCGCTGACTCCGTCTTTTCCGTTCAATGCTTTGGAAACCGTTACCTTGCTGATGTTCAGCTCGTCCGCAATATCCTGCATGGAAATCGAATTTTTCTTTGCCATCGCCGCTCCACTCCTTTCATGTTTCCTAACATGTCGCACATGTAGCTTAACTCTTTTTTCATTATGATGTCAATCTCTTTCAGCAATTCCTCCATTATTTACAGTTTTTCCCGCATAATTTTATCCATAATTCACATAAATTAATATTTTCTGTTCCGCGCGAATGCACATCCCGCGAAGCGCTCTGCTATATAAAAAGTCCGCGGCGTGGCTGGAAACCATACCGCGGACTTTTTCCGTTATCTTTCTGTTACCGTTCCGCCTGCTGAGCAGTAACTTCTTTCTGTAACAGTTCAGCCATCTGTTACATTATATTCATTTCATACAGCTGCGCACTTTGCTTCTGATTCTCTGCAGCGCATTATCGATTGCTTTCGGCGTTTTCTCCATCTGCTGAGCAATCTGCTGATACCCATACCCTTTCAGATACAGATCCAGCACCTGATACTCAAAGGAGCTTAAAACTTCCCGGATCTTCTCATGCATTCTGTCAACGTCTTCCTGATTGATCAGAATGGCCTCCGGCGTCTCTTCATCAATCAGACGAAGCTCCTGTTCGGAGACCGGTTCGCTGAGGGAAACAAAGCTGTTCAGCGGCTGATGCTTCTGTCTCTGGGACGAGGAAATCGCCGAATACATCTGCCGGTCAATGCAGAGCGCGGCAAACGTGGAAAAGGCAGTGTCCTTATCCTCCTGATATCCCCGGATTGCCTTGAAAAGGCCCAGCATTCCCTCCTGAATCAGATCTTCCTGATCTCCGCCGGCCAGATAAAGAGGACGCGCCTTCTGACGAACAAGATATTTATACTTATCCACCAGATAATCGGCAATCTCACTCTCGCCGGCTCTCAGTCTCCGCAGCAGTTCCTCATCCTTTTCCTCTTGATATGCGTCATATTTTCCAGACATGTTATCCTCTCTGTCTCACAATCTCATACGCCAGAATTCCTGCCGCAACCGATGCATTCAGAGATTCGATCTCGCCCTTCATCGGAATTGTCGCGACATAATCACATTTCTCGCGCACCAGTCTCGAAACGCCGTCTCCCTCGTTTCCGATCACAAGACCGATCGGACCTCTCAGATTCAGATCATACATAGAATCCCCGTGCATATCGGCGCATACGAACCACAGACCGCTCTCTTTCAGCTGCTCAATGGTTTTCGCCATATTGGTCACCCGGGCCACAGGTGTATAATTGATCGCTCCGGCGGAGGTTTTTGCCACAGTGGCCGTAAGGCCTACCGCACGATGTTTCATGATAATTACTCCATGGGCGCCGGCCACATTGGCGGTACGAAGAATTGCCCCCAGATTGTGCGGATCCTCGATCCCGTCCAGCAGAATCAGAAACGGATCTTCCCCTTTGACTTTTGCCCTTTCCAGAATCTCCTCCACCGAGGCATACCCATAGGACGCCACCTGCGCGATCACTCCCTGATGGTGGCCGGTTCGGGACATTCCGTCCAGACGATCTTTTCCTACATAATTGATCACTGTATCATGCTTCTTCGCCTCACGAAGAATCGTCCGCACCGGTCCGTCCTGATTTCCCGGCATCACATACAGCTTATCCACGCTTTTTCCGGAACGGAACGCCTCCAGCACTGCATTGCGTCCCTCGATCATTCCGCCCCCGGTCTCTTTTTCACTCATTTTTCCCATTGTGTACCTTTCTATTCTATCTCTTATCATGAAATTTCCGCAGCCGTTCAGCCAGCCGAACGGCTGCAGGATTGTAACAGCTCCCCCTGCAGAACTGTTATGCGGGATTCTCAGACACGCTCCAGCGCAAGCTCCACCAGATCCACAATCCTCCGGTAATCTCCCTTCAGGTACAGATACCCGATCACCGCCTCCAGTCCTGTGGCTCTCCGGTAATCCGTAATCGAAGCATTTTTCGCCTTCGTCGCCGCCTTCGCATTGCGCCCGCGCTTATAAACATGGGCTTCCTCCCCGGTAAAAACTTCTTCCAGCACCCCAACCATTTTTGACTGATGCTCCGCGGACACCAGAGATGAGGCCAGCCGATGCAGCTTATTCACCTGCTGGTTGGCACGGCGCACCAGCACCGTTCTCACCACTATCTCAAAAGCCGCGTCCCCGATATAGGCCAGAGTCAGCGGAGAGTACCTGTTCAGCTCCTGCTGCGGCAGTCCGAACTTGGCAGTAAGATATGCCTGAGGCATATCCGCCTGCTCGTTTTCCTTTTCCTCAGTTTTTTCCGCTGTTCCGTCTGAAAGCTCCGGACCGTTCCCCATTGCATTCTGTTCTGTTTCGTTTAAGCTCTTTTCCATTTTACACCTTCTCTGGTATCTTCCAGAATAATTCCCTTCGCCAGCAGTTCGTCACGAATCTCGTCTGCCCGGGCAAAATCCTTCGCTTTTCGCGCAGCCTGACGCTCGGCGATCATCGCCTCGATCTCATCGTCCAGAGACTCCTTCTTACGATCCACGATCAGACCCTGAATTTCGCACAACTCCCGGATTTCCTGCAGAACCCGATCCACAAAAGCCTTTGAGGAATTTTCTGTCACCTCTGTATTGGCAAACATCACCAGTTCAAAAATTGCCGCCAGTGCATCCGCCGTGTTCAGATCGTCGTCCATCGCCTCCTCATATTTGACGCGGAACTGTTTCATCTCTTCCAGTCTTCCACTCTCCTCTTCCGTCAGATCCTCTGCCTTTGCCGCTGAGGAAAGCTCCTTCAGACGGTCTGCCGCTGTGACAATTCTTTCATAAGCGTTCTTGGACGCCTCCATAATATCGGCGCTGAAATTCAGCGGGCTTCTGTAATGGGCACTGAGCATAAAGAAGCGAAGCACCTGAAGATCATACTTTTCCCCGATCTCACGAACTGTAAAGAAATTTCCCAGAGATTTGGACATTTTCCGGTTGTCAATGTTGAGGAATGCATTATGCAGCCAGTAACGTGCAAACGGCTTTCCGTTGCAGCATTCACTCTGGGCAATCTCATTCTCATGGTGCGGAAAGATCAGATCCTCGCCTCCAGCATGGATATCAATCTCCTCACCGAGATACTTTTTCGCCATCTCCGAGCATTCAATGTGCCAGCCCGGACGGCCCTCTCCCCACGGGGAAACCCAGAACGGCTCTCCTTCCTTTTTCGGCTTCCAGAGCACGAAATCCAGCGGATCTTCCTTCTGATCCTCTCCGGAAACCAGCAGCGAACGGCCGCCGGAACGCAGATCATCCAGATTCTTGTGGGACAGCTTTCCATACTCGCTGAATTTTCTGGTACGGAAATATACCGTTCCATTCACATCATAGGCATATCCCTTCTCTATCAGCGTGGAGATCATCTCAATCATTCCCGGAATCTCCTGAGTTGCAAGCGGATGGGTCGTCGCCGGGCGGACATTCATCGCCTCCATATCCTTTTTGCATTCCTCAATATAGCGGGAAGAAATCTCCTGGGCGCTCACTCCCTCTTCCAGGGACTTTGCGATAATTTTGTCATCCACATCCGTAAAATTGGAAACGTAGTTTACTTCATACCCTTTATATTCCATATACCGGCGGGCCGTATCAAAGACAATCATCGGGCGGGCGTTTCCGATATGAATAAAGTTGTAAACCGTCGGTCCGCAGACATACATCCTGACCTTTCCTTCCTCCAGCGGAACAAATTCTTCTTTCCTTTTCGTCAGCGTGTTATAAAATCTCATATTTTCCTCCTTTGATCCGGAAGATCACTTCCAGTCTTTCTCTTTTTTCATAAATTTCAGTTCTCTCTCAAGCTCCAGGACACGGTTTGTAAGCTCCGTATTTTCCTTCTTGAGTGTTTCTATATCATCAAATACCGGATCCGGCAGATGAATCTGATCCATAGTGTTCCAGGTAACCCTCACATCGTTTCTCTTGACAATCCTTCCCGGGACGCCTACCACCGTACAGTTCGGCGGAACCTCCCGAAGCACCACGGATCCCGCGCCGATCTTGGAATTTTCCCCGATCGTAAACGAGCCGAGAATCTTAGCTCCCGCGCTGACCATCACATTGTCGCACAGCGTCGGATGCCGCTTTCCGGTCTCCTTTCCCGTGCCTCCAAGCGTGACTCCCTGATACAGTGTCACATTATCCCCGATGACGGCGGTTTCTCCGATAATCACCCCCGAACCATGATCAATAAAAAGGCCTTTCCCGATTGTGGCTCCCGGATGAATCTCTATTCCCGTCTTCCGCGCCGCCCTCTGGGAAATCCAGCGCGCCAGAAAATAATGCTTCTTCAGGTACAGCTTGTGCGCCCGCCTGTATTTGAGCATAACACGAAACGACGGATACAGCAAGACCTCCAGCGGAGAATGGATCGCCGGATCCCTCTCCCGAATCACCTGAAACTCCTCCTTAAAAAACTTCAGAAAACCCATCCCAAAAATCCCCTTTCACATTCCACTTTCAGACACTTTTTTCCAGCGTATCCACTTTCAGACACATTTTCTCAAAGCATCCATTTCCGGCTCCATTTTCAAACGCTTTGTCCTCAGCGTATCCACTTTCGGCTCCACTTCTAAACGCTTTTCTCCCAGAACATCCACTTCCGGCTCCACTTTCAAACACATTCTTCCAGAGCATCCGTTCCGGTTTCCCACTTTCAAATACTTTTTGCAGAGTGTCCGTTTCCGGCTCCAACCATCCCACATACCACTATTCCACCCGCGGCCAGGCCCAGCCTCCGGACGGCGCCGGAGGCGTCCCCACCACACGAAAAAAGCACTTCATCAAAAAGACGAAATGCTTTCGTGGTTCCACTTTTCTTCAAAATCCCGTAGGATCTCCTCAAAACACTTAACGCGCGCCACACGTCCCCGGCTACCCACAGGTCACTCCCACTTCACATATAACTTATGACCGCTTCACCGGGGCAGCTTCCGGATGCACTTCGAAGACCTCCCGGCCCGGCTGCTCTCACCCGCTGACAGCCGTTCTCTGGAAACCGGTGCCGGTCTTCTACTCTTTCCGTTCTCTGCCTTTTTCCTGTTTTTTATAGTCTATGTAACTTCTCCTAATTTGTCAAGGTTTTAAAATAACAAATTCAAAATCACGTATATCAAACATCCCTGTTCCGGAATATCGAAATTCAAGGGAACTTTTTCCGTGATGCGCAATCGTCCCTGAGATATACAACCAATCTTTTCCCCGAATTTCTATGGGAATATCTGTTTTCCCATCAGAAGTGAGTACGGTAAAAATTCCTTTTGCATTTCCTCTGATACAGATTCGGATACATGTCTCTCCTTCTAAAAGAAAATATTTATAAACCGCCCTGGCACTGCTGCTAAATCGTTTGATTATAGAAATCCTGATCCCCTGTACTCTTTCTTCATCCAAATAAACACCCTTTTTTCTTTTACAGTCAATACTGGCAGATGTATCCGGCCAGTTATACAAATTAGCGGCAATAGCGGCCGAATATTTTCCCGCCGCACAGAGCGGCCCTCGATTCAGTCCACAAGACGTACATTCCGCCTGTATAAAATCACCATTCTTCTGCAAAACAATCTTCTCAGCACATCCTTGTCTGGAAAAAGCAGACTGCTGAGTATGACGATGATAGAAAATATACCACTGCCCATTAATTTCTGCCAGAGAACCATGATTATTTCCCCACCAGTTCCGAAACACCGTATTTCCATTCCATCCATAATCACTGTTGGAAATCAGCACACCCCTATATCTGAAAATTCCGTCCGGTGCATCTGAAATGGCATAACATAATTCATGAGATAGTTCACTGGAATAAATAAAATAATATTTTCCCCGAATTTTTCGTATGGAAGAAGCTTCAAAAAAGGCATGTCCCCGCAGTGTCTCTTCTGTATTGGTATACTTATTGGGTAAGGTTGCCTTCGGTTCAGACACTACCGTTTTCATATCTGAAGCCAATTCCACAACCGCACCGCCGCACCCTTTATTTCCCTGCCGCCAATCTCCCGATCCGAATCCGTAATACAGCCAAACACGCTGGTCATCATCCACCAAAACCGCAGGATCAAAAGGAAAGTACCTTTCTTTCCAGGCTGACAGGTCAATCGTCCCATAATATTGATATCTCCCGGTCGGCATACTGCACACAGCCACATGAATCTGCCACTCTTCCGGCTGTTTTTTGCTTCCATGACCATAAAACATATAATAGTTCCCGTCCGGTCCGCGCACTACATCCGGCGCATACATCGCTTCTTTTTCAATATTGTTCGGATCATCTGTTTTCCGGTAAATTACCCCTTCATATCTCCAGTCCGCCAGATTGTCACACGGCGCCGACCATCCCACATAATCATTCATACAAAACTTTCTTCCGTGGCTTCTGTCATGGGAACCGAAAATGTAAAGACGATCTCCAAAAACGCGAGGTTCTCCATCGGGAACATACTCATCCAAAGGAAGATATGGATTTACTGCCTGCTGTATCATTTTATATGCTTTTCCTTTCTCATATCCTTTATAACAGCCTTCAACCCAAACCATTCACTCTGTCAATCCTCCGTGAAAGGTTCGTCCGCCGGATAACCGCCCGCCAGTTTCTGCATACACCGCTGAATAGAATCTTTGGAATTTCCCCAGTCCTTATCCTTGTTCCGGTAGTCATATTTTTCCGTAAACCAGGTCACTTCTTCCTGCAGCCGTTGATAATTGTCCTCCATCAGCCGGAAAAGTACCGGATAAAATTCCTGTTTCTGTCTGTCATTCAGTTTCTTCTCCGCTGTCTCCACAAGATCTCCAAAATGCGGCAGACAGAACCCCTTGCTCTCTTCAAATAATTTTACAAATTCCGGACTACTCTTGTACAGATCAAAGAACGTGTCCAGGTATCTCTCATAATTTGCCTTGAACTGATTGCACACAAAACAGGAACACTCTTCCTGCTTCACCCACTGTCCGATGGAAGTCTCCGGCGTCTTTCCTGCCAGTGAAGTCTTCTGCATACGCTTCATAAAAGAACTTTTCCCCGAAGAAAAACTATCCATCTGCTTTTTCAGATCCCCGTTCAGCCGTTTCATATGAGTGCTCAGAATCAGCGCGCTTCCCAGGCGGTTCCCATAATCGTACATCATTTTATAATGATGACGGCAGAATCCCTCCTTATCCGTCATCCCCCGAACATCTTCCTCCATGTAGGACGCCCCGCTTCCCAGCGCATAGGAGATCGCATGCTGCTCCGCTTCCCGCTCCAGAAAGCAGAACGGGCACTCATCCTTTGCCCGGAACGCGTCCATCAGCGGTATTGTGTGTATTGATTCTTTCATTTCCGTTTCCTCCCGTCTTCCTACTGACCGTGTGATCCGGCTCCTATCATTATCTCCCTTTTTTCATTTCCGCCGGCAGCGGTCTGTGATGAAATTATTTTATCATAAACCGAATATTTTCCATAGCTTTTTCGGGAAAAATAAACCAACACGGGGTAACAGTTTTTTACTGTTCACGGATACCAGGAGCAACACTTCTATCGAATAACCTTCAACTATATATACGAAAGCTTCAGAGCAAAAAGAAAAGACTGCGAAAACGCGCCACAAAGCGCACGCTTTCGCAGTCTGTATAATACTCTGTTAAGCGAACTTAACAATTCCCGTACAGGCGAATGTTTTATGAAAGCTCCAGCTTTCCGGTATACAGTTGATAGTAAGTTCCTTTCAGCTTGAGCAGATCCTCATGAGTTCCTCTCTCGATGATCCGTCCGTGTTCCAGAACCATGATCGCATCACTGTTCCGGATCGTGGAAAGTCTGTGGGCAATGACAAACACGGTGCGTCCCTTCATCAGGTTATCCATACCCTTCTGAACAATGCTCTCCGTTCTTGTATCGATACTGGACGTCGCTTCATCCAGGATCAGAACCGGCGGATCCGCGATCGCTGCTCTCGCAATGGCAAGCAGCTGTCTCTGACCCTGGGAGAGTTCCTCGCCATCTCCGGTCAGCTGCGTATCATATCCGTTCGGAAGCATCTTGATGAATCCATCCGCATGGGCCAGTTTTGCTGCCTTATATACTTCTTCATCGGTGGCATCCAGTTTTCCGTAACGAATATTTTCCATAATAGTTCCGGTAAACAGATGTGTATCCTGAAGAACGATTCCAAGAGAACGTCTCAGGTCTGCCTTTTTGATCTTGTTGATGTTGATATCATCGTATCGGATCTTTCCGTCAGCCACATCGTAGAAACGGTTGATCAGGTTAGTGATCGTAGTTTTTCCGGCTCCGGTGGAACCCACGAACGCTACTTTCTGACCCGGTTTTGCATACAGCGTCAGATCATGCAGTACCATATGATCCGGCGTATAGCCAAAGGTCATATTGTAGAAACGGACATCGCCTTTCAGCTCCTGGTATGTCACCGTACCGTCTGCCTGATGCGGATGTTTCCATGCCCAGATTCCCGTACGTTCCTCACACTCTGTCAGATTACCGTCAGCATCTTTCTTCGCGTTTACAAGAGTAACATATCCGTCATCAACCTCCGGCTCCTCGTCTATCAGATTGAAGATCCGTTCTGCTCCGGCGAGCGCCATGATAATGGAGTTAAACTGCTGCGCAATCTGCATGAACGGCTGTGTAAAGCTCTTGGTGAACTGCAGATAAGACGTCATGACACCGAGCGTGATATTTCCGATCCCTGCCACTGACAGGAATCCGCCGAACACTGCAGTCAATACGAAAAGAATATTGCCCATATTTCCGACTACAGGTCCCATAATGCTGGCGAATGTATGCGCCTTGGACGCACTCTCGAACAGACGCTCATTCAGCTCGTCGAACTCTTCCTCTGAGATTGTCTCGTGGTTAAAAACCTTGACGACTTTCTGTCCATTCATCCGCTCTTCCACGAAACCGGTAACATCTGCCAGGTCAAGCTGCTGGCGGATAAAGTACTTTCCGCTGTTTCCGGTAATGAATCTTGAAACCAAAAACATAAGTACGATCATCAGAACCGCCAGAATCGTCAGCAGCGGACTCAATACCAGCATCGAGATAAATGTTACGACGATGGTCAGCACAGACATCAATACCTGCGGAATGGACTGATTAATCATCTGACGCAGGGTATCTGTATCGTTTGTGTAAAGACTCATGATCGAACCGTTCGTGTTCTGATCAAAATAGCGGATCGGAAGCTTCTGCATATGCGCAAACATCTCGTCGCGGACACGCTTCAGGACTCCCTGTCCGATCGTTACCATCAGACGGCTGTAAACGAATGTCGCAATAACACCGCAGAGGAAAATCGTTCCAAGCACGGTCAGCGCCATGTAAAGTTCCGAATAGTTCGGATCCTTCTGCCCGATCAGCGGAATGATATAATCATCCAACAGGAACCGTAATGACAGTGATACGGAAATCGATGCAATGGAACTGATCAGGATACAGAAAAGTACGACGACAAACTGCACTTTATAAGTACTTGTCACATAACCCAGCAGACGCTTCGCAGTCTTGAGTGTTCCTTTGTCAACTTTGGGACTTCCCTGTTTACTCATTGTCAGCGCCTCCTTTCACCTGTGACTCATATACTTCCCGGTAAATTGCATTTGTTTTCAGGAGTTCTTCCGAGGTTCCGATTCCGTTGATCTCACCGTTCTCCATAACGATGATCACATCCGCATCTTCCACCGAAGATACTCGCTGCGCAATAATGATCTTTGTGGTATCCGGAATCTCTTCCCGGAACGCCTGACGGATCAGCGCATCTGTCTTGGTATCCACAGCGCTGGTAGAGTCATCGAGGATCAGGATCTTCGGTTTTTTCAGCAGCGCTCTCGCAATACAGAGTCTCTGCTTCTGACCACCGGAGACGTTATTTCCGCCTTCCACGATCATCGTATCATACTTCGCCGGAAATTCCTGGATAAAGCTGTCTGCCTGAGCCAGCTTACATACTCTCTGTACTTCCTCGTCGCTGGCGTTCTCGTCACCCCAGCGCACGTTCTCATAAATACTTCCGGTAAACAGCACGTTTTTCTGGAGAACAACGGCTACCTGGTCACGCAGCGCTTTCAGACTGTATTTTCTTACATCGATGCCGCCGACCTTCACAGAACCTTTGGTCACGTCGTACAGACGCGGAATCAGCTGGACAAGTGTGGATTTTGCACTTCCGGTACCGCCGATCACGCCGACGATCTGACCGCTCTTAATATGGAGATTGACATCCTTCAGGGACAGATTTCCGCCCTCGCCGGAATAGCTGAAGTCTACATGATCAAAATCAATATCTCCGTTGGCAACGTCTGTGATCGCTTCCTTCGCGTCTTCCATTTCCGGTACTTCATCGATCACCTCAGTGATACGATCGGTAGAAGCTTCGGCGATCATGATCTGAACGAACACGAAGGTTACCATCATCAGGGAAGAGAGAATCTGGATCGCATAGACAATAACGCTGGTCAGTTCCCCTGTCAGCATCGTTCCGTTGATGATACTCTTGCCGCCGATCAGTACCATGATCAGGACAACTGCATAAATGGTAAACTGCATGATCGGTGAGTTCCACGCTACGATCCGCTCTGCCTTTGTGAACAGTTTAAATACGATCGTGGAAATCTTTCCGAACTTTTCGTTTTCATGATCCTCGCGGACATATGCCTTGACAACACGGGCAGCATTTACATTCTCCTGAACCGTGTTGTTCAGGACGTCGTATTCGTCGAATACTTTAATAAAATGCGGATGCGCCTTCTTCGCGATGAACAAAAGAATGCCTCCCAGAATCGGAATGGTAACAAGAAGCATCAGTGCGATCGGCACACTGATCGTCATTGTCATGATCAGGGACAGGATGATCATAATCGGCGCTCTCGCCAGCAGACGGATCGTAAACATAAACGCCATCTGAACATTGGTGATGTCCGTGGTCAGACGTGTAACAAGACCGGATGTGGAAAAATGGTCTATGTTCCCAAATGAAAAATCCTGTACCTTATAAAAAATGTCATGGCGGAGATTCTTTGCATATCCTGCAGAAGCCACCGCCCCCAGTTGTCCTGCCTTCGCGCCAAAAAACAGGGCGATCATAGCCAGCACAACCAGAACAAGGCCAAGGCGGATGATATACCCTAAATCGCCCTGCGCAATGCCGACATCGATGATATTCGCCATCAGAAGCGGGATCAACACTTCCATGAGCACTTCCAGTGCGACAAAGACAGGGGTAAGTATCGTCTGACGTTTATATTCCCGGACAGAACGGAGTAATTTCTTACTCATCTTTTACAGTCTCCTTTCCTTTTTGTTTCTCATTACCAGACAAATTTTCGGACATCCGCTCCAGAACACGCAGACAAACCTGAAGATCTTCCTCCGGAATTCCCGTTCTCAGCAGATTTTCCATATACTGTGTGTTGGAAATGATCTGTTCCCGCAGCTTTTCTGTCTTTTCTGTGGGGATCAGTTTCTTAAAGCGGGCATCCCATTCTGCCGTTTCCCGGCAGATGAATCCTTTTCGCTCAAGAAGCTGGAGTGTTGCTGTCGCCGTGGAACGTCGGATCTGAAATTCTTTTTCAATATCCTTCTGATAAACATCCCCTTTCAAAACATGAAACAGAATGTAATTCAGAACCAGCCGCTGTATGTTCGTCAGGCTGCTCTCCTCCTTTGGAAAAGAGATCTGCCGCTTCAGCTGATGGGACAGCGTATTGATCAGTCTGCCCACATCTCGGGTACAGCCATGCTCACTCTGTGTTTCCATTACACACACCCTCTTTCCATTTGTTCGATAACTAACAATATGATACACAGACGGACCTAAAATGTCAATGCTAAATAATTTACAAAAACAAAACAGCCTTTTTCGAATCATACTGACAAATTTACTGCTGTATACAGGTAAGCTTTCAGCATATCCTCCCTCCGGAAAAGTACGAATACTTTTCACACCGCCGGAAGGCAGCAAAAATCGGATAGGAGAGATTTCTTCCCTATCCGATTTTTTCCGGCTGTTCCGCCTTTCCTCCGCCAGGCGTTACCGAAACCTTCCAAACGATAACGCCGCTTCAGAATTCATCATTGAGTTAATTCTTTCCGGTTTGTCATTTCGCTCCCTGTACTTCACCGGTTACTTCCGGAGTTCCATCTGCTCCTGCATCTTCGGATTCCTGAGCTTCACCGGTTTCTCCTGAAACCTCCGTGCCTTCCGCAGCCCCGCTCTCATCCGGAGCGTCTCCATCCGGAGCTTCCGTACTCTCATCCGGAATGTCCGCATCCGGCACATCCGTGCCCTCATCCGGAGTGTCCTCGTCTGCTTCACCGATTACATTGACAACAGCAGTGGCGGTCAGACCGTTCGCTGTCTGTACAGTAACGGTTGCGGTTCCCTCAGCTGCACCGGTCAGCATTCCTTCCTCATTCATAGAAACTACAGCAGGATCATCCACCGACCATGTTACCGTTTTATCCGTTGTGTTTTCCGGGAGAATGTTGATCTCCAGCTGCATCGTCTCGCCAACCGTCAGAACAAACGGCTCTTCCGCTCCAGTGATCGTAATGGATTCCGCCTCCACATCTGCCGGCTCCTCTGTCTTTTCCACACCATTGCCATCGCTGTCAAAAACATACTCCTTACCATCGATCACAGCAGTCTGGTCATGCATCGCACCGCCCCATCCGCGGAAGTAATAATGAACGCCGTCTGCGTCAACCCAACAGTCATGAAGCATCCTGCCGTTCTCGTCAAATCCATAAATATCCTGGTCGATCTTCTGAATCGTATTTGCATATGCGGCACAGCTTTCCTTGTCGAAATAGTACCACTCGCCGTCCAACTGCATCCAGCCGGTGTTCAGCGCTCCGCCCCAGCTTCTCATATAGTACAGATTTCCATCAGACGATACCCAGGTATCATGACGCATCACACCATTCTCATCAAACGCATACAGATCCGCATCGATCGTCTCCAGCGTATCCTTCTTCGCCGCGCAGGTTTCCGGATCGAAATAATACCATTCGCCGTCCAGCTGCATCCAGCCGGTATTCAACGCCGCTCCCCAGCCGCGGAAATAATACAGATTTCCATCTGCATCGGAAATCCACTGATCGCAGAGCATTTCGCCATTGTGATCAAACGCATACAGATCGCCGTCGATCCACTCTATTGTATCCGCCTTTGCCGCACAGGTTTCCAGATCAAAGTAATACCAGCTGCCAGCGATCTCTTTCCATCCGGTGTTCAATGCACCTCCCCAGCTGCGGAAATAATACAGATTTCCGTCTGCATCCATGTGCCAGTTATCATACAGCATCGCTCCCCAGCTGCGGAAATAATACAGGTCATTGTCGATCCGGATCATCTCGTCTGCCTTCATCGTTCCGTCCTCATTCAGCATATACCAGTTGATCCCGTCTTTCACCCAGCAGTTGGTCAGCATTTCTCCGTCCTGGTAATAATACCAATGTTCCTCTTCCTGGCGCCACTCTCCATGGCCGATCACCTGCTCCGTGGCAGCCGTCTCGGCGAAAACATTTACCGGCGGAACCGCTGCAGTCAGTCCCGCGGCTCCCGCCAGGATACTGACACCTGTCACAATCGCTTTTACTACATGTTTCTGCATACTGTACACCTCCTAACATCTGAACTTTCTTTGTTTTCTACTTTTATAGTATACTTATATACTACACTTATAGAAAAATTTTGTCAACACATTTTCTGCATTTCAAAAAAGTAACCGCAGCAGTTCAGCCAACGGAACTGCTGCGGTTACAGAAAAGGCCCGGCTGATCTTCCGGAAAGCCAAAACCGGATACGCATATCAGAACGGCGTCCCGTCCAACTCGTACGGCGTCGTCTGGTAAACGTAATAATTCAGCCAGTTTGTATACAGATTGTTTGCATGTGCTCTCCACATCAACAACGGTTTCGTATTCGGATCATCATTCCGGAAATAATTTTTCGGAATCTCGATAGGCAGTCCTTTATCGCTGTCCCGCTTATATTCCCCTGCCAGAGTCACACGGTCATACTCCGGATGACCCATGACAAAAATTCTCCGCCCATTATCCGCCATTCCAAGATAAAAACCTGCTTCCTCGGATTCCGCGAGGATCGTCAGTTCACTGCACTTCCGGATCTCCTCCAGCGGCACTTCCGTATGGCGTGAATGGGGAGCCAGAAACATATCGTCAAACCCTCGCACCAGCGGGATCTTCCGGTTATTGACCTTATGCCAGAACAGACCGAACTTCTTTTCGCTGAGCATCCGCTTCTGCAGACCATAGAAATGATACAAACTGGCCTGTGCCGCCCAGCAAAGAAAAATCGTCGAGGTCACATGGGCGTCGGTCCAATCCATGATCTCCACCAGTTCCTTCCAGTAATCCACTTCCTCAAATTCCATCTGCTCCACCGGTGCTCCGGTGATGATCATTCCGTCGTAATAGTTTCTGCGCACCTCTTCAAATTTCACGTAAAACGTATTCAAATGGCTGGTGGACGTATTCTTCGACTCATGGCTTGCCATCGCCATGAACGTCACATCTACCTGCAAAGGTGTATTGGACAGAGAACGCAAAAGCTGAAGCTCCGTCTCCTCCTTCAGCGGCATCAGATTCAGGATCAGGATCTTCAATGGACGAATGTCCTGATGAATCGCCCTGTTTTCGTCCATCACAAATATATTTTCCCGCTCCAGGATTTCTTTGGCCGGGAGATCGGCCTGTACTTTTACTGGCATACTTATCACTCCATTCCTAGTAGTCTCTTTCCGAACAGCCGCAGCAAACACCGGATCCTTCATAACCGCATCAGCTGACGGACTGTTATCAGAATATCATATTTTTTTCAAATTGAAAACATAGTATCTGCTGCCGTTTACCGGATCATTTTCAAAAACTCCTCCTCCGAAATCACAGGAATTCCAAGCTCCGCTGCTTTCTTGTTCTTTGAGGAAGTCGATGCGGCGTCATTGTTGATCAGATAACTTGTTTTTTTCGTCACACTCCCGGTCACCTTGCCCCCCAGGGCCTCGATCTGGTTTTTCATCTCGCTTCGGTTCCCGAAATGCTCCAGACTGCCCGTGATCACAAACGTCAGACCGGACAATTTCTGACTGCCGCCGGTTTCCTCTGGCTTTTCCAGTTCCAGATGCGTCATCAGATGATCGACCTTCCGGTTATTTTTCTCATCTGCAAAGTAGCTGACCAGACTCTGTCCGATCACCTCGCCGATCCCATCGATACCGGTCAGTTCTTCCACCGTCGCATGGCGGATGCGGTCCAAATCATAATCGAACTCCCTGCAGATCATCTTTGCATTCGCGAGACCGATGTTCAGGATCCCCAGACCGTAAATCACCCGCCACAGAACCGTATGGCGTGCCCGCTGAATACTCTGCCACAGATTTTCATAGGATTTCTCCCCGAATCCGTCCATCTGAATGATCTCTTCCCGGTAGCGGTCCAGTTCAAAGATATCGCCGAAGTCCTGCAGATATCCATGTCCGATAAATTTTTCCAAGGTCGCCTGGGAAAGTCCGTCGATATTCATGGCGTCCCGGCTGACAAAAAGTGTAAATGTCTTGATCGCCTTGGCCGGACATTCCGGATTGATACAGTACAGCGTTTCCACATCATTGACCATCTGAATCCTCGTCGGGCCCTTGCACGCCGGACATTCCGCGGGAATGTCCTTCACTCCGCTCCGGGTCAGATTTTCAGCGATCTGCGGAATGATCATGTTTGCTTTGTAAACCTCGATCCGATCTCCGATCCCAAGCTCCAGACTTTTCATAATACTGATATTGTGGACGCTGGCTCTGGATACTGTAGTTCCTTCCAGTTCCACCGGCTCAAAAATCGCCACAGGATTGATCAACCCGGTCCTGGACGGACTCCACTCGATCTCCAGCAGCGTGGTTTCCTTCTGCTCATCCGCCCATTTGAACGCAAAGGAATTGCGGGGAAATTTTGCCGTCGTTCCCAGGGATTCCCCGTAAGCAATATCGTCATAGACCGCCACAAGACCGTCGGACGGAAAGTCATTCTCAGCGACCTGTGTGGAAAAATATTCCATCGCGTCATCCAGTGTCTCCGAGGTCACGACCCGGTACTCCACCGTCTCGAACCCCTGCTGCTTCAGCCAGACCATCTGGTGTTCCACAGAATTTTCAAAATTCTCTCCCTCGGCCCGCACCAGCGTAAATGCCAGAAAGCGCACATGACGCTTTGCAGTAATCTCATTGTTCAGCTGTCTCACAGAACCGCTGCAGAGATTTCTCGGATTTTTATATTTTGCGTCCACATCCTCGATTTCCTCATTGATCTTCTCAAAATCAGAGTAATTGATGATCGCCTCTCCGCGAAGCACCAGCTCGCCCTGAAACGGGATCTTAAGAGGAAGGTTCTCAAAAACACGGGCATTGTTGGTCACAACTTCTCCGATAATGCCGTTTCCCCTGGTGACTGCTTTCTCCAGACTGCCGTTCCGATAGGTGAGGACGATCGTCAAACCGTCCATTTTCCAGGAAAGGAGACATTTCTGAGTTCCGATAAACTCCCGCAAAACCTCCACGTCTTTCGTCTTGTCCAGGGAGAGCATCGGGCTCTCATGGGCCTCTTTCGGCAGCTCGTTAACCGCCTCATATCCGACATGGACCGTCGGACTGTTCGCAAGCACTGTCCCGGTCTGTTTTTCCAGTTCCAGCAATTCGTCATAAAGCCGGTCGTACTCCAGGTTACTCATGATCTCTCTGTCCTCCTGGTAATACGCCTTCGACGCCTGATTCAAGCGCTGAACCAGTTCTTTCATACGCTTCGTCTGATCCATCTCACAGCCTCCTACTGTTGTTTTCCCTGAATTTTTTCTCGGATTTTTTCCAGTTCTCCATCGGTCAGCTCCCGATACTGTCCCGGTTCCAATCCTTCCAGCCGGATATTCATGATCCTGATCCGCTTCAGTCTCTCCACGCGATATCCCAACGCTTCGCACATCCGACGGATCTGACGGTTCAGTCCCTGGGTCAGCACGACAGAAAAACACTTTTCTTTTCTCTTTCTCACCTTACAGGGCCGCGTCACTGTATCCAGGATCGGCACTCCGGCAGCCATGTGTCTCAGAAACTCCTCTGTCACAGGCCGGTCCACCCATACCAGGTATTCCTTCTCATGAAAATTCCTCGCCCGAAGAATCCCATTAACGATTTCCCCATCATTGGTGAGAAGCAAAAGTCCCTCGGAATCTTTGTCCAATCTCCCCACAGGATAAACCCTCACCGGATAATCAAGATAATCCACAACATTATTTTTTTCCCTTTTTTCAGCGGTACATACAATTCCCCGCGGCTTGTAAAACGCCAGATATACTTTTTTCTGCTCCGGTACGATCCTCTTTCCATCCACGCAGACAACATCCGTCTCGTCCACCTGCGCTCCCACAACGGCTCTGCTTCCGTTAACGGTGACTCTCCCTTCCTCTGTCAGCCTGTCCGCCTTCCGGCGCGAACAGAATCCCGCATCACTCAGATATTTATTCAGTCTCATGTCCGCCCTCCACTCTCTTTCCATCGCCTTCCCATATTTATCCACCGTTCACTCTCACATACGATCAGCCAACAAGGGCATACACGATCCAAAACCGTGTATGCCCTTGTTCAACGATCGCATCAAGCATATCCCTCTGATCCAATTTTAAATCCGTCCTACTGAAGACTCTCCACATAAGTTTTCAGATCCGCATCGCTCTCCATCGCCTGATCATAGGAAGCCTGTACATTTCCTACCAAAGCCTTTACATCGTCCTGCTCCAGAGCGCTGCTCATCGCCCCGGCGATCGCTGCGTCACTCTCGACGTCCGAAGCGATCACCAGATTTCCTTCTCCATTGGTATACATATAGAGTTCCGTCAACATCGGAAGCTGTGTATCAATATTTTTATATTTACAGTTATAGCTTACAAACGCAATATACGTTCCCTCTTCCGGTCCATTCAGTGTATAAGTGATAATATCGTTGTAAGCTTCCACCATATCTTCTTCCAGGATCTGCGTTTCATCCTCAGATGCCAGGCTATCCACACAGCTTTTGACCGTATCCATATCCTTGGCTGCAAGCGCCTGGTAATAGGTGGTAGCGACAGCACTTACCTGCGCATTATTTTCCGCGGCGAATTCTACAGCAGGTGCCTGGGTGTCATCCTGCTCCGACTCAGCTGCCGGTGTCGGCGTTGCAGTGACCTCCGCCTTCGGCTTGGCCTCCCCGTCATCCGAACCGGAGAAAACCAGATGTACAATCAGAAGCGCCAGTCCGATCACCACAAGGATCGCAAGAATCAGCAGCATATAGCGCAGATTATCTGAGACCCATTCTCTGAAACGGTCTTTTCTTGACATTGGTTTTGCCATATTTCATCCTCTCTTTTCTCTGAACCTTATTTAAAAATATGCCGATATCACAAAACCCCTATTTCCACTTCTGGATATAGGGGCTGTCAACGCGTCTGGAGGGATTCGAACCCCCGCCACACGGTACCGGAAACCGTTGCTCTATCCCCTGAGCTACAAACGCTTGTATTCACGAAATTCTCAGAAATTCTTTCGAGCATTCCCTGAACAGTTATTCATTTAGCGCAGCGCAGCAAATATTTTTCCTGCGCTGCAACAGTATTATCATACTACATTCGGCGGGCGTTGTCAACCGCAACTGAAATTAAAATCATCTCTTTTGGAAACCGGTCTGCATTCCGTATGTCGAAAAAATCATTTGAACCATTGGCGCATTCCGGCGGCGTGTCTACAACCTACATCGGTATCTCAACACCGCCGGATTTCATATACTTAAAACATAATTTGATCCAGCGCTCTGCTGTACATATAGACCTGGTTTGCCAGGATTTCCTGCGGCTCGACCTGGGTGAGGTTAATGTCGATCACCATCTCCTTGAGCACATCCCGGGATGCCGATCCGGCGACAGGTACCAGGATGCATTCATGCACACTGCTGGGCAGAATATAGAAATCTCCTCCCAGCTTTTCTGCCAGTTTTTTCAGGATTCCCGGATAACGGATACAGATGGCGCCAAAAATTTTCTTTTCATTTGTCAGTACGTACATAGGAAGTGGCGGGGACTTTATTTCCGTTTCCGGAGCATCCAGGTATTCGTGAAGGATTTCGCTCATCGGCCGCAGGCTGGCCGGCAGGTCAGCCACAGTATTTTCCCACGCCTGCCGGTCCAGTTCCTCTCCGGTCAGATCCCAGAGTTCCAGCTGTTTTTGATTGATCAGGATCGTCGCATTTCCGTCGTCCGACATATCCATCAGATAATAATAGACCACCGCAAGATCCAGATACGTCCGATAAGGGATCTCCCGCAGGATCTCTCTGTTCATTCCGATGTTGATCAGCTTGCAGTAAATATTTTCTCTCACATTTTCGTATTCGGAATAAAAATCCATATTCACCGGAAGCATTGATTCCTCCAGATCCTGAAAATGCTGCAGCATACTTGCCGCCAGGTGAACGATGGATACTCCCTGCTGATATTTCTCATAGAAGCTGTCAATATAGATCACCGGCGCAACCTTCCGGCCTTTTCTGCTGATGCTGACCGCATTTTTTGAGATCCCGTTATTCTTTTTGACCTTCTGCAGGCTTACCTGGTACTCCTCTCCCGCCTGCCGTTCCACTTCGTTTACAAGTTCCTCTTTGAATTTTTCATAATCCATGTGCAAAAACCACCTTTCCTGCAGAGCGCTCCCGAAGTATCTCAGGATTTCTGATTTACTCCCGGAACATTACCGTGTTTCAGTTTTCGGGGCAGATTTTCACACAGCGCAAACCTTCCACGGAGGCAGTCTCTCCGGCCATTCGAATGCTTGCGCAGATGCAAAGCCAAAGCAAAAGATCAGGGTCTTAAAAATCCGATACATGTTTGAAAACTGCCGGGACAACAGACAGACAAACTCCGACATCGACCGATCTTCTCTGACTTTTATTGATTCTTATTCAAGATTATTATTACGGAATTTTTGGCGACAGCCGCCAGAATACAGAAAGAATATTTCCTGGAGATCAGGTTTGATCTCCGAAAGGACTTCTGTAGGTCTTATTCTAACTCATACCTTCAGAATTGTCAATAAACGAAAAAGCGGGCAGCCGCTTACCAGGTATATCGTATAAAAATAGTATCCTGCCGGTCTTACACCGGCAGGATACTGCTGACAGCAAAAAATCTTTACTTGCCTAATTTTCTCTGAACAAATTTTGTGATCTCCATCACAGGGATGATGATGAATCCGAGTCCCAGCGCAACTGCATATTCCATTAGACTAATGTGTTCAAAGGAAAATGCATCGGACAGGAACGGGATGTAAATAACGCCTGTCGTCAAGATCAAGGACAGAAGCATCGCTCCCCACAGGAACTTATTATGCGACGTAAGATGGAAAATAGAGCTTCTTCTGGAACGCATATTGAAAGAGTGGAAAATTTCCACCATAGACAATGTCAGGAATGCCATCGTCATACCGTCCGTACTGTTTACGATCTCCCATCTTCCTGCCTCGATATAATGTCCGATAAAATAAGAACCAAGCGTCAGGATTGTTACCCAGACACCCTGATAAAACACATCGAAGCCCATGCCGCCTGCGAAGATTCCCTCTTTCGAGTCTCGCGGCGGTTTCTTCATGCTGTCCTTCTCGCTTTCTTCCATACCGAGGGCCAGCGCCGGGAAACAGTCTGTGATCAGGTTGATCCACAGCAGATGTACCGGCTCCAGGATCGTAAATCCGAGAAGTGTCGCAAAGAAAATAGACAGCACTTCTGCCAGGTTTGAGGAAAGCAGGAACTGGATCGCCTTACGGATATTATCGTAAATTCTCCGTCCTTCTTCTACCGCAGACACGATCGTCGCAAAGTTATCGTCTGCCAGAACCATATCCGCTACATTCTTGGTTACATCTGTACCGGTGATACCCATTCCAACACCAATATCCGCACGTTTGATGGAAGGCGCATCGTTGACACCGTCTCCGGTCATCGCAGTGATCTTGCCCTTCTTCTTCCATGCATCTACGATCCGTACTTTATGCTCCGGCTGAACACGGGCATATACGGAATATTTTTCGATCTCTTTATCGAGGTCACTGTCACTGATCTCATTCAGCTGAGAACCAGTGATCGCCTCGCTTGCATCTTTGATGATTCCAAGCTGTTTTGCGATCGCAACCGCTGTATCCTTGTGGTCTCCGGTGATCATAATCGGACGGATACCTGCGCCGCGGCATTCCTCGATCGCATCTTTCACCTCCGGACGGATCGGATCAATCATACCGGAAAGTCCTACAAAGCAAAGATCCTGCTCCAGATATTCCGGCTCGCTGCTTTCCGGCGCCTTGTCCCACATTCTCTTCGCCGCCGACAGAACGCGGAGCGCCTGATCTGCCATTCCTTTGTTGGCCGCAAGGATCTCCTCACGCATCTTGTCCGTCATCGGAACCGCTTTTCCGTCTACCCAGGCCTTGGTGCAGCGTTTCAGGATCTCATCCGGCGCACCCTTTGTGAACTGAACGATCGTGCCGTCCGCTGTTTTGTGTACCGTCGACATCATCTTACGTCCGGAATCAAACGGCGCCTCCATAATACGCGGATATGCCTTTTTCAGATCATTCTTCGGACAGTTCATCTTTGTCGCGTCATTGACCAGCGCACACTCGGTGGGCTCTCCGACTGCCTCTCCGGTCTCATCCTGTTCCGCGTCGGAGCAAAGCGCCATCGCCTTCACCAGTTCCATCTCATCCGTTGCAGAATGTTCCACAACAGTCATCTTATTCTGTGTCAGCGTACCCGTCTTATCCGAGCAGATGATCTGTGTACAGCCCAGGGTCTCTACCGCTGTAAGCTTTCGGATCACGGCGTTTCTCTGAGACATCTTTGTAACACCGATCGACAGCACGATCGTTACAACTGCCGCCAGACCTTCCGGAATCGCAGCAACAGCCAGGCTGACCGCTACCATGAAGGTATCCAGCATACCCTCACCGGTAATATCCGGATATGCACGGATCAGATCAACCGCAAAAATCACCACGCAGATACCGATAACAAGTACACTCAGGATCTTGCTCAGCTGATTCAGCTTCATCTGCAGAGGAGTCTCGTCATCCTTCGCGCTTGCCAGAGCATCGGCGATCTTACCCATCTCCGTTTCCATACCCGTAGCAGTGACAACCGCGCGACCGCGTCCGTAGACAACGGTACTTCCCATATACATCATATTCTTCCGGTCGCCCAGAGGAATGTCTTTTTCTCCGTTCAGTTCCAGCGCTTCCGCTTTTTTGTTGACCGGCACGGATTCTCCGGTCAGCGCCGCCTCCTCGATCTTCATACTGGCGCTCTCAAGTACACGGGCATCCGCAGGAACCGCATCGCCGGCCTCCAGAACAATCACATCGCCGGGAACCAGTTCCTCGCTTTTTACAGTGATCGGATGTCCGTCACGGATCACTTTCGACGTGGCCGCCGTAATTTCCTGCAGCGCGGCAATGGCCTTCTCTGCCTTGCTCTCCTGCACGACGCCAAGCACTGCGTTGATGATCACGACGATCATGATAATGATCACATCCGCAAAGGACTCTCCGGAGTATACCGACGTTATTCCGGAAATCACCGCCGCAACGATCAGAATAATGATCATAGGATCTTTCAGTTCTTCTAAAAAACGAACGATCAGAGGAGTCTTTTTCCCCTCTTTCAGTTTATTCTTCCCATACTTTTCCAGGCGTTCCTGAGCTTCTTTGCCGCTTAGACCATTTTCCAGGGTCTGTAGGGCTTCGAGCACCTCACTGCTCTCTTTCAGATATTCTTTCAAATTTTGCACCTCCAACACTGCTGGAAACGACCCGCACAGTTCTCCTTCCTGACACGGCGTTCCATCCATTTTTCTCTTTCACTGCTGGCGTTACACCCCAGCACAGCCTGTACATCCAGGGCAGCCAGTTGCTGTCCGGTCATCCGGCAGATAATCCAGCGCTTTTGTAATGCAGCATACGGCATGAGCGGAAATACCTTCCCCGTTTCCGGTAAAACCAAGGCCCTCCTCCGTGGTCGCCTTGACATTCACCTGATCCGACTCCAGCTTCAGAGCATCCGCTATATTTTCCACCATCCGGTCAATGTATGGCAGAAGCTTCGGCTGCTGCGCAATCACTGTCGCATCGATATTTTCAATCAGATACATCCGCTCTTCCAGCATCTTACCCACCCGGCGGAGCAGTTCAATACTGGACGCTCCCTCATAGGCCGGATCATTGTCCGGAAAATGACGTCCGATATCGCGAAGCGCCGCTGCCCCCAGCAAAGCGTCCATCACCGCATGTACCAATACGTCAGCATCCGAGTGTCCCAGCAGACCTAATGTATGAGGAATTTCCACACCGCCGAGGATCAGCTTTCTGCCTTCCACCAGACGATGCACATCATATCCCATGCCAACTCTCATTCCAAGCACCTCCCTTCCGACTGTTTTTGCGCAGAAATCTATCATGAAACATATCTCTGAAGCATCTTGCTTATTCTGAGAAAACTCAGACGGTTTCTCACATAAGGACACAGCTGCAGAGTCATCGGAACAAGTTCCCGGGAAATCCCCACCTGCTCCGGCTCATAACAGCAGCCGGCCTTCTTCAGAATGGCAGTCAGTTCTTCCGAAGACGGAATTGCGTCAAGAATCTTTCCGATCTCAGGCAGCAGTTCCATCAGTTTTTCAGGATCTACAAACTCCAGCGGATCCGGGGTGTTTTCCTGCACGGTAGATTCCAACAGCCCTTTCTTTCCAAATGTCTCCTCCAGAAGTTTCATCTCCAGTCCGTGATACGGCTTCAGGCGGCAGGTTCCCTGTTTGATCGCCTGAGAGATCTCCTCATATTTCCGGCGGACAAGAATCAGCCCGACTGAAACCTTCTCCCCGTGGAGCGCATCCACCTCATCATTGATGATCTTCATCTCCCACAAGTGGGAAACATGATGCTCCGCACAGGACGCCGGACGAGAATTTCCTACCATCTGCATTGCGATCCCGGATAAAAGAAGTGCGTACATCAGCTGCTCGTAAGCTTCCGGTTCCCCTTCCTTCAATTCATCGATCAGGCCGACTGTCTTCTCCAGAGCCTCTTCCTCCAGAGCGATCGTCCGTTCACAGATATATTCGTCCGTCACCAAAGACGCAATCTTCCAGTCTGCAAGGGCAATGTATTTGCCCATCAGATCCGACATTCCGGACGCTGTCAGCCGATACGGGGCCTTTGAAAAGATATCCGTATCCGCAAACACATACAGCGGTCCCTGGGCCGGCATCGTTTTTTTCATCCCGTTCCAGGTCATCGCCGCAACGGTAGACACAAATCCGTCCACGCTTGCAGCCGTCGGCACGGAAATGAAGGGGATCCCCCACTTATAGGACACATAACGGCTCAGGTCATGAATTGTACCGCTGCCCACCGCCAGAATCAGATCCGTCTCTTCCGGGAGCGTTTCCTCCAGGATTTCCACACCGTGATTATCCGCATGGAGATTTTCGCAGTCGAGGCACACGGACTCGCAGATCTCCTCCACATCTTCCAGCGCATCCTGGGCTGCTTCCCTTGTATTCTCATCCCAGACGATCGCCGGAGCGGAAAAGTCGCGCAGTTCCCCCTCCGTCAACATCTCATACAGTTTTTTTGCGGCGCCGGATTCAATCCAGATCCCTTTCACTGTAATTTCATGCTGTCTCTTACAGGAACAGGGGCCCTGAAACTGCTCCACGTCTATTTCCATTTTCTTCACCCTTTCCTACCCTTAATGAAATTAATTGAAACCGTAAATCTTCTGCGCCAGTTTATAGCCGTAAACCGCGATCTTCTGGCTCGGACGGCTCTTGGCGCTCATGATAGAGCCGAGAACTCCGTGACGGATCCGGAAATAATCCAGCGGATCCTGCGCTTTCAGATACTTCCACAGTTCATCCTTCTTTTTCAGATTCTCCTCCATCTCGGAACGCATCATCATCACCGACGACACGGTCATAATAATGCTCAGGTAATTCACCATATATTTTCTAAGCTGTTTATTCAGATTTTTCTGCTGTCCCATATAGTCGATCATCAGCTTGTTGACCCGGATCTGCTGATCGATCCGGCCGATCATCACCTGCTCGTTGACCGACTGATCGCTGCGCCCGATATAATAGCGGTAAAAATTCACATCCACATAATACATTGTCTTCACGAACGGAAACGGAATAAACGCTACCAGATTATCCACATAAAATGTATGCTCCGGAAGCGATAAACCGCAGTCCCGAAGCAGATCCGTGCGAAAGATCAGAGAGTGCATCAGAATATAGCGGGTCTTGCCCAGAGATTTTGTGTCGTTCCAGCCAAAAAAAGTGTCCTCCGGGAGAGAATGCACATACCGCATCACTCTCTTCTTTTTTGCGCCGACTTTCTCATAAACATAGTTGCTGATCAGCATGTCCAGCGTCTTATCTCCCCGTACTGCATCCTCGAGTACTTCCAGAATTTTCTTATAAGCTTCTTCATTCACCCAGTCGTCACTGTCCACTACCTTGAAATATAGTCCGGTGGCATTGGCCAGTCCCGTATTCACCGCTCCTCCGTGACCCTTGTTTTCCTGGTGGATCGCACGTACGATCGTCGGGTATTTCTTCGCATAGGCATCCGCGATCTCCGCCGTACGGTCCTTGGAACCGTCATTGACAATCAGGATCTCCACATCCTCTCCTCCCGGAAGAAGCGAGTCAATGCACTTTTCCATATAGGCTTCCGAATTGTAACAGGGTACGGTAAACGTCAGTATTTTCATGATTCCTTGTCCTTTATTATTTTTTATCCTGGTATTTTTCCTGACCAAGACGCAGGTTCATATATCCGGCATAATAAGAAAATGCCGCCGGCACAGGGTAGCGTTCCTGCGCTTCCTCTGTTCCGACAAAAAGCAATTCTCTGTCGGCAGTCTCCTCCGGTTCGGCAATTTTTATCAGATATCCGGTCATATGCCATTCCACATGAGAGAAAATATGCTTTGCGCCCGGAAGCGGCAGAATCTGCAGCGGCATCAGGCCTCTCCGCTCAACAAAAGCAAGCGCTTCCTCCTCTGTCAGCCATCCCTTTTCATTGGGAAACTCATAGAGCCCTGCCAGCAGGCCGCGCTCCGGCCGTTTTCTCACTGCTACGTGACGGCCGTCCAGGATCAGAAACACCGTCCTGTCTTCGATCCTGCGCTTTCCTTTTTTTTCTTTCACCGGATAGGATTCTATTGTACCCGATTTTCGTGCTTTGCACAATTCCCTGAGAGGACATTTTTCACATAATGGAACTCCGTTCGGTACACAAACCAGAGCGCCCAGCTCCATCAGCGCCTGATTAAACGCCCCGGACCTTCCGGCAGGCATGATCGCAAGAAGTTCTTTTTCCACACGGGTGCGCACTGACTGTTTCATAATGTCGCCGTCATCCATCCGGATCCTGGCGAGAACACGGAGCACATTTCCGTCCACCGCGGGCACCGGTATCTCATAGGCGATCGACGCAATCGCTCCCGCCGTGTAACTGCCAATGCCGGGCAGCGACAGAAGCGCCCGGAAATCCGCGGGAAGGATTCCTCCATACTGTTCACACAGGATCTGCGCCGCCTTCTGCATATTTTTCACCCGGTTGTAATACCCGAGTCCTTCCCAAAGTTTCAGCAGCTTCTCCTGGGGACATTCCGCCAGATCTTTTACCGTCGGCAGTTCCCGCAGGAACCTTTCAAAATACGGTTTTACCGCTTCCACTCTCGTCTGCTGAAGCATGATCTCCGACACCCAGATTTCGTAGGGATCCCGTTTCTCCCTCCAGGGAAGTTTTCTGTGATTCTTTTCATACCATATAAGTAATGGCTCAATGATATTTTCAAGCATATAGA
>ERZ1090862.186-NODE-186-length-27071-cov-15.831433_pt1 | contig 27071 bp, 28 predicted proteins | sample MGYA00478481_ERZ1090862 | MGnify/ENA primary metagenome ERZ1090862 (study PRJEB33644, sample SAMEA5815745) | chicken gut metagenome | biome: Chicken; feature: Gastrointestinal Tract; material: Caecum | place: Ireland | collected 2019-01-01 | study: A study of the... | reverse complement strand
TGACGATGCACCATCATCTGCGGTCAAGCTGCACTTTTTGAGCGGCGTACGCACTGTCTTTCACTTACTGATGTCTCGTCAGTAAAATCTATCTCTACCACATGAGAAATCCGGCTCGCTTCATAATCCTTATCCGTCAAAGGAAAGACGTCTTTCGTTGTTGTTGAAACAACAATTCTTAAATTCTCTTTAGTGTACCCCTCCACAGGGTTTGGTACTATATCGACTTTTATTCTAGGAATAACCGCAAAACAAAACCTATTCAGATTATTTATCCTATCATCTAACATTTTCTGCAGATGACTTTCAAGGCTCAACACAACTTGCGTTTGCTTTTTCAATTCATTATGTGAACCACGGATGGCCACTACCACACGGCGAATAACGTTTTTACTATTGTTCAACAGTGGTTGCTCCATAGTTTTCTTTTTTGCCATGAACGAACTCTCCTTCGACAAAGAAATCTAATTCATATTTAGCATTTTTCTTTTGACTTGTCAAGGAAACGCAAAAAGTTCGTCAAAAAGTAGAAAATTTTGTTGTCAGCCTTTTCATCTCCTTCATACAATATAGCATAAATAAGGCACAACAATTTTTATAAAAGCAAAAATTGTTGTGCCTTATCATAAAACATTAGCCGAAAAACACAGCCGCAAGCGAAATCACAGGTCCACCCGGATCCACCCAAGTCAATAATGACATAATAAACTTTGTTACTTATTACGCAGAATTCTAAGTTGTTTAATAATATAGTTCAATTTCAGTTCTGTCCAATCTCGTTCTATTTTTTCTGTCAAGTACCTGCATACTGAAGCTGAAAGTTTCACTTCATCCTCTAACTTTGAGTAAATTGCTTTTGCCGATAGTTGCATTTGCACGCAATCATCCACAAAGCTATCTAAAGCCATACAGAACTCCTCAAACTCATCTTCAGTTAATCGGTATTTCCTATTTTTCAATTCTTCTCCACTAAATCGAAGAACATACTGATCCCAGACTACATCTATCAATTCCTCAACTTCATAATAATTTTCTTTTTCCAGCCCTACTATTGGGAAGCACGCCCAGAACAGACGTAGTTCTGCAATCAAGAAAACCTGGATTACTTTTGCGCATTTCATATCTTTGAAAGGCGCAAACGCTTCTTCTTGACCAATGTGTTTTTCTCTAACTTCTTTCACGATTGCATCTATAAGTTGCAAGAAACCTTGCAGTACAGTTTCTTCTTTTCCTTGTAGTCCCTTCTTTTCTTCATAATAATCGTAAACTATAGTTTCCCATTCAGGTGATTGCTTGTCAAGTTTATCTATAAGCTTTTGAACCTCAGACATTCTCTTCTCCTCCTGTATACCGCGTTGTTATTCGTGTGTAATCTATTGCTTTACCTGCAAACGAACCTCGTCGTTTGATAGGATTTATAATTAACTCTACATTCTGCTCTTTTTTCTCCAAATTCTCTTTCCAATTTTCATATTTTTTATTATCTGCCCCCAAAAAATACATCTTTGTATCGTTATAGCTTGTTGATTGGACAGACGATTGAATATCTGTGTAATCATCAATATGTACCACTTTGCACTTTAAGTCCTTTTTCATTGCTGGTATTTCAGAACATATGTATCGTCGGCCATTCTCCTCCATTATAGCTTTTTTTCGATAATAGCTTGTGCAAATCTGGTATCCATCTCGTGTAAGTTCATAGCTTGTGACATTGGCACTCGGAATTTTCATTCGGTCAACAAGTCCCTCTTCTGAAAGCATCTCCATTAACCTCAACAAATTTGAGCGATCAAGACCCAACTCTTTCGCAATCACTCCATGTCTACTTGCACCGTGTGAATACAAATACTGCAAAACTCTAGGCACATTCTTTTTGCTTAATATTTTTGCTCTCTGCTCTTTTTTAATTTTTATTTGCAGTTGGCTAAACAGTGTTTCTTGCCGTGAATCATACTTTCCATATAAATAGAATTTCCACGCATCCTTTTGTTTACTCTCTCGTTGTATGCTTTTTGAGATAATTCTTAAATAGGAATTAACATCTTCAATCTTCACGGTATATATTTCATTTTTTAGTACTATACTTTCTAACTCGTGGATAATAGATGTAAGCGACTTTTTGGCTGCCTCTGCATCCATATTATTCAATTCCTCGGCAATTTCTACAGCTTTATCCTTGGAAAACGTGTCCACAGTCACCATTTCATTTTTCATAATATCACCCTTTATCATATCACCCTTTATCCAAGTACTAAAATGGAATGAAATCAGGTTCTTCCTCCCGCATGTACTCGGTTGCAATCTTTATTATCGCTATACAAGAACCACATTTATCGTCACCTTTTCCACAATACTTACAATAATATCGACTCCGTTGTTTGTGCCCAAAAGAAAAATAAACAACAACCGGATCCTTTTCTGTTGGCTTCTCGTATGATGCACACGCATTACACCAAATAACGTCGCAATAGGCATTACTAGCCATATCTAATGCTCTAAAAAAAGCATCTGTTCCTTTGGTGTACGCCATCACTAGCAAAACATTAACTTGCAACACTCTGAAGAGATAGTCGACCATTTTTTCACGAAATACATCTGCGCAAATCACAAGACCAATTCGTCCGACCCCCTTCACATGAAAAACATTAATTTTCCAATCCGGTCTGATGGGTTCATAATAATGCTCTATCAAAGGATTAGCTTTTTCATCCGTTTTCGTTTTGCTCGCTTCATCTAAACAAAATGGATGTTGTTTATGATACTCAGTTATTTTTTCTCCGCTTCCATTTATAACAAAGGTAGTATTACAATAGGTATGCCTTTCTGTTAAGATTGGCAATTCTGTACTGGGAAGACAAATAAGCGCCGGATATTCATTATTGCTATCCGACAAATACTGACAAATATTGTTTTGGATTTCCGTAGTTCCCAGCATTTCTGGGAACAATACAATATGCGCATTTTGTTGAGCCGCAGACTCCAACACTCGCTTTATTTTATCTTGTAGTCTACCACACGCTTCATCGTTATACTGGTCAATAATGAATCTCTTAATTTCTTCATCACAGTGATAGCTAAAAGTGTTTTCCCTTTGGCCAGAAGAAGCAATAACTATCAGTGGTTCATTTTTGTTAATCGATATGGATCTCTCACTCAAATAAAAATGTGTTACTTCCCACTCTTCCTCACCAAATTTTTTAGGAATCCAAAGATAATTTGTCAGCAGTGCAAATGGAGAACAATTCAATTCTTGTGGGGTGCGAATATTATTCTTTTCCCATATCGGCCTAAACTTGGGTACCAATGCTCCGCCCACTTCGTCACAGTTGGAATTCAGCGCCACAAAACTCCATGTTTCCGCAGCAACTTCTTCGCACAACTCATCAGTGAGAAAATGAGAAAATGCCTTATCAAAATCAAAATACCCTGCAAGATATGTTAACAAATAGAGGATGTAAACTTTGGCAGAATCCGTCTGTCTCCAATGATTCACCTTTGCGCAAATCACATTAATTTGCTCTTCTGACAAGAATTCATATGTTTTCTCTTTATCAGGACCTTTCATATCAAAAAAGTCGAATTCTCTCTCTATTAACCGAGTTTTCTGAGCCAATTCATATTCACGAGTCAATGATTGCTGTTCATCCAAAGATAAAGCCGCTATAATTGCACAAAGCCAAGCTAAAAGGTCATATACATTATTAATCTGAACTTCTGGCATCTAAAATGCCTCCTTTAGCGTATATTTTCCCTTTTAATGTAAGTTTAACATGCTTTTTTGTGCAGCGCAAGTCTTTTGTTGTCATTTTGTTGTACATTTCATCTATTTGTTTTTTCACAAAATCAATATAAATTCATAAACTCTCAAGAAACGTCTTTGATCGTTGATCTTTGCATATTGAAATCAAATTTTACTACACAATATTAATCATTATTGAATGTTTCATATTTTTGTTGCACCTTTTTCCAGCCATAATAAGTAGTTATCTGCTGTTTATGGGGCTAAAGCCACCATCATCATTGGCTGGTTCTTACTCAATCTTCAGAAACTGCTTATAACTGCCCTTCACATGGATCGTCACCTTATATCCCCTACCAACTTCCACTTTTTCAAACAGCTCCGCTAATATGGCTCGCTTTCGTGGGATAGAAGCCAGATTGAATTCATTAGCCCACCCCAGGAACTCATTATAGTAATTGCGGATCTGTTGGACCGTTGCTCGATGGTTGTTGTTCTGTAATAAGGCAGCGTATTCATCTTTGGCTTGTCTGACCTCTGCTTCCGCCTGCGCAATCAGTCGGGCCAGCATCTCCTGCGAAAATGTACTCGTTCCATCCAAACATTTCAGAACTTCATCCTCATAGCGTTTCTGCTTATACTGGGCTGCCTTGATTTTCTTCTCGGCAGCCTGTTTTTGTCTGTTTTGTTCCGCATCCTGCTGTCGGATTCTCTGTTCAATGCTCTTGTCATACGGCTCACTTTTGATCTTGCGGAACAGCTCATCAGCATAGGCAACCACAATTCTATCTACCCGTTCTGCCAGATATAGAGCCTGGCCATCACATTCCCGCAGGTGCTGGCCACGCTGATAACAGTTGTACTTGGCCTGCACCTTTTCCCGAATACTCCCATCGGCCAGCTTATACCGATCTGTATGCAAAAAGGCCGACATCTTCGCCCCGCAATGTGCGCAGACGACGATGCCGGCCAATAATGTTGGATTGCTGCTCTTTTGGGCAGCATTTTTATCTTTCAGTGCCTTTTTGCTTCTCTTGCTGATCATCTCGTTGGCCTTGGCGAACAAAGCCTCATCAATGATCTGTAGCTGCGGCATAAACTCAGATTTTGCCGCCTTGGTAATGATGTATCCTGTATAGCCCTCGTGCTGAATCATTCTCTTGATATTGGAAGACTGGAACTCCGCCCCCTGGCGGGTACGCAGTCCTCGGTGGTTCAGCATCTGTGCCATGGCATACCCACTGGCACCTTCTTCCGCCACTTTCATAAATACTTCGCGGACCCATTCCGCTTCATCTGGATTGACTTCCAGATCCTTTACGGGCTGGTCTCTCTTGTTGACTCTACCTTTATTAACGGCACGATATCCGTAAGGGACAAAGCCTCCGGCAAAGTGTCCGCTGGAAACGATCTGACGGATACGATCTCTGGTTCGCATGGAGGTCTTTTCGCTCTCCCCTGCTGCCTGCCAGAACCGGATATAGTTCATCAGCTTATCACTGTGGCTCTCGATACGCTGCTGGCCTTCGTGGGTGCTCCACATCTGGATACCATGCTGGACAAACCATTCAAGTACGAATGGTGTTTCACTCTCAATGCGTCCCAGCCGGTCAAACATATACACCAGAAGGATATCGAAGTTACCCTTGCTTGCCTCGCTGCGTAATTCCTGAATCACATCCCGTCTACTGGCGGAGACTTTGGATCCAGAGACACCTTTTTCAGCCTTTTCCAACACCACACGCCATCCATGCTCTTGGGCAAACTTCCGGCAGGCAATTTTCTGCATTGGAATATCATCATGATCCACCTGGCCCTTGGTCGACACTCGGTAGGACAAAGCGGCGCGCGGCGAATCCACGGGCAGCCGCATTTGCTGGGCAGTAAAGTAGGCGTCATCCAGCCACTTCTGATCAGCCTGCGAGATTTCCACCTCCTGCCCATGCTGATCCCAAAAAGTCATGTTTCTTTCTCTCCTTTGATTGAGTCTTGGTTATTTGCCTACCCCCAACAATACTCAATACGCGACAAGAAAGCTATTACCAAAACGGACAAACTGACTTTCTAAGGCTGGGCCAAATTTGACGTTTTACCTCCGCGCGCTTTTCTTTCAGCATAGGCATCCATGATCATCGCTTTAATATTTTCTAGGGTTTTATTGTCCTCATGCGCTGAAAAGATAATGGAAACTGGCATCCCGCAAACTTCGCGTACTACTCTCACCCGCCCGTCCGGCAGTTCCTCAATAGATTCTTTCACACTTTTTCCTTTCGCCATTAACTAACCGAGATACCTTTCAAACCATAGAGATAGAGTTGATATCTTAGGTTCATTTCTGTAGTGACCAGCGTTACATCATGTAATTGCAACATTGCAAGAATTTTGCTGAGTTTTCTTTTCCTTCTTGAAAGACGAGATAGTCTTGTTATTGCAATAGTATCAACATCACCTCTGCGCACGGCCCGGAGCATCGCAAACAGGCCGGGCCGCCAAAAGGAATCGGCCTGAGCACATTCGCAGCTTTGTCCTACGATACTGTATCCGTTGCAGGTTGCCCATTCACGGAGTTCTGCCAGCTGCTGTTCGGCAACAGCACGATGTCCGCTTCCGGTACGCGCATATAACCAGACTCGCGGGAAGAACAGAGCATCTTGTTTCTTGCGCTCCATTTCACACCTCCGAATCATAATTCGGAAGGGTCATCCAGTGCCGGCCACCCGGCTCGATCCAACCGCTTTTGACGCCGAAGGTGTGGATGCCGTATTGCAGCAGAGAGGCAAGCAGGCCCTCCAATTCAGGGCGGCCACAATACAGATGATTGGCGTCTACCACAATCAGAACGTCTGCTTCACCGTCTGCAGCGGTGCGAAGCAGGTCTGTCATGCCAGGGCGTAATGTCAGCGGTTGTTCTTCTGTTCCTGCCTGGGCGTACAGTTCCTGTACGCACGGCCAACGCAGTTTGCGAAGCGCTTTACGGCAGATCAGAATCTGCTGCCGCATGGTGAGATCACTGTTCTTGACTTCCTGGATGAAACAAATTGCCCGCATGAAAATCAACCTCCTTAGGGAATCGGGGCTCGAAATAATTGGGTTTTTTCTTGGATTGTAAAAAGTTCTGGATATCTGTTAGTTTGTCCGAAATTGGCATCTTCGGTAAGGCATTCAGGACGGCCTGATGGTATCGCTTTCCCGGTGCTGCGCGGGGATCGAGAATAGCGACCACGCAGCTGTCGGTTTCGGTGCGGATGGCACGGCCAAAGCCCTGCCGCAATTTGATCTGCATTTCCGGCACAACTTCGGCCTGGATGTAGCTTTGAAGATTGCTGTACTGCTTCCGCAGGGCTTCACCCAGTGGGTCAGGTACCTGAAAGGGTAGCTTCACGATGATGAGCAAGGAGACCATATCCCCGGGGAAATCCACACCTTCCCAGCACGCTCCACTGGCGAACAGGACGGCGTTGGGGAGCTGCTTGAAGCGTTCCAGGTAGATCTGAGGGTTGCGTTGTGCCTGAAGCACAGGCACCGGAAACTTATCTTTCAGTTTTTCATAGACACGGCCCATCTGATCGTAGGAAGTGAACAACACCAACGTGTGTCCGTTGGCGGTGTTGATCAGCTCCTGGATCTGATGGGCCACACGGTCCTCGTCCTGTTTGTAGGGAGGCTTGTTATGCTGTAATTCGGGAAAATAGAGTAAACAATTCTCATCGTAACGGAAAGGGGACAGGATGCGCAGCGTGCGCAATGGGGTTCCACGATCCAATCCAAACTGCTGTTCTGCGTGTGTGAAATCTTCTCCGGTGGCCAGAGTCCCGGAGGTCAGGATGGCGGGTTTCTGCTCCCGCCAGAGAGCATCGTAGACACACTGGGGGAGATCGAAGGGCACGGCACATAAATCGGCGGCCAATATACCGTTTTCTCGGTGGTATTCCACATAGCGAATAAAAGTAGAATCGTGACGAAGAAAAAGCGGCAAGAGTCCTTGGATATCATGTAATTTATTGCGCAAAACGAGCGGAGTTTCTTTGTTCTTTAGCTTGAGAATTTCCTCAATAGCTCTATTCAAATGCTGCAATGCGGCGGATTGCTCGGTTGTCAGGCAAAGTGATTTTGCCCGTTCCGATTCGTTCTCTGCCGGTGTAAATGCTGTCAGAAATTCCCGGCTCGCTCCACGGAGCTTCTGTGCTCCCAACGTGCAATGGCTGGCTACCAGAATTTCTTCGAAATGAAGCAAGTCTGACGAACGAATCCGCCGGGTGTTCATTTGGCGAACTGTTTCCGGCAGTTTATGGGCCTCATCGATGACCAGTGCCTGATAGTCTTTCAGAAGAGGCTTCCAGCCGTTTTGCCGATGGGCTGCGTCGGCCAACAGGTAATTGTGATTGCAAACCTGAATGGTAACCGAATCACCGTTGGAATCTTTCAAATACTGCCGGTATCGGCAATCGGAATGCAAGATACAGCTGCGGCTGCAGCGCTCTGGCACACAGATCAGACGGCGATCATGACGGGATATTCCTGGCAAAAGATCCAGATCCAGGCATTGGTTGGCAGCGCGCAATGCTGCGGCCCTCCTACGGAACCGTTCGCCACGAATGCCGATCTGCTTTTGTCGAATCAAAAGTCGCCTATCACAAGCGAAGCGTTCTTTTCCTTTTCGCAACCCAGCACAAATAGGTTTTTGAATATATCCGTTTTGTATTAAAGTGTCTGACAAAAACGGAATGTATTCTTCAAGGATGGTGCTCTGCAGAGCGATGCTGGCGGTGGAAATTACCACCGGGCGCTGCATCTGTCGTGGCTTTTGCAGCTGCCACAGCACGCAGGCAACAAGGTAGGCGTAGGTTTTCCCAAGTCCCACACCGGCGTCACACAGGGCAACATCGCGGCCAAATAGGGCGTCTAACATCGTGTGGCACAGATGAATCTGTCCTTCGCGTGTGACCATCCCCCTGGCGGGGAAAAATTGGCGGAAAATCTGCTCAACCTGACGGTGGGCTTTCTCATAACCGGTTTCCGGGTTTGTCATTGGATCATCTCCTCGGTTGATGACAAAATAATGCGGCGCAGCGGTTGGTGCACTGCGCCGCACGGGTTCGACATCAACACATGGGGCTGTTGATGTTCAGAAGAAAAGAGAATAACATGCAGAAATGCCATATTTGCAGCTCGCCCCCTGGCAACCGGGAACACGGTTCACTTTCGTTCGGCAAGCCGCTTGCGCAGCTTTCACTGGTGTTCCAGGGGTCTAAGGATTTCAACCCAAGGTCGGCCACCCCGTCTGACGTGCGGGGCAACAGGTGTATCATTATCTCCCTTTACAGATCATGGCGAAGCAGTTTTCACTGCTTTGTCAGTAGAATGGATCGCTCAATACAGTTTCACCAACTCGTTAAGTGTGAGATTGTATGTCATGGCGCTTCTCTGATCACGCTACCTGCTCGGGGAACGTGCCTCCGTGCTGAGTATTCAATTATCAAGGTCGAGCATGCTGCCCGCTAGGAGCCAAAATCATGGAGAATGGACTGGACGATAAGACGCTTTTCCTCGGATAAAGATGGTAAAAGTTGCTCAAGGACCTCAATCTGCGATGAGCTGAGCGATTTACGTACAGGTCTCTTTTTCTCTAACAGATAGATTCCACCGTTCTGACCGCGCTCTGTGTAAATATCGCAACGAAGCGATAAAACAGTTATATCTTGGCAAATTGTTTGCCGCGTCACATGAAACCGTTTGGCCAGTTCTCGTGCTTTTACCTTGCCTTTCTGGCGAAGAAGCTCAACAATCGCATCTCTTCGCCAGTTCGCGTCCACTTCCCTTCACCACCTTGTTTTGGCTCTGTCAAAATTGTAGCTGCCAAATGTCAAATAGACCTTTACATTAGCAAAAACTTTTTGAAACAAAAAACGCCCGCCGCATACAAGATGCGGCGGGCGCGTATTCATTAGAACAATTTAAGAGCGACCATTATTTTTTATCTTTCGGCTGCGGCAAGGGTGTTTCAGGGCGGTGGGGCTGATAAGACCAACAAGCTGTACACGGCTCGCTGCCTGCCTCACGCCGCAACATATTTTGCAATACATTACGAACACCTTTATACAATTTTGCTTGCAATTTCATAAACGCACCTCCTTTTCGTTTGTAACTGATCACTATTGAATACCAAAACCTCGCTTTGCTAAAACAACAAGCAATGCAACGCTTGATTCTGCCATAATCAATATATAAGAAAACACCGGTTCAATAGTAAATAGCACCATTACAATAAGTGCGTACTCCGCAATCCTTCTATGTACTGCCTTTTGAAGACATTTCTTTTCTTTTTCTGTATAATGGATTTCTTTATTATTACAAGGAGCCAATACAAGAATTGTAATCGTTGCACATATAAACAAAGCCACGGCTACCAAAGGTTGCATAAATTTTATGGCAACTAAACAACCATATTCACAAAGTAATGAAAAAGAAAAGCATCCTCCTACGGTTGCCATATGCAATCCATTGGTCTTTCTGCGCAAAAATGCCACACCCAGATTAAGTAGTATCACCTGTGGCCAAGAGGCCAAAAACAGACCAAATGCCATTAGGATTAAAAAACCAACAACATTGGTAATACGCATTTGTAATGCATACCGGCACCAATCGGATTGATTTTCTTCAATAAGCTTTGCCCGTAAACAACAGTCTGTCAATCTATTTGCCAACAGTTCCATAAAATACCTTTTAGTTTCTACTCATATTAACTATACTAAAGCATAGCAATGAGGTTTGCCAGCTTTTTTGTCTCAAAAGACGACTTTTATGTCACGAAAGCAAAGTATTGGGCAGTTCAGTAGCAAAATAAAACCACCCCTCTTGGTACTCCATAGTATAAACTGCCTTGTACTTTTTCAAAATGGAACGAACGTTTTCAAGGCCATAGCCGTGGAGTGTCGGGTTTTCTTTGGTAGAAGGCGGCAATTGTCCCGGCTGTATGGATACCGGCAGCGAGCGATTATGTACAGAAAAGAAAAGTTCTTCCTCCTCCAAAAGAACTTGTACCCGTATCTGGCGTTCCTCCTCCGGCAACTTTTCACACGCCTCAATGGCATTGTCAAAAATGTTACTGATAATGACCGTCAAATCCACAATGGACAGTTTCAAAGGGGAAAGATCGTTTACCATAAACTGGATGTCAATATTTCTCTTTCTTGCCAGCAAAGCTTTTTGGTTAAGCAATGCATCCAACGACGTATTTTTTGTAGATACAAGAAGTAATCTAGAAATAGTGGTTTTTTGCAAGTTGTGGATGTAGTTTCGCGCATCCTCGGTCCCATCATCTCTGTTCAGAAAAGCCGCCAACAGATCCAAATGCGAGTGGAAATCATGGGTCAGTTTACGTTGCTGCGCATACGCTGCACTTAATGCTTCAATGTTTTCTTGTTGAGCTTTGGCCTTTGTCTGCAAGCTGAGGGCTTCTTCTCGAAAATGTGCATTTTGTTCCATCCAGCTAACAAGAAATAGCGCCGCCACTTGTATGCTTGTCAAGAATAGGGCACAAACAAACAGTGGCTTTTCCGCCATTTGACCACACCGAAAACTTGCACCAAAATAGAACACCAACAATATATTAGCAAGCGAAATCAGCATTGGAACTATATACGTTTTCCAATTTGCCGGCAATGCCCCATGTTTTGTACGCAATCGTTTTTGCAGATAGCAGATAGCAACTGTTATGCAACGCACAGTAAGCGGCAAGAAAAAAGTGCTTACAAAATTTGTTTTTGTGAATAAAAACAAGGATGTATAACACATGTTATCTATACAGCAGGTAATAGCATAACAAATAACGGCCATAAAAAGGCAAAAGATAACAGTACTATTGTACTGCACTATGTAAAAAATCGCATAAAAAATCAGTGCCAACATTACCCTACTGTAGCTGGCTGTTGCAGGCATTATAAGATTCAGTACCGTACTCTCAAACAAGATATAGCTGCCCGTGATTCCCCAAAAGGCCAGTCGCTTAAACCGTCTGGTTGCGAATCCATCGAAAAGAAATGTAGCACCGACGTAATCCAACGCTGTCCACAGGTATGTCAAAAAATACTCTATCACAGTGATTTCCCCCACTGCTTGTTTTTCCATCCCAAATATTGAATTTTAAGCTGTGCATAGCGCTTTTGGCTAACAGGCAATTCTTCACCATTACTGAGAAGCACATGGTCGAAATTAAGCTTTTTGATGTGTGCCATATTGACCAGATAACTTTTCTGAATACGTAAAAAGCCCTCTGGTTCCAGTTCTTCTGTCAAATCCTCCATCCTGCCATAGAAATGATCTCCGGCTCGTTCCAGATCCACTGTATGCAAATAAATAACTCGATGTCGGCTTTCCAGGTAAAGAATGTTGCCGTAAGGGACACTGTACGGTTCTGCATTGATGGAGAATTGCAAAGACTTTTCCTCCCGTGGGAATTCCGCCAACGCATCCCGATAATACAATGGCAACTTTTGCTCAAGTTCCTGTTTGAGTAGGTATCGAAATGCACGAACTTCATACCCCTCCAACGAAAATTGCGGATAATTTGTTACAAAAATCAAAATCGTATCGAGATGGAGTTCACGCACTCGGCGTGCGATATCCATTCCGCTTCGTTCTTCCATGTCAATGTCCAGAAACATAATTTGATACTCCGACAGCTGCCGGTCTGTAAGGGCTGCCGGGTGACTGCTCATAGTTACATTTGCAGATGTGCCTTTAGGCAAGGGTTGTTTGGTCACAGTATCTGCCAACCGCCGCAAGAAATTTTTATCATCATCGCATAGTAAAATATTTATTTTCTTCATATTCGCATCCTCACCTTTACTTCGACGAAGCAGTTGTCCTTCTTTGCCATACAACATAAGATTAAATCTCCCAAAAGTCAAGTTTTATCTTCATATTACACTTTAAGTTTAATAATATCCTAAAATGACACCGATTGGCAAGCCCAATCGTATAAAATTGTCTTACCTTAGAGATAATCATACGGCGACAGGCCGCTTCAAACAGGATGTAAGACATGAAAGATACAGAGCGCCACAATTATATCGGAGACCACATCCGCAAATTGCGCGAGGGCAAAGGTTGGACACAGCAAATGCTGGGCAACAAATTGGGGAAGAAAACCTCTACTATCAGTGCTTACGAGACAAACGCCAAGTTACCGTCTGTTGATTGCCTTATCGAAATGGCTGATCTGCTTGGTGTCTCCCTCGACACCTTAGTTTATGGAGAAAATGCTGATTTGCTTTCAGTGCATACTCTAACGCAAGAGCAGAAAAAAATTGTCACCGCAATAGTTCAAGCGTTTGAAGATACCTCGTTAAACGCAAAAAACACAGACCAGCGATTGCGTTTGGTTGCTGAGGTTGTTCGTCTGTTGGCTAAATAGAATGAACCCAATAGGACTCATTTGTACAACATAAATACGTCACATTGACCCGGCCTTTAATAGCGCCGGGTCTTTTTATATACTGTCCACTCGTCTTTTATGTCGAATCGCCCCCATTTTACTACATATTTGTGGAAAGCCGTTGCTTTGCCGTGATATGGTTTAGTTACAAGAAAGGGTTGGTGCACCCGGGAATCGACCACGACTTGTAATGGCCAACACCGGCGCGCAGTGTTGGTGCATCCGCCCACTAATCAATTTACAAAGAAAAATCCCATGAAAAGGAGGATTTACGTGATGAAAACCCTGAGTAAGAAGATTCTGACCGGTTGCATGACCCTGGCAATGGCCTGTGCCCTGGCTGTTCCCGCTTTTGCTGCCGCTCCCATTGTTTTTTCCGGTCGCAATTTAGTTTTCTTTTCAGATAGGAAGGTGTAAAATGGCCCGATTCCTTCAAACCAAACAAACGGCAATTTTAATTTCTTCTGCATTTCTTATCTCTGTGTGTACAACGGCATGCGGTTCTCCTGTCTCTTCGGACTTGCAAAGTGAAACGCCGCAGAGCCAGTCCTCTATTTCCGAAACATTGCCATTTTCTACCGAATATGCCCCCCGGGACGCTTTTGTACCCCAGGGCAATCTGGAGTATCTGGCTATCGATTCGTACAGTGATGGTTTTTCCTCTTCAGACGGCTTTTACCGTTTTGTTGCGCGGGAAGAGGGCGGGACTAATCTTCGGTACATTGACTTTGCTTCCGGACAGGAAGTCTACCTATGCAGCAGTCCCAACTGCAACCATAACGATGAAAGCTGTCCCTCCTGGTTTTCCAATTTTTTTGGACGACAATTGGCCATTCCGGTAGGTAACCACTTGGTCCTTCTTCATGGCAGCTCTATAGGTATGGGTAGTACAATTGCCGATCAGATTTTGCCAAGCATTGAGATTGCGCAACTGGACGGCAGCGAAAGATCCTGCATTTTTACCTTCCCGGCATCGTCCGATCTTTGCTCCCTGATTTACGACAGTTGTGCACGGGATGAGCAGAATCTCTATTTCACAGTACAAAATTACAGTGAATCTGAAACCACCCGAACCCTGTGCGCGCTCAATGCCAACACCGGGGAGTTGATCTCGCTTTGCGACCTACCCGAAATCGAAGAGAAAATTATAGGCGTCTGCGGCAATGACTTGATTATGAGTTATGTCCCGTACGAGTATGATTTCAGCGCAGATATGGAGCAACTTCCTTTACAGTTTGTGCGATACAACCCTTCCGCAAATGAATTCACCAAATTGTTTGAGCTCCCTTATACACAAATCGGCGGATGCTACGACGGCAAGTATTATACTTTAACCGCGGATAAAACGCTTTGCGCGTATGATCTGGAAAATGGTGCACTTCTGCAAGAGATTTTCACCACATTGCCTGACAATTTCACTACCAGTTACAGTTACCGTTTTGACGGTATATATGACGGCGCCTTTTACACCCATTCTTATCTTAATCAGGGATCGGATGAAGCATCCGTTTTAATGTACTATGCTCTTTCTTTGGACACCGGGGAAGCCACCGAAAACGCAAACCACTATACCTACAGCAACGGAACTTCCAACCCCTGTGCCATTGTGACTACCGCAGGAGACTACTATTTAGTCATAGATGGAATGCGTTCCATCAACTGCAAATATCCGGTGGACAGCGAACATGATGCTCTTTGGATGTTTGATATTCCACAATACCGATTGGTTTCCCACACCGCCTATCAGGCCGGTTCTGTGGATGGGCAATCGATCAAAGAACCCTAACACAAAAAAGATTTATCCTTTTATGCGAAAAAGATGTAGCTTCACAAAATATATGAAAAGATACCAATCATGTTCTACGGTTGGTACACTCCGACCATGCACTCATATAATTAGTTCTCCCTGCCTGCTCTTGTTGATAATCACTCTGGTCACATTCATCCTCAACAGGTTGACGCCTATGGCGGCAGATGATTTCTTTTTTTCTTGTCGTCTAATTGTTCGCTTTGATGGTGTGCTCTTTCCCTCCGGACGGATCCGTCAGTTATCTGATTTATTCTTGTCCCTTAAAAATATTTACACAGTACACAGTGGCCGTCTTCCTGTGTTATGTACTGTACAGATTTTTTCATTGCTGCCTGAAAAAGTCTTTGACGTTTGTAACAGCGTGGTCTTTCTTTTATTGGTTTCGGCAATGGTACGTTTTTCCCTCCCACATACACCTAATTCCACATTTCTAACCACTATGGGAGGCGTACTACTTTTATACACCGCAGTACCTGCCTTTGGACAAAATTTTTTATGGATGACTGGTTCCGTCAATTATTTGTGGACAATGACAATAACCGTGTGGTTTTTGCAACCATTCCTGCATCCAAATCAAATGCCAAACTTTCATCTTGCAACCATAATCTGGTTGATATTGGGGCTCCTTTCTGGATGGAGTATGGAAAACCAGAGTGCTGCTGCTTGTGTTCTTTGTGCTTTTCGCCTCATACAAAATCGACAGAAAAAATTGCCGGGATATAGGTTACTAGTTGCCGGAACAGTTGGACAATTTACCGGTTTTTTCTTACTTTTGGTCGCCCCTGGCAATTATCGCCGTAGTGCTGGCTATGGGCAAACACACATTTCGGTACTTCTTTTGATGCACAGAGCCCTGCAATACACGAAATTCTTATGGCAGGAACTTTGGTGGTTAATTCTATTGACATTTTTCTTAATGCTGCTTCTTGTTTTGTGTGAGAAACAGCAATCAGGACCCGCACTTTTGTTGTTGCTAGGTGCCCTAGTTTGCCACTTTTCCATGTCCTTGTCCCCTACTTATCCTCTGAGAAGCATGTTGGGAGTCGTAATTTTTTTATCGTCTACTACATTAGTGTGCTTTAATCGTTTACGCCTTCCCTCCCGTTGGCTTATCTGTACCTGTGTTCTTCTATTTCTTGTACTTTCTGTTCAGCTCCCCACTGGCATTTTGGATCTCTATACTCTGCGTCAAAAGAACAATCTTCGAGATAGCTATATTAGAAATTGCTATACAGCGGACAAAACCGACCTGATTATTCCTATCCTCCCCAAAGCAAAGACGCGGTTCAATCTTTTTTGGGGAGATGCACTGTCAGATCTGATGCAAGACCCAAACAATGAGCGAAACGTTGCACTTGCTTACTATTATAACGTTAATACCATTCGCGGTTCACCAGATATGCAATTGTAACGTATCGGGGGCATATCATGCAATACAAATTACAGTTGAAAGATCTTTGCAAAATCTATATACCACAAAATTCTCTATTTCACATGCTGTTCCGTGGAAAATTCACAACGGCCAAGCCTAAGCGCGCACTTAAAAGCCTCACATTTTCCCTCAGTCCGGGCCTTTATGGCCTTTTGGGCCCCAACGGCGCTGGCAAAAGTACACTGATTGGAATCATTACTGGTACACTGGCGGCTGATTCCGGCGAAGTGCTTTGGTGCGGCAAGCCCGCGCGTGGTATTGCCTTCCGGCGCATCCTCGGCTATATGCCCCAACAACAAGGGCTGTACGACAGCTACACCGGGCGACGGTTCCTTGCCTACATGGCGGCACTCAAAGAGCTACCTCGCAAATCTGTTCCCGACGAGGTATCCCGTGTTTCTGCAGCGGTGAATCTGTCGGATGAATTAGATAAGCGCCTGTCCGCCTATTCCGGTGGCATGAAGCAGCGCTTACTGCTGGCTTCTGCTTTGCTGGGCGATCCCAAACTACTGATTCTGGACGAACCCACTGCTGGTCTTGACCCCAAGGAACGGGTGCGCCTGCGGGAACTGTTGGCCACCATGGCACAAGATCGAATTATCTTGGTTGCCACCCACGTGGTATCGGATGTGGAGACTGTCGCCACCGAGGTGATCCTACTCCGCGCAGGAAAGATTGTAGATGCCGCCCCAGTACAGGAACTCATCGAAAAATACGCCCCCGGCCAGGGCCTGGAGGAAGTGTATCTAGCGGTATTCGGAGAGGGGGACGGAAAATGAGCCTGCTCACCGCCGAGTTGCGCAAAGTATGGGGAAACCGTGTGTTCCCGATTCTACTGGCCGTATTGGTGGCCGCCAATCTGTTATTACTCTGGATCGGCACGCGTCCCACCGCCAACCAGCCCCCCGCCGCGGCCTACCGCGCTGTGGGGGCTGATTTGGCTGCCTTGGGTTCGGATATGGCCGCCAAGGGCGACTTTTTGCACGGAAAACTGGACGAAGCCGAATCCCTGTTACGGTTGGAAAACTACTTCCGGGATTCAGCGTATGGCAACAGCGTCATCCAGCAAAATTACCGGGAAGAAAATGCTGAACTGTTCGATCAATATGAGCAGATATATCGTGACAAGAGCTACACCCTCTACACCGACAGCCTGACCATGGAATACCGTCTGTTTACCCAACTGGTCAATGAGTACGACACGGTGGCCGGGTACACTGATTTTCTGGACAGCGTACAAACCAAGGCAAACCAATTGTCGGGCATCTCCATTTTCCAGAATGATGAGACCGGGTACGACCTGAAAAACATTGAAGTTACGGCAGCAGTATACGCCGGTTTGGACGAAACAGCCATTGATTATTACCCGCAAAAAGGACTGTACACCGCCATTTCCTATACCTTTACCGATTTGATTTTGCTGGCGTCTATGCTGGTGCTGGCGCTGCTGCTCGTGCGGCAGGAGCGGGACAGCGGTCTGCTATCGCTTGTGCGCAGCCTGCCCGCTGGGCGGTTGCAAACCGCGCTAGCAAAGTTGGGGGCATTTGCCCTATCGCTGCTGGCCGTGCTGGCGCTTTTATACGGCGTGAACCTTGTGTACTGTGCTGCGTCGTTTGGTCTTGGACCGCTGACCCGCACGATCCAGAGCGTGCCCGCCCTGATGCGCTGTACAATGCAAATCACTGTGGGGGAGTACCTGCTCCGCTTTTTGCTGGCCAAATGGGCTGGGGCCTTTGTCATGGGGCTTTGGGTCATGCTGGCGGCGTTAGTAGCCCGCCGGGCCGCAGCCGGATGGGCTGCCGCCCTGATTGGGCCGCTCATGATGTTCGGCATCCGCGCTGCGATTCCGGCTACCAGCAGGCTGAACGTCATCAAGTATGCAAACCTCGCCAGCCTGCTGCAGACCAACGAATTACTGGGCAACTACCGTAATCTATACTGGTTTGGATCCCCCATCGGGTTGCCGCTCGTCGAGTGGACAGCGGCGGTACTTTATGGCGGAGTTTTGGCCTCTTCCTTTTGTTGGGTGTTCGCCCGCGTCCAACTTCTGTCCGCTGTAAAGCGCGGTTTTCTGCTGGGCCTGCGGCACAAAACCCGCGCCACCTCTATATATAAGGAAGAAGCTCGCAAACTGCTCCTGCTCAACGGAGCTGTGATCGCTCTTGCTTCATTTATTGGTTTTAGCGTTTATCAGGGCATAACCGCCGAGAGTTACATCGGTGCGGACGAAATCTATTATGCCTATTACATGAGGCACATTTCAGGCCCCTTTACCCAGAAGAGTCGCGCCTGGCTAGAGGAACAAGGGGAAGAATTTGGTCCGATGTTGGAGACACAGCAGCATATTGCTAGTGGACAAACCTCCCCAGATACAATCGTTGCGTACAGCTCGCTACAGCAAAAATTCTCTGTTTACCTGAAAGTGATACAGCAGAATATTAACTCATATTTGAAAGAACACCCTGGCGCCTGGCTAGTATATGAAAGCGGATACAAAGAGCTGTTCGGCTTCACGGGCCAGGCCGATGTGCAGGATGCACTGTTGGCCGGGCTGGCCTGCGCGATCTGTTTTTCGGGGCTGTTTGCCATGGAACGCCGCGGCGGCATGGAAACCATCCTCTGTGTGACACCGTTGGGCCGCAAGCGCACAGTTCGAGCAAAACTGGCAGTCAGTGCTGGTGTGGCTGCAGCCATCGCGGTATCCTCCTGCCTTCCGCATCTGATCCAAGTACTGAGAGACTATGGTTTGCCCGCCCTGCTTGCCCCTGCGATGAGCATTTCTGAATTCGAGAGCCTACCTTCGTTCGTAACTCTATCAGATGTGTTGTTATTCTGGCTTTTCTGCCGTGTAGTGGCCTGCTTTTGTATGTGCACCATTACCCTCACCCTCGGGCGGGCATTTGGCAATCTGCTTCCGGCTTTGTTTGTCAGCGCGGTAGGGTACTGTCTTCCGGCATTGCTGAGCCTTTCCGGTATGGAGGGCGGGATAGAGTGGCTGGGATTCTGGCCACTGTTCCATGCAGCGGCGTTACTCACAACACAAGGGTATGGAGGAGCAGATGGAAGTCCGTACAATTACGGGTTAGCTACTCTTTTCCTGCTTATCGTTACGCTATTAAGTACAATTATACTTGCAATACACCTACAAGACAGTTATGAATGGAAAGGAAGCCTTTCTTTATGATCATCCAAGATAAAGATAGGCTACACAATGACGAGTATCTGTATGGAGACATTTCCGTCAAACTCCACTCGAATATTGTGCAATACCAAAAGATTCTTGTCCATTTGGCCCCTATGGAATACAAATTACTTTGCTACTTTCTAAAAAATCAAGGACGCGTTATTACGCGTTCAGAATTACTGATTAACGTTTGGAACTCTCCTGCTGCCCTATCGACTAGAACAATAGATGTTCATATTCATATCTTAAGGAAAAAGCTACAGCTAAAACACTCCCTAGAAACTGTGATCGGAGTCGGCTATATATTGAAAAGAATGTAGTCTATAAAAAACCTCAATTTCTAGCCTATCAGCTATAGTGTCTTACACCGCAATGGGATAACACGCTTTGGTCTTATAAGATGCATTTACCAAATTCAAACTTGATATAAGTAGCTTTACACATTTGAATCCAATATTATCGCCTCTGGTTATTGAAATTCAGGCACTTATATAGGCGTACGTGCCAGTTGGGTTAACTCACAGATTCAATTACTATAACAATAAAGTACGGAGAGGTTGCTCAGCAACAAATTCTGATCAACCTCTCCGTATTAAACTATTGGCAAATAAGTTTCAAAATAATCCCTGCCGCCGTTTCGCCCAAAGCGCCGATAACAATTTGGCTTGCGAAGGTGCCTGCATTCTTTTTTAGAAAATCAACCAGATTCTTTTTATCCCCTGTATCTGCAATTTTGCTTGCCTGCTCAATCACTTTCTGGTAATCCGGACGATCTGTCAGTTTATTGGAAGCAGAAGCAAAAGCATCCTGCAAGATGCTAAGACAAGAAGCATTACTTGGAATATTGTTTATCCTATTGTCTTTCCCTATAGCGAAAGTTGAATCCGTAATTGAAGCAGTTCCAAAGTTAATATTAATCGAATCCATATAAGAGCACCTTCATCAATGGGACACTTGATTTTGGTTTCCAAAAATAAATTTTGATCCATGTATTTCACTGTTCGCAAAATCGACATTGATTGAGGCATGCGGCGAGTTTATGCATTCTCTTAACGCTTCCATTACGGCATTTGCAAATCTTTCTGTCGCGCAATGGAACCGGAAGACCTGACCAGAATTCAACCCAATATAGAGGTTGTATTCAGGGTTCTGCTTTTTGTGATAAATATAGTAAAACAACGCCGCACCAATACCGATAGCCAAAAAACTGACCCAAAAGAGTTTCGCTAAAAGGAACAGCAAGCCAACTACAATACATGCCACTGCATATCGCACAGGAATAGTTTCTGCTTCTCTAGCTGAAACCTGCGAGATGTTAGAGATCTGAAGAAAATAGTGTTCAAACCACAAGGTGTTGTCTTTCACCTGGAATGTAGGTGTGTCAATAAGTTTCTGTTCCTTCATTTTGCCCTCCAAACGAAAATTGAATTAGAGTTTAAATTTTCGATCAACCAAGGTCTATTCTCACAAAATCTTTATCCATGCTCTGATCTCACTGTTCTGAACACCCCTTTGTTAAGCCTCAGTACTTTTGTAAATTCAAGTAAAATCCCCTTTTTTACCTTTTACAAGCCTTTTGACCTATAAGTCGAGTCTGATGTCATGAAGTAAGGTTTCTTGTCATATTGAATACTTATCATGCATTTCAAAATGCAGATGAGGCCCTGTCGCTCTTCCTGTCTGGCCAACATAGGCAACGACTTGCCCTGCCAGCACCTGCTGCCCCACTGTAACGCAAATACTGGAGCAATGGGCATACAAAGTTGTAAGCCCTCCACCATGGTCGATTTTGACATAGTACCCGTAGCTGCCGCCCCAGTTGTCTGTAGCGTTGGCAATGGTCACTGTCCCATCGGCAGCAGCCAGGATTGGCGTACCTTCTGGTGCTGAGATATCGGTACCACTGTGGTAGCTGATCTCGCCTGTAATGGGGTCGGTGCGGTATCCCTGTGGAGAAGTGATTGTACCCTCCACCGGCAGCGGCCATTGCAACGCACCATCCGCAAAATCTGTATCCATACCGGGTGCCATAATATCCTCACCGCTTTGTACAAAACCGCCCAGCAGTTCTCCCCAAAGGGTCGCGGTATCCTCGCCGGAAAGTAGCGTCAGGTATTCATTCTGCCGGTCTGTGAAGTGGTAGGTCTCCCGCATTTCTTCCGGGGTGTGGTGGGTCAGTTCGATGACCAGCACCGTTTCGGTGATGGTTGTGGTTTCCGATTCGCCATCTTCATTGCTTTGCTCTATCTCCCGGGTTTGGGTTTCGGTGCGCCAGTCCAGTTCATTCATATCCCACAGCACCGTGCGCAACCGCTCCACATTATCCGCATCCAGATAAGCTACAGCGGCACCGTTGGTGTCCCCCGCCGTTTGAGACGCAAAGACCGCTAGGACATCCTGCCACGCAATGGCATAGCTGCCATCGTTAGACTCGATCTCCTGGCGGTCATATTCTACCCTGTTTTCGATTTCTTCCAGCCGGTCACGGTATTCCCCGGTAAGCTGTTCCACGGCAGCCTGCGCGGTGACGGCATTTTCATCGGGCGTTTCCGCCGCAAAGAAGATGCCGTAGGCGGAACCCGCCACCAGGGCGATCAGGCAAATCAAAAGCACGATAAACGCCGTGACCCAGCCACCGGCAACCAGTGCCGCCACCAGACTCTGCAAGGCAGCCAGCAGATGCCGGATGGCCGAGCGCAGAACTGTCGTCGCCTTTCGCGCTGCTTCTACGCCTTCACGGGCGGTTTTTCTGGCACGGCGCAGCATCACCTGTGTGCGCTTTGCCGCTTGTCGAGCCTGCTTCTCTTGCCGCACCGTGTTGGCTGCGGTTCGGAGTTGCTTTTGATCCTGGTCGACGCCGCGCAGCCCCCGGGCGGCGTTCTTGGTCTGCCGCTGCCGTTCCTGAAAATTCCGGCTTTGCTTCTGTGCTGCACGGCGTTTCTGTTCCTGCCTTGCAGCCGTTTGCGGGTCTGGATTCGTCGCGTCCGGGGGCACGGAGTACCCTTCTCGTATTCCCTCCTGCGGCGGGCACCGGTTCGGCTCGCGTTCATAGTCAAAATGTCTGCGGACGGCATTCCCGGCCTTCCCCAAAGTAAAGGCCGTGCCATCCTCCAGCAGTGTTTCCCCCTTCCGGACGCCCTGTTCCTCCATCTCCTGCGCGGTAGCATAGCTTCCTTCCGGGTTCGTTTTCGCGGCCGACAATACCCGCTCTTTGCTTTTCAGCCATGCCTGTCGGGCCATCGTTTTGGGCATGGTGCGGGACGGCTGTTCTTTGGGCAAGCGCCCGCCGGGTTTCTGCTTGAGTTCTTTATGTTTGTTCTCTTTCATGGAATCACCTGCTTTACAAAATGGTCTTATAGACAGAAATGACCACCTGCTGATGGGACAGGTGGTCATTTCTATCTACAGGGTCATGGATTGCATCGGCCGCAGGGCGTGTACCCGCGGCTGATCAGTTCTTCCCGGGCGGCGCAGGTAAAGTCTTTGTTCTTGTCGCTCATCTGCTCGACACTGGGGCAATCCGGGTCATGGAATTTCTTGGTGTGGGTGTTCAGCACAAACCGGGCGCTTTGGGGCAGCGTCGTGGCAAGCGGCGTGTCCGGCGCCGTTTGGCTGCCCGGCGTCCAGTCCTCGCAGGGGTTTGTGCTGAACCAGCAGTTCTCTCCATCGGAGTATACGGTAATCTCGCCCTGCTTGTCCGTCCGATACAGGGCGACGCCATGCTGCTGCAGGGCGGTCATGGTTTGTTCCGTGGGATGCCCGTATGCGTTGTCGGCTCCCACACTGAGAAAAGCATACCGGGGAGACGCTGCTTCCAGAAGTTCCTCACTTGTGGAAGAGGAACTGCCATGGTGCCCTACCACATACAAATCGCAGGTCAGATCCTGCCCGGAAGCCACCATGTCTTGTTCCGCATCCTGCTCAGCATCTCCGGTCAGCAGACATCGAAAATCTCCGTAACAAATACGCAGGCAGAGAGAATTGCTGTTATCCGAATCGTAGTCAAATTTCCGGGGCCCTACAACTTGGATCTCTGCACCGCCCAGAGTGAAGGTGTCCCCTTGAGCTGGGTAAATCACTGGGACGCTCTTTTCTTCCAGCACATTTTGCAGTGATTGATAGATCTGAGTGTCGGAAGTGTAGTCAGGCATCAAGGCCCGCTCCACTGGCGTGGTATGAAGCACGCCAACCAAACCACTGATATGATCTTCGTCGTAGTGAGATGCTACCAGCCAAGTCAGTTCTGTTACATCATGCTGCTGCAAATAGGCAACAACGTAGGATGACGCGCTCCTACTTCCGCCGTCATAAAGCATATACTCTCCGTCAGCTTGTACCAAAACAGAAAGGCCTTGGCTTACATCCAACATAGTAAGCGAAAATGCTGAGCTTTCTTCCTCATTCACCCCAGAAGCGGGTGCTTGTACGATTTCCTCTTGGTTGGATAGCGGAAGGTTCTCGCCAGATTGTTTTCCCGGCTCCACAGCATTGGTATAGGCTGTAAGGATCGGCTCATGCGCTGGGATACCGAGAGGTTTCTGATCTATTCAATGAATCCGAAGGCCCCCAGCTCAACCATTTAGGTATGAATCGCCTGGAAGAGTACCGAGATCTGTTGCTGTGCTCTCCCCAGTTTTGTGAGGACATCCATCCCACAATTCGTATTCTTCCCGTGTATTTGCAGCCTGCTTCTGCCGGCACCGGCCAATGGCTGGATGACGACTTGTCAGAGGAGATGGAGGTGGACGATTCTGTCCCCGCAAATGCCGAGTTCGGCGTCCGGCTGGCTGGTGACAGTATGTCGCCCCGCTTTGCGGATGGCCAGATTGTCTGGGCCCGCAGGGCAGAAAATGCAGAAAACGGCGAGATCGTGCTGTGTGTGTTGAATGACCAAGGTTACTGCAAGAAATTGTATCGCAACGAACGCGGTGTATTCTTGCTTTCTCTAAATCCCAAGTATGATCCCATCCCAATTAAAGAGACGGACGAGTTCCGAATTATGGGGCGTGTAGTAGGATAATTGCACGAAAGGAGCTATCTGTATGTGTGGGCGCTATCTTTTTTCGACTCAAGAATACAAGGAATTCCAACAAATTGTCCGGGATGCTCAGCGGCGCAGCAATGGGCAGCATAATGAACTGAACTTTCCGGCTGGAGACATTGCGCCCACAAACGAGGCACCTGTGCTGATTTCCAGTGGCAATAAAATTGTCTCTGAATTTCAACGGTGGGGCATTCCCGGCTGGCGCGGCGGGCTGATGATCAATGCTCGTGCCGAGACAGTATGCGTGAAGCCCATGTTCCGCAAAAGCATGGCCGCGCAGCGCTGTGTAATTCCTGCCAGTGGGTACTATGAGTGGGACGCGGGGAAACACAAATACTTTTTCCAGCTGCCGGGCAAACCGATCTATCTGGCAGGCATCTACGATAATATTGAAGGCGTGAACTGCTTTGTCGTCTTGACCACCGCCCCCAACGAAACTGTACAAGACATCCATGACCGTATGCCGCTTATCCTGACGCACGAGCAGGTACGGCCCTGGCTGACTGATTCCCAAGCGGCGCTGCAGCTGCTGACAATTTCTCCGCCAGCCTTGCAGCGCAGCAGTGAAGATGGGCAGTTGCGTTTTGGGGACCTGATGTGATATGCTTATGAAGTCGTGAGCATAAAGTTTTTCAAAGGAGCGCATTCCCATGAATGTCCTGTTCAGTTCCATGGAGTATGATTTCCACTCGCTTGTCAAGGTTGCCGAAATGGCCGGTCTTGCCGGGGTCATCACTTTTCATCAGGCCGGGGATGACTATCTGGTCACCTTCCCGGATGTGGAGAAAACCGCGGAAATGGTACAGGACTACCGGACTCGTCTGCGGGATCTGGAAAATAATATCTGGTCGCATTGACCTTACTCACGGGGGCCGCCTGGGGCGGTCCCTTATTTTTTTGCTTCATTCACATCATCCTTTCAGTTGTTCGTCGGGTTTGGTGGTCATCAGGCGGTACAACTGCGTATCTCTGGGGAAACTATTGGTGAATGGTACCAAGTTCCCCGCGCAGCGGATCAGCCCGCAACCGGCAGGCACATTGGTGATGTACCCCAGCTGGGTGTCCGAGATGTTCAGCAGTTTGGCCAGCTCCTCCCGGTCAGTGGCGCTCTGGTTGAGCATGATCAAGAACTCCGAGTTGGCAAACATCAGGCGGGCCGTATCGGAGCGCAGCAGTTCGTCCACGTTCTGGGTCATGCCGGTGATCAGGCCGTTGTACTTGCGGATGCGCTTCCACAGCTTGTAGAAGAAATTGGCGCTGTACTCGTACCGGAACAGGATATAGAACTCGTCGCAGAAGATCCAGGTGCGATGCCCTCTTTTCCAGTTCTGGATCACGCGGTTGTAGATGGCGTCCAGTGTAACCAACATCCCGAGAGGCATCAGCTGCTCTCCCAGTTCGCGGATATCGTAGGCGATGATGCGCGCCTTGGTATCCACGTTGGTAGGCTGGGCGAAGGTGCCCAGGGTGCCGGTGATGAAGAGTTCCGAGGAAAGGGCCAGCCCCTGCGCTTCCGGTTCCGGCTGCATCTTGAGCAGGCGGTAGAAGTCTTTCAGCGTGGGGACCGTCCCCTTGTACCCGTTACGGACATAGGGCATATAGACCTGCTCCGTACAGCGGCCCAGGATGGATTTTTCCTTGGCGGTGACCAACCCGCTGCCGATCAGCTGCTCAAACAGACTCAAGACAAACTCACTTTTGGACACGATGGGGTTGCGCTCGTCACCATAGGCGCGATCCATATCCAACGCATTGATGTGGGTGTCAGATGTAGCCGCAATGCGGATTACCTCACCGCCGAAGGCTTCCACCAGATGTCCGAATTCGGATTCCACGTCCAGAATCAGGATGTCATCCTCCGTGGACAAGGCGATCTGAGCGATTTCCTCTTTGGCACTCATGGACTTGCCGGAGCCGGATACTCCCAGGCGGAAGCTGTTGCCGTTAAGCAGCTGTCGGCGATCCACCACGATACGGTTCTTGCTGACAGCGTTCTGGCCGTAGTACATCCCCTTCTGCTGCATGATCTCCTGGGCGCGGAATGGAATGAGCACCGCCGTGCTTTCGGTGGTCAGGGTGCGCAGTGCCTCGATGCGCCGCAGGCCATAGGGCAGCACGGTGTCCAACCCATCCCGCTGCTGCCAGCGCAGCGTGGAAAGCTGGCACAGATGCTTGCGGGCAACGGAGAGCAGCGATTCGGTATCATCATCCAGCTGTTCTTTGGTATTCGCCATATGGACAAGGGTGACCAGACCAAACATCATCCGCTGGTCGCGGGTGGTCAGGTCATCCAGCATCTCCTTGGTCTCCTTGCGCTGGAGTTCCATGTCATAGGGCACGATAGCCGACCAGTTGTTGTTGGCGTTCTGTTTCCGCTGCCAGTTGGTCACGTTGGTTTCCACCCCCAGCAGCGTGTTCTGCAGCTG
>ERZ1090862.183-NODE-183-length-27204-cov-4.996169_pt1 | contig 27204 bp, 38 predicted proteins | sample MGYA00478481_ERZ1090862 | MGnify/ENA primary metagenome ERZ1090862 (study PRJEB33644, sample SAMEA5815745) | chicken gut metagenome | biome: Chicken; feature: Gastrointestinal Tract; material: Caecum | place: Ireland | collected 2019-01-01 | study: A study of the... | reverse complement strand
CACGAACAAACTGCTTATCGGTATCTCAACAGCCGGAGACGATGAACAGCTTTTCTTGGGACAGCGTCTTAAATATTGCCGGAAAGTGCTGGATGGAACTGTAAAAGACGAACAATATTTTATCTTTATGTGTTGCGCTCCGGAAGGAATAAAGGATGGAAGTGTGGACTTTACGGATCCGAAAATACATGAAATGGCGAATCCTGGGTACGGCGTGACGATACGGCCTGATGATATTATGAATGACGCTTTGCAGGCACAGAATGACCCACAACAGAGGAAAGACTTTTTCGCAAAGTCCTTGAATGTCTATACAAATGCGCTGAAAGCATACTTCGATATAGACGAGTTTCGACGGAGCGATAAGAAATATGACTGGAAGATTGACCAACTGGCGAAACTCCCGATTCAGTGGTACGGCGGGGCAGACCTGTCGAAACTCCATGATCTGACCGCTGCGGCCCTGTTTGGAAATTATCAGGGAGTAGACATCATCATCACGCACGCATTTTTCCCAGTCGTCGCAGCGCACTTGAAAGCGGATCAGGACAATATCCCGCTCTTCGGATGGGCAGAAGATAGGTGGCTTACACTGTGCAACAGCCCGACGGTCAATCAGTCTGATGTAATCAAATGGTTCTGCGAGATGCGAGACAAAGGATTCAAGATCAAGCAGGTCGGGCATGATCGGAAGTTCTGCCGGGAGTATTTCATCGGGATGAAACAGGCACACTTCAACATTGTAGATCAGCCGCAGTATTACTATAAAAAGTCAGAGGGATTCCGCCATATCGAAAAAAGCGCAAAGGACGGAAATCTATATTACCTGCATTCCGAGGCCTATGAGTATTGCGTGGAAAACGTCATGGCCGTGGAAAAGACGGACGACATGATCCAATATGACAAAGTACAGCCGGAGCACCGAATAGACCTATTCGACGCTTCGGTTTTTGCGTGTGTCAGATATCTCGAGAATATGGAGAGAAGCAAGAAGGCAAACGCTTGGTTTGGAAAGGAGAAACCGAATGAGTAAACGACGGAAACAAAAGACGAAGGCGAGGGCGGAGCCCACACAGAAGAGATCATTCGCGTGGTTCTGCAGCAAGGACGCCTTCGATACATTGACATGCCAGGGATATACAAGCCTGGCGCACAACCCGGAGATCATTACCGGTGTAAACAAGATCGCAAAGCTGATCGGAAGCATGACCATATATTTGATGCAGAACACGGATGACGGAGATGTGAGGGTCAAAAATGAACTGAGCAGGAAGATGGATATCAATCCAAACAACAACATGACACGCTCGGCCTTCATCCAATGGATCGTGCAGACGCTTTACCTTTACGGGGACGGGAACGCGGTGGTTTACCCACAGTTCAGACGCGGCTATCTGAGGGACCTAAAGCCAGTGCCGGCGTCAATGGTCTCCTTTATCCCTGATGGAATGTGGGAATATACCGTGGCGATCAACGGACAGGAGTATAACCCGGATCAGGTGCTGCATTTCGTCCTCAATCCGGGAAATTATTATCCGTGGAGAGGACAAGGACTCCAGGCGGCCCTTCTGGATGTGGCAAATAACCTGAAGCAGGCAGCAGCTACGGAAAAAGGATTTATGAGCAGCAAGTGGAAGCCGTCGGTCATTGTAAAAGTGGACGCACTGACAGAAGAATTTGCGAGCCCGGAGGGAAGATCACAGCTCCTGCGTGACTATATCGACACCACAGAGGTCGGAGAACCGTGGATGATACCGGCAGAGAACTTTGAGGTTGAACAGGTCAAGCCACTGTCCTTATCAGACCTTGCGCTGGCGGACATGGTGGAATTGGACAAGAAGACGGTGGCATCCATTCTTGGGGTGCCGCCGTTTGTGTTGGGCGTCGGAGATTATAGCCGCGAGGAGTGGAACAACTTTATCTCCTCGACGATCATGCCGGTGGCGCAGATGATCGAGCAGGAGCTGACAAAAAAGCTCCTGTATAGCCCGGACTACTATTTCCATTTTAACCCGCGAAGTCTTTACAACTATGAACTGCGGGATATGGCGGCCATTGCGGACGACCAGTACATCAGAGGCATCATGGACGGAAACGAAGTGCGAAACTGGCTCGGATTGTCCCCGAGAGAAGGCTTAAACGAGCTTGTAATCTTGGAAAATTATATTCCGGTCGGAATGATCGGAGATCAAAAGAAACTCATACAGGAAGGAAGTGAAGAGTAATGGAACAGAGGATCTTGAAGATGAAGGACGCGAAGATCCGGGAGGAAGGCGGGCGAAAATATCTTGAAGGGTATTTCGCGGTATTCGGACAGCCGTACCAGGTTTGGGACGGATGGGTGGAGACTATCGAACGCGGAGCATTCGCCCGCTATCTCTCAGAAGGAAACGATGTCAAAGTCCTGTGGAACCACGACAGCAATATTGTTCTCGGATCGACCGGGAACGGGACGGCATCTCTGCGGGAGGACGAAACGGGGCTTTTCGGATCCGTAGAGATCAACGAAGCGGATGTAGAGGCGGTAAGCGCTTACGCGAGAGTGGCCCGTGGGGATGTAGATGGGTGCTCGTTCGGGTTTGACATCGCCAGGCAGGAGGAATGGTGGGATGAAGAAGGCGTATATCACACCAAAATCACAGAGGTGGATCCGCTCTATGAGGTATCTCCGTGCACATTCCCAGCCTACAAAGCGACGAGCATCGCGGCCAGGAACAAAGAAAGTCTCGAAGATGCAAAAAAGCGGTATGACGAGGCTAGAATCAAAAAACTGAAGAATTGGCGTGAAAAAGTAAGAGGACGCCTGAAAGGAGATTGAGATGGCATTAAGACAGATCATGCTCGGGAAAAAGATTGAGCAGAAGAAAAGCGAGCTTGAAGAGCTCAGGGCAAAGGATGCAGATTTCCAGATCAGAGAGGAAGAGCTGGAGAAGGCAATCGACGAGGCCCAGACAGAGGAAGAACAGAAAGTCGTAGAGGAAGAGGTCGAGAAGTTTGACGCGGAAAAGAACGCGCATGAGGAATCCAAGGTAAAGCTGGAGTCTGAGATCGGAGACCTGGAAGCGGAGCTGGCGGAAAGCGAAAAGGAGCCGCCGGCGGAGAGAACAAGAAAAACAGAAAAGAAAGTGAGGAAAAACATGAGAGCAGACATCAACATCAGATCCCTCCCCATGAGCAAGAGAGCTTTTGACTCCCTGCCGAATGAGATGCGTGAGGAGATCATCAACAGAGAAGACGTTAAGACATTCTTGGCAACCCTGAGGTCCATGAAAGGATCCAACCGTGCCGTCCAGGGCGGAGATCTGGAGATCCCGATCGTGCTCCTGGATCTGATCTCCGAGAACATATACCGCTATTCTAAACTGCTGAACAGAGTTCGCGTGAGAAGCATCCCTGGAGAGGCGAGACAGACCATCGCCGGTACCGTGCCGGAGGCGGTGTGGACAGAGATGTGCGGAGCCATCAATGAGCTGACCTTCGTGTTTAACCAGATCACGCTTGATGGATACAAGGTGGCAGGATTTATCCCGGTATGCAACTCCCTTCTGGAGGACACAACGGACAACCTGGACCTGGCATCCTGGATCGTGGAAATGCTGTCCGAGGCTATCGGACTGGCAGAGGATAAGGCGATCCTGTACGGAAAAGGCGCATCGTCCACAATGCCGCTTGGTATCGTGACCAGACTGGCACAGAAATCGCAGCCCGCAGGATATCCGGCCAATGCGCCCGCATGGACTGACCTGCACGAGACGAATATCATCAAGATCGATGGAGCAACCGCAACGGGAGCGGAGTTCTGGGCGAAGCTTACGCTCGCTGCAGGAAATACCTTTACCAGATATTCCAGAGGGGAAATGTTCTGGGCGATGAATTCCAAGACATATGCGACGCTGAAATCTAAGCTGATTACATTTACAGCAAATGGAGATATCGTCGCGAATCTTTTCGGAACACTGCCGATCGTGACGGGAAATGTGGATATCCTGGAGTTTATTCCGGATGGAGACATTATCGGAGGTTATGGAGACCTGTATCTGTGGATCGACCGCGCATCCATGCAGATCGAATCTGACCGGTCTGTGCAGTTTATCCAGGACAATACCGTATTCCGCGGCAAGGCAAGAGCAGACGGAGCGCCCGTAATCCCGGGAGCTTTTGTGGCAATCAACATCAACAACGCAGAGGTTACGACCGTCATGGATTTTGCGGCGGATACTGCAAACGACGCCGACCTTGAATCCTTATCCGTCGGAACGGAGACTCTGGCGCCGGCATCCTTCGACCCGGATGTAACTACCTATGCAATCGCGGCAGCGGCAAACGCGAGCGACAAGATCGAGGCAACTACCGCGCAGGCCAGCGCAGAGGTAGAGATCAGCTACAACGGTAAGAACGTGAGAAACGGAGGAACGGTTACCTGGCTGGCCGATGACACGGCACACCCGCTGACGATTACCGTCAAGAAAGGAAATGCCGTAAAGGTTTACACAGTAAACGTAACCAAAGCGTCTGATTAAGGAGGAAAATCATGACAAATATAGACAGGCTGCAGATTCTGAAAGGGGACCTGCAAATGATCACGTCCGCGAATGATGTATATCTCAATAGCTTACTGGAAGCGGCAGAGAAAGCGATCCAGCGGGAAGGGATCACGCTTGTCGATGAGCCGGATGTGAATATGGCGGTAATCCAGTATGCCGCCTATCTCTTTCGGCGCCGTGCTGGTACAGATACAGCAATGCCGAGATTTTTGCGGTATAGCCTGAACAATATTCTTATGTCGCAGAAAGGAGGACGGAATGACGTTTGACGACGGGATCCTGACAATCTGCGAAACAAAGGACATATCCTCCCCGGGCGGAATGCCGAAAATCGAACTGAAAAGGAAAGACCAGTATTACTTTTCTTTTGATACGCTTGGGTTTAACCGGTATTATACTGCCCTTCAGGCAAACCAACAGATTGAAGCCGTGGTAAACGTGCCGGGATGGGGAAATATCCGAACACTTGACATCTGTGTTACGGAGGACGGGCAGCAGTACCGCATTGTCCTGGCGCAGCCCACCACGGATGACCAGGGGCTGAAGATTACAAGACTGTCATTGGAGAGAATCAATGAAGAGTATAAATACAATCCTTGACCGTGTAAAAACGGCGCTTTTGACCGTGACGGATCAGGTAAACCATTATGAGGCGTTCAAAAAGCCGGACAAATATATTGTATACGCCGAAGATTCCGAAGGGGATTCCGTAGAGGCGGACAACAAAAAAGAAGCGCAGTCTATTCAGGGGACGATTGATTACTTTACCCTGGAGGACGGGGACGAAAACGTGGACAAGATTCAGAAGGCCCTGGCCGATGCCGACATCTCTTTTTACCTGAATTCCGTGCAGCATGAAAGCCGGGACGAGGGAGGAAAAGGATATATCCACTATGAATGGGTGTTCGAGGAGGCGTGATGGCAAAGATTGATTTTAAAGGGATCGATGAATACGCGAAAGTGCTGGACATCCTTGACAACAAAGAAGAAAAGATTATACAGAGCGCAGTATATAAAGGAGCCGCAGTGGTGGCAGATGAGATCAAGCAGGGGCTTGAAGGTCTTCCGATCGAAGAAGGGGAGAATGGACTTCCACCTGTTGGAACACCGGAGCATAAACTGACAGGTGTCAGCAGAAGACAGAAGGCGGATCTCATAGACAGTTTCGGCCTGGCTCCCATCCAGAACGATGGCGGATATGTACAGACAAAAGCCGGGGTAGATGGGTATGGGAGTGTCAAAACGGAGTCGTATCCAAAAGGAACGCCAAATGTGCTTCTTATGCGCAGTATTGAAAGCGGGACAAGTTTCCGCGAAAAGAACCCTATCTTCCGGAAGGCGACGAACCGGGCGAGAAAAAGGGCACAGGCTGCGATGGAAAAGGAAATGGATAAACAGTTGAAAGACATATTTGAAGGAGGAAACTAAATGGCTATTAAAGGTTTAACAAATCCGGTTATTGGCGAATACAGCTACAGCGGTAGCACAGTGACCTATACGGGAGGATTTGTATGCGGTCATGCTATCGAGTACGGCGTTGAGATTGAGACCAGCGACAACAATCCGCTTTATGGGGACGACCGAATCATTGAGAATGATTATGGCACGTTTTCCAGAGGAACACTGACCCTGAACACATCCGACCTGGATCAGGAGACTTCCAAGAAGCTGCTTAGTCTAAAGGAGGTAACAAGAACCGTAGGGAAAACGCCCGTTACGGAATTGGTGTACGACGATGACGCAAAGCAGACGCCGAAAGGTGTCGGACTGATTGAAACGCATCAGATCGATGACGCGAATAAATACCGAGCTGTTATCCTGTGCAAATGCACACCGGCATTCCCCGCGGAGGCGGCTACTACGAAAGGGGAATCCATTGAGTGGCAGACAAAAGAAATTGAGTTCCAGATTGCAAGATCGGACGAGGAAACATCCGATTACAAACACCCCTGGAAGTATGAGGCATGGTTTGATACCCATGCAGAAGCCCTTACGTACCTGAAGGCGGTTCTTGGGGTACAGGATGAAACGCTTCAGGCAAAGGCATCAGTAGCAACGAAGCAGACGAAACAGGGGGCGTAAAGATGGGAAAGATCACTTATATAAAAATCGCCGGGAGAAGCTATCCAATGAGCTTCTCCCTTGGAGCTTCAAAGAAAATCATCCAGAGGTACGGAAGTTCTCAGAAGATGAACGCGGCGCTTCAGGAGGAAGGAGACGAATCAAAAAAGATTGATATGGTCGTTTGGATACTGTCGCTTCTGATCGCCCAGGGATGCGCCTATAAAAATTATTTTGAGGCTGACATACCGGCACCGGAAGACGCGCCGGTAATTGATGGGAAATGGGTTCCGGTCGATCAGAACGTCCTTGAATACGCCATCGACATTGCAGAGATCGAAGAAGTGACGAAAAAGATTGAAGAGTGCATAGGTGGCGGGAGTAAGAAGAATGTCGAGGCAAAGCCGGGAAAAAACGCAAAAGCCACGTAAGTGTAAGGTCGCTTACGTGGTTAGAGGTGTCCGCGAGAAAGGCAGGAATCCCTTATCTGGAATACGCAAGTATGCCAATCGGGGAGCTGTCCGATTTTGTGGATTTTTTCAGCGCGTCGGAAGGATGCGCGGAGCTGCGGGAGGTATTTGACGATCAGTACATACCGGAGGTAATGTGATGGCTTATGATATCGGCCCTCGGATAGGAATCCAGGGAGAAGCAGAATTTAATAAACAGATAAAGCAGATCAACAACGCCATCCGGGAATGTGGATCGGAAATGAAGGCGTTGTCATCAGAGTTTGACGAGAATGCAAATTCCCAGGATGCTCTTGTGGCGAAGAACAAGAACCTTCAGAAAGAGCTGGATCTTCAGCGCCAGAAGATGGGTCTGCTCGAGGATCAATACAACAAACAAGTTCAAAAGCTGGAGGAGCTGAGAAACGCCTATCAGCAGACGGCGGCGGAGAGCGGAAAAACATCGAAAGAAGCTCAGAAGGCTGAAAGCGCCTTCAACAAGCAGGCGGACGAGGTTTCCAAACTCGGTGTCGCCATGAATGAGACGCAAAACTATATTAACCAGCTCAATAACTCGATCAGCAAAAATGATCGAATGCTCGATGAGATCGAATCCGGCGCCAGAGATGCCGCGACGGGACTGAGCACTCTTGCGGATGAAGCGGACGATGCTTCTGATTCGCTTGACAATATTGAGAAGAATACCAGGGCGGAGGCTCTGAGCAGCCTTGCGGACGGTTTTTCTTCTGCCGGGGATGCCATGAAGGGAATGGTGGAGGACTCGAAAGAGTACCTATCAATCATGGGACAGCTGGACGCCTCGTCTCAGAGGCTTGGGTATACAAATCAGGAGACGGAGCAGACGTATTCACAGCTCTACGGAATTATTGGAGATCAACAAGCTGCAGCAACCGCAACAGCTAACCTGCAGGCGCTCGGACTGTCGCAGAAAGATCTGACGGATATGACAGAGCTGGCCATTGGAGCGTGGGCGCAATACGGAGATTCTATTCCTATCGATTCCCTGGCAGAGGCGATAAATGAGACAGCACAGACAGGTACCGTGACTGGGGCTTTTGCGGACGCTTTAAACTGGGCCGGAATCAGCGAGGACGAATTTAATAACAAGCTCGCATCTACATCTTCCGAATCTGAGAGAGCCCGGATGATTATGGAGGTATTGAAATCACAGGGGCTCGATGGCGTGGCGCAGGGATATCGAGATGCAAACGGAGCGCTGATCGAGTCCAACGAGGCACAGCAGAAATACGACGAGGCTATGTCGAATGTCGCCACCGCAATCATGCCGGCAGTAACAAACGCCATGAACATAGCGGCGACAGCGATCAATGGGCTGATGGGATTTTTTAATTCCATGCCGGAATCTGTTCAGGGGGCGGTTACCATCATAGGGACGCTCATGGTTGTGCTCGGAGCGCTTCTACCAGTGGTTTTGACGGTAACGGCAGCGGTGTCGGCGGCGAATGTGCCACTGCTTGCCATCATCGGAACGATAGCGCTTGTGGTTGCTGCGGTTTTGGCCGTCATCCCGGCGATTGAACAGTTATGGAACGAAAACGAGGAATTCCGCAACCAGGTAGAGACTATATGGGGCCAGATACAATCTCTGATAAAAACGGCCACAGACCTGATACAGCAGATCATCGCGGCTTTCGTGGAGCTTGCAAAGGCTATATGGAACGAGTGGGGAGACGATATCATGAACGTCGTCTCGTATGTAATGAATTTCATTTCTGATCTCATAGAGAAAGGATTGAATATCATAAAAAACGTAATCAACCTTTTTACGTCCATACTCAAAGGAGATTGGTCAGGAGCCTGGGATGCGGTAAAAAATATCCTGAATTCTGCGCTCGAGATTGTGAAGTCGCTGGTGCGGAATGCTTTCGGAGCGCTCGGATCCATCATCGCAGGTGTCGGATCGACGATAGGAAATGCGGTTCAGTCTGCATTTTCGGCTGCAATCAATTTCATTACGTCGCTACCAGGGAAAGCGCTCCAATGGGGAAAAGACTTTATCAATGGGCTGAAAAATGGGATTATGTCGGGCGTAAATAAGATTGTAGATAGCGTAAAAGGGATAGCCGATAAGATACGATCTTTTCTCCATTTCTCGAGACCAGATGAAGGCCCATTGCGGGATTACGAAAAGTGGATGCCGGATTTTATCACGGGGCTGGCAAATGGGATATACGACAACCTGGATGAAGTGGAAAAGGCGGCGTCTGCAGTATCGGGAACGATTGATTCCACCATAACCGGAAAAGTGGCCGACATGTCAATGCCGACGGCCGTGAGAAGCACCGTCATAAAGGTGGACGGGGACACAATGATCCTTGACGGAAAAGTTGTAGGAAAGACAGCGGCGAAGTACATCAATGTGCAGCAGGCCGGAAATGCGGCATCGAAAGGACAGAGACCAAGATATGTATGATATTGAGTTTAACGGAAGAAATGGGCGGTCATATGGGATTATCCCGGTGCGCCGTCCGTCAGTCCCAGCTCCGGAGCCGAGAGTTACAGAAACAGAAATTCCGGGAAGAGATGGGGCACTGATCGAGACAGACGGGGCCTATGAGCTGATTGAGATCCCAATAGAATTTAACTTCTTGCGCCCGCCCGATCAATGGATGGGCGTATATCATGAAGCAAAGAAATGGCTTTCCGGAAGCGGGTGGCTGAAACTTGGAGACTATCAATCTGATCTATACAAGGTCCTCTATATCAGGATTGCGGATACAGAACGGGCTTCCAGGAGGCTAGGAAAGTTTACAGCAGAGTTTGTCTGCGATCCTTACGCATATATCGCAGATGGTCAGAAAGAAAAAGCCATTTCGGAAGTCGAATACAACCCCTATGCGACGTCGCATCCGATTTATAAGATCAAGGGGAGCGGGACGGCGACTCTGACAGTCAATGGAAAAATCATGAAAGCAACGGTAAGCGGGGAGATCACGATTGACACAGACAGAATGATCGCATATAACGCATCTGGCGCGGGACAGAACACAGCCCTCTCAGGGGATTACGAAGATCTATACCTGATAGAAGGCGACAACACGATTACCGTCACGAGTGGATTTACTGTGACGGTAATCCCGAACTGGAGGGAACTATGATCCATATTTACAATCCAGAAAATATAAATTTCGGCCAAAACGGAGATATGACGCTTTTCCCAACCTCTGCCACCGTGCATCCGATCTTAAACGGAGCATGGGAGGCGGAGCTTACCCACCCGATTGACCGGGAGGGACGGTGGAAGCACATCGTAAAAAGCGCAGTGGTAAAGATGCCGTCCTTTAATGGAGACCAGCTCTTCCGCATCAAGGACACGCAGAAGAGCGATTCTGGCGTGACGGCAGCGATGGAGCCTATCTTTTATGACGCGATGGGAGACTGCTGGCTGGACGACATTCGCCCGACGGCAAAGAACGGTCAGGAGGCCCTGGAAATCATGCTGGCACCAAACAGCAAGTATTCCGGCCAGTCAGACATTACCAAAGCGGCAACCGCCTACTATCAGAATGTCAACTTTTTTGAGGCACTGAACGGGGATATCGATCAGTCCTTCATCTCGCGCTGGGGCGGAGAGATCCTTTTTGACAACTTTACCGTCATCGTCAATGAGCGGGCCGGCGGGGATTATGGAGTAGAGGTCCGATACGGAAAGAACATCCCGGAGGATGGGATCTCCGAAGAGGTGGACATCCGAAACGTTGTGACCAGGATCTACCCGAAAGCATACAATGGGAACCCCATGACGGACAACGGCCACGTGGACAGCCCGCTGATCGATTCTTACCCGATTATCCAGAGCGTAGCCATGACCTTCGAGGATGTCAAGATGGCAGAGGATGCCCAGGAGGACGACGCGGAGAACGGCGTGACTATCTGCGAGACGCAGGAGGAACTTGACGCAGCCCTGGCACAGAAATGCCAGGAACAGTATGACGCCGGCGCCGACAAACCGACGGTCACGATATCCGTGGATATGATAATGCTGCAAAACACAGAGCAGTATAAAGACGTCCAGATGCTGGAGGCGGTGTCTTTGGGAGATACCATCCACTGCATCGACAACCATCTCGGCATCGTGACAGACGCCCGTGTGATCGAGCTGGAATATGATTCCATCCGAAAGAAGGTCTCTTCCGTAGTGATCGGGGACTTCCAGGGGAATTACTTCGACAGAGTGACCAGCTCCACGAATAAGATCGATGCCGTCATCGCCCAGGATGGAACGGTCATGGCCGAAAAAGTCCAGGGAATCCTAAACGCCGTCTATACCCAGCTGCGACTGCAGTCTACCGTGGCCGAGAAGGTGGATGGAGTGGCTTTCCGGGTGGAAGATTTGGACCCAGAATCTCCCATGTACGGGTGCATGATCTGGGGCACACAGGGGATCCAGATTTCCACCACACGCACCGCGGACGGAAGAGACTGGGACTGGACAACAGCGATCACGGCAAAGGGGATCGTGGCGGATGCCATCATAACCGGAATCTTATCCGACAAAACCGGGACGAATTACTGGAATCTTGATACAGGAGAATTTCAGCTGACCTCATCCGCCTTCCAGGTGGACGGAGAGAATATCAAGGATTATATCGAGCAGATCTCCGACCAGGAAAGGGCGATCACACTGGAGCTGTCAAACGACATGGCTTCCGTGGTTACGGATCCGGCGGGAAATGGCGGGAATTACTCAGAATGTAAGACGACGGCAACTCTCTTTTTTGGCTCTGAGAACATCACGGCGCAGGCAACCTTTGCGGCCACACCTTCCGCCGGCGTTACGGGGTCCTGGGACAACTCCACCCACACCTATACCGTGTCAAACATGACGACGGACAGCGGCACCGTGACCATCAAGGCGACCTTCGGCGGTGTATCCGTCACGAAGGTATTTGACATCGCAAAGGTAAAACAGGGGGCCCAGGGCATCCAGGGCCCGCCGGGGGCAAACGGGGAAACCCTATACACCTGGATCAAATACGCCGATACCCCGACATCCGGCATGAGCGATAGCCCGGACGGAAAGACCTACATGGGCATCGCCTACAACAAAGACACCCCGTCGGAATCAACGAACTATTCCGATTATCAGTGGAGCCTTATCAAAGGAGCGAACGGATCCCAGGGCATTCAGGGACCGCCGGGGGAAGATGGACAATCCCTCTACACTTGGGTTAAATACGCCACAAGCGCAGACGGCGCGAACATGAGCGACAACCCGGATGGGATGACCTTCCTTGGCCTGGCCTACAACAAGACCACACCGACCGAGAGCAGCGACCCGGCGGATTATACCTGGGCATTTTTCGAGGGCCCGCAGGGGGAGAAAGGAGAGCAGGGCATCCCGGGGAAGGACGGAACGAACGGGGCAAACGGGAAAACATCTTATTTCCACGTAAAGTATTCCGCGAACGCCAATGGGAACCCCATGACGGAGACGCCGAACACATATATCGGCACATATGTGGATTTTACAGAGGCGGACAGCGCAAACTACCAGGACTATACTTGGAGCCGTTTCGAGGGGGCGCAGGGCCCACAGGGACAGCAGGGGATCCCAGGGACAAACGGAACCGACGGGAAGACGTCCTACTTGCATATCAAATATTCCAACGATGGAGGCGTGACCTTTACCGCAAACGGCGGGGAGACGCCAGGGGACTATATCGGCCAGTATGTGGATTTTACCCAGGCCGACAGCACGGACCCGGATTCTTACGCCTGGAGCTTGACAAAAGGGGCCGATGGCCGCGTGTACATGATTCAGCCGTCCGTGCAGACGATGGTCCTGGGGGCGGACAACAAATTTACGCCGGCGCAGATCACTTTCTCGGCATATTATCGGGACGGGACGACAGCGACAAGGAAGGTGTATGCCGGGCGATTTATCATAGCCGAGAGCACAAACGGAACGAGCTTTACAAACCGGTACACATCTACGGCAAATGAATCCTCGCACACCTACACGCCAACCAGCGCAAATGTCAAAGTGATTCGCTGCAGCCTTTACGCATCTGGCGGCACGTCGCAGCTCCTCGATCAGGAGAGTGTGAGCGTGGTTAAGGACATCGATAACCTCACACAGGATGAGGTATTCAATATCCTGACGAATAACGGGCAGGCACAGGGAATCTACATGCAGAACGAGAAACTATATATAAACGGGTCCTATATCGGCGTCGGGAAGATTGCAAGCCATGACGGAAAGACATATTTCGATCTGGACACCAATCAACTTGTGATTTCCGGCGCGACGAATGGAAAAGTTGTGATTGACACACCGAATTTTAAGATCACATCCGAAGGAAGCGTAAGCCTGAATGGAGCTCTTGCGACGAACGGAAGGACGGAATATACAGATTCGGAAGCAGGATTGTTTGCAGACGGGTCTTATTTTGATATCTGCAGCTTGCTCACAGATTCATCGGGATTTTACGACGAAGATGTAACTTTTCCGATGCATTTCAGGGCGCAAAACGGAAATTTCAGAGCGATAGGCAGCAGCGGAGACGAGGCTTTTGCGGTCAAATATTACGGAAGGGTAAGTGGGGCGAATTTTAACAAATGCATTGTAGAGATTCCGAAACTGGTAACCACAGATATCTATGCAAGCCTGGAGAGCGAAACGGAAGAACTTAATATATGGTCAAAACTCAGGGCACATGAGGCGGCGGAAGTGGATGGAGACACAAGAGTGACCGGAGACCTTTATGTCGGGGTTGAATCGACTCTAAACGGAAACGTAAGATGCAACAATAGCCTTTATTCTACGCAAATACCCCAGACAGGAAGCCGAAACGACAGCAACGGCATGGGGCAGCAGGGAAGGCTTGTATCAACAGATCTGAATCATTATGTATGCTTCGAGTGGATCACTTACGGCGGAGCGAACTGGCTCAACGGATTTGTCGATGTGACGTCGCTTGGAGCAGTGCAATTTGGCTAAAGGAGGACATATGGCACTATACAAGGAATACACGAGCCCGCAGGGAATCGTGTCAAAATATCACAGGATCACAGGGGTATCAAAGAGGGGGAATTGCCTCTCTGTCACGCTGAGCTCCTACATGTCACAGAAATATAGACAAAAGGAGGGGGACGAGCTGGTCATTGATACGGAGCTCTTTAAGACGCTGCGGGACCGCGTGACAGAGCTGTCCGTGAAGGAGCGGACAGAAGACGAGGAGCAGGAGTACCAGGAGAAGAGAAAGCAGTATTACGACATGGGCCTAAAAGCCATGAACAGCTCCGGCCCGATGGCCGTGCAGAATACACTTTTCGTCATTCCCCTGGAGGGGGATGAAATATCCTACAAGCTGATTTATCAGGAGCTGAAGAAAACGGAGGAAATGTATGGAGCAAAAGACTGTTAGCGTTCCCGTATCCGTGGCGATGCGGGAGACAAAGAGGAAAATCATAACCGTCATAAATGAGAGCGGACTTCCTCCGTGCCTCGGCCAGGCGGTAGTAGAATCCATCCTTACGGAACTGCGGGAGGCAGCGGAGGAAGAGTACAGAAGGGACATGGAAAAAATCAAGGAGGCGCAGAATGGCAAATCAGATTGAGCGTGATGTGTATGTCGCTACGAATGCGACCGTGAAAAACCCCATTGACTATGTGGCAGGAACGAACGCGCTGCCGATCGTCTTTGCCTTTCGGGATTTCGATATCCCGGATGGGGCTGAGGCTACCTACTATGTGAAAAAGCCGTCGAAGAAATCCGTATGGAATGCAGCGACGATTTCAGGGAACACGGTCACGATCCCGGTTACCACCCAGACTTTTGCGGAGGAGGGAATCAGCGGGCTGCAGGTGCGTATAACTCAGGGGGAAGAAATCCTCGTGACTTTCGAGCAGCCGGTTAAAGTCTGGCCGAATCACACCAATGACGACGCAGAGGAAAGCACAAATGAATCCGATCTTCTGGATCAGTATATACAAGAAATGCAGGAGAAAGGCGATCAGATCATCGGACAGGCCAGCCAGTACGCCAAGGATGCGGCAGCTGGAGGAGACACCGCCACCGCAGCAGCAGCCCAGGCGAAGTCCTACATGGAGCAGACGAAGCAGCTTTCGATTACCAACGTCGGGAATATTACTTTCGGAATTGACCCGGTAAGGAAATGCCTGACAGCCACATATAACGAGGAGGAATGATAAGATGCCAACAATTAACGTGGGAAATTTAGAGAATCAGGAGAAGATGCTGGACTACTTGACCAGGATCTATGGAGCGGTATTTGATGCCGCCACCGTGGACTGGGGGACGATTTTTAAGTCGAGGGAGACCGGGAGGCTTTTTAGTACAAAATTTTACGATTACTCTGTTACAAATACAGGAATCGGCGAGCTCATGAATGACTCAGCTGGGAAGACCTGTACGCCGTCCACGGAGGAGATCGCTGGGCAGGATGATTTCGCATGGGAAAACGCCTTCTGGATTACGGACTGCAATTTCACGATTGATGAAAACGGGATGAAGCATGTGACATACATCCGGGGGCAGGAGGGCTTCAAGGACACCGGGGCGGTGGATGTCGGTGTGCTTACCCCACCGGTGTATGGGTATATCGAAAAGGTATCCGACGGATGGATCGCTCATTTTTCCGACAGTCCAAACCCGAAGCTCAGGCCAGATCTGACACTGGAGCTTCTTCCCTGGTGCAAAGACAGAAAAGGAAATCCGATGCCATACGGGATCGTGACGAAGTACTATTCCGGACTGATCGGTAATGTGCCTTACTCTTCCTCCGGGAACCCGATTGATAACTTTGAATCCTACCAGACAACCCACACGAAGATGCAGCAAAAAGGGGCGGGATATGTCGGATCCGGGTCGGATCGGAGTTTCTATTTAAAGTGGATGCTTTGGATTAAATATGCGACCTTGAACAGTCAGAAGGTATTCCAGGGGTGCACAAACTACAATTTCCAATACGTCGTATCTGAAGCCGGATCGAATGTTGATTATGTGGTGGTCACGAACGCCCAGGCCGCCAATATGTACATCGGCGGAACGGTATCCATCGGGGATCCTGGAGCAAGCCCGTCGAATACCGACCGCGGAACTGCAGCTATGCGGAATATCGCCGACAAGGTCAGAGTCACAGCTATCGAGGATGACGGGGACGGCGCACACATGAAAGTCCATGTCGAAAAAACCGGAATGAATATCACGGCCACCACCTATATCTCATCCATGCCGTTGCATTCCGGGCAGACAGACCGCGTCCCGGGGAATGACGGACATGTGGTAAATGACGGCAAGCGCTCTTTCAAACTCCAGGGAGTGGAGGATGGAGTCGGATTATATTACGTCAACATGGACGAGGTCATGGATAAAAATACGGCAACACTTACCGTCCTGTACAACCGAAACGGCGGTGCATACCTTACTGATCTGGCGCAGATTCGAAGCCAGTGGAAGAAGGTGGCCGAATACGATAATGCCGGATCTTCGGATATCTGGATCGGCCAGGAGATGGCCGATATCGAGACGGGATCAACATTCATCGAAACAGTCGGTGGAGGATCTTCCCTTGGAGTCGGCGATAGATTCTACTGGGGATCCACGGGAACCGGCGCAAGAGAGAAGTTGGAGCGCGGGTCCCTCTGGGATGGCTCGCATGCCGGCCTGTCTTGCGTGCGTGGCGGGAGCGGTCTCTCGGCTGCGGCCTGGCACTTCGCGCCGTGCGTTTAAGGCTCCCTTCCGGGGGCTGAATTTTTTGCGGAGCAAAAAAGAGGGGGTATCCCCCTCACAGGGCTTGGTGCGTGCGCGGGAACCTCAGGAATGGCTCGAATGCCGGCCTGTCTTACGTGAATGGCAGGAACGGTCTCTCGAATGCGAACTGGAACATCGCGCCGTGATTTTCTAAATTTGAAACTTAACGCATCATTCCGTCGGCGAAAAGCCGGCTGCCGAAAGGCACTTAAATAAGAAACAAGAAGGGAACCTCCGGCGTGGCGACGCCGGGGGAGGTTATGCGAAAGGCATAGCCTGGGGCTAGTAGAAAAACCGAAAGCTCCTTGCGCTAAAGAAACGAATGAAACGCTATTGCAAAAACATTGATATATCTGACAGATCCTTCATAAAAGCCTCAATAGAGGATTGTCTTCGCGAAAAATATAAAAGAAATGACGTCATCCGACTGCTCAGTGAATACAGTCACTTGCCGAAAGAATTCATCCGCGACATCGCAGAGTCTGGCCAATATTGGATGTTTGACGGCATCATTGACACAATCACAGAGTCGATTCGGATGGAGATTCTGGAACAGAAGTATTCCTGGAAGCCCGTATGGTACACCTACAAGATCGAAGGGAACAAACGCCGGAGAATCGGCATCCAGGACATCAAGCAGCAGATCTATGACTACATCGCAGTCAGGGGCCTGCAGGAGCTCTTTGATAAGCGGATTGGATTTTACCAGTGCGCAGCTCTTCCAGGCAAGGGTCAGATCGTTGGAAAGGATGCGATCAAGAGAAAACTCCGCAGCTCCAAGAGCCGATGGGGATGGTAAGGAGATGGCAAGAAATATTATGAAAACATAAATAGGAGAAAATTAAAGAGGCTTCTGAAGAAATATGTGAAAAACGATCCGCTTTTACACTTGACCTTCGCGCTGATCGACAGCTTCGAGAAAGGGCTTTCGATTGGCTCATACTTGAGCCAGTACCTCGCGAATTTCTACATGTCTTTCCTCTATCGGTACATCACAGAGAATTTATTCCGTGAGCGCCGAAAGAAAGACGGAACGGCGCAGAGGGTTCGGATGATAAACTTCTGCCTCATATACATGGACGACATTTACATCAGCGGTCCGAATCTGAAGCTGCTAAAAATGGCGGTAAAAAGGATACGGAAATTCGCAGAAGACTTCCTGGACATTACGATCAAGGAAGACGATGAATGGATTGACTTTAAGTCCGGAGAATATCTCGACATGATGGGATTTGTGATGTCAAAGGAAAGGACCGTCGTCCGGCCATCCATCTTCCGGAGATATCGAAAATCGATCGCAAAAGCGAGAAAAACTGGAAAGATTGACCGGGAAGACGCCAAAAGGATCATCAGCAGAGACGGATGGATAAAGAATGCGGATTGCGCGTATTTCCGAAAAAGAAGCAAGGCGGACAAAATCGTCAATAAATGTAAGGAGTTGATGAAGAGTGATAAAAATGTTATTTACCTTGCCGCAAGACAAGGTCAGGGTTGTGCCGCTGCCTAATGGCATGTATGATGTGACGGCCCTGGACAAAGAGGAGCAGGTCGAGATCCCGCCGGCAGAGGAGGGAGAAAACGCGGTAACTATGTATCAGTATGACGGCAACCAATTCCGCACGGTATATAAGCTGACGGAGGAGGAAATCCTGGCTGATTTGGAGAAATACCTTAATTACGAGACGTCGGGAGAGCCGACGCCGGAGCAGATGGCACATGACAACGGACTGATCGACAGCTACACATTGGAGTTGATGGAGGAGGGGATCTTATGAGGACACTTGTGGAGAGTCTGAAGCGGCTTTATGCAGCTGGGAAGACAGACGAGGAAAAAATCAGAGAGATGGCCACTGACGGAAAGGTCAGCCCTGAAGAAGCGGAATACATCCTCGGAAAGGAGATCTGATGGAGATTGCATCCCTTATCATTGCCGCTCTTGGATTTACTGCGTCTGTATATTTCTCTAACAGGACGGCAAAAAAGAGCGACATGGACGACATTATCGCCCGGACAGAGGCAAACACAAAGATCAGTACAAAGCTGGACGGTATAGCCACAGACGTCCGGGAGACCCGCGGGACGGTAGACAAGCTCAGGGACGACTTGAGCAAGCATGATAGCCGGATCACTGCGGTAGAGGAGAGCACAAAGTCCGCGCATAAGCGGATTGATGAGCTGATAAAATTGCATAATCGTTACTGCGGGCGCACAGACCCGTACAGAGAGGAGGACAAACTATGAAGATAAACTGGAAGGTAAGAATCAAGAGCAAGACGTTTTGGCTGGCGGTCATTCCAGCGGTGCTTCTGCTGATCCAGGCCGTGGCTGCGGTATTTGGGTATACGCTGGATCTGGGAGACCTTGGGAACCGACTGGTAGATGTGGTCAATACGCTTTTTGCGGTGTTGACGATGATTGGCGTGGTAACTGACCCGACTACTGCCGGAATTTCCGACAGCCAGCAGGCTCTTACATATACTGAACCGAAGGAGGATAAATCATGACAGAGGAAAGAGTAAAAGAAATTATCAAGAGTTTCGCATACGGAATGACTACCGATCAGGTGGCTGACGTGGAGGAAATGTCCGCAGAAGAGGCAAGGGCATTCGAGGCGGAGCACGCCGAAGAGATCGAAGCAAAGAAAGAGGAGCTGAGAGGAGGTGGTTGGATTGAGTAAATTTGTGGTTGATGTAAGTCATCATCAGGGGACCGTTGACTGGGAGGCGGTCAAGGCCGCCGGCGTCGAGGGAGCAATCATCCGCTGCGGATATGGCATGGATCAGGCCGACCAGGACGACAGAAAGTGGAAGAGAAACGCTGACGAGTGCACCCGCCTCGGGATTCCGTTCGGGGCCTATCTCTATTCTTACGCCGACAGTACTGCAAAGGCGCAGAGCGAGGCGCAGCACGCCATCCGGCTGCTGACCGGGTATAAGCTATCTTATCCGGTCTATTATGACCTGGAGGAGGCCGGTACAGAATCCGGCGCGGTAGAAAGAGCGCGGATTTTCTGCGAGGCCGTCAAGTCCGCGGGATATATGCCGGGAGTGTACGCCAATAAGAATTGGTGGGACAATTACCTGTCCGGCCTGACAGAATACACCCGGTGGGTAGCAAGATACAATTCCGATCTCGGTATGGAGGCCGACATGTGGCAGTATACGTCCGGCGGGTCAGTGGCAGGGATTACTGGGAGAGTGGATCTCAATCACTGTTATCGTGATTTTCCGACGGAAATTGGATTCGGTTCTATTCCGGCGCCTGCGCCAGCACCGGCGAAAGAGCAGATCAAGGTTGACGGGAAGTGGGGCCCCGCCACCACGAGAAGATTGCAGCAGATATTTGGCACGACTGTAGATGGAAAGGTAAGCCATCAGTTTGCTTCCTATCGGGCGTCAAACCCGGGGCTGGACTATGGATCCTTCCAGTGGGAGAACAATCCCGCCGGATACAGCCCGATGATTAAGGCTTTCCAGGGGTGCCTGAACATCTGGATCAATGCCGGGCTGAAAGATGACGGCCGTATCGGGCCGAAGACGATCAAGGCGATCCAGACCTGGCTCTTCTGCGGAGCGGACGGTCACTTTGACGCAGTATCGCCGGCGATCAAAAAGCTGCAGGAGTGGATCAATCAGCAATAAGAAACACCCCGGGGAAATCCCCGGGGAACCATTTATTTGATTGGCGAAAATTCGACCACATCGCCGCCGCCAACCCACTCGCCGTCTTCATCATATTCATTTTCCTGGATATAATACTCTTTCACAAGCCAGTAGCCGCTCATGTCTTTTGCAAAAGAATCATATGTCTTGAGCATTTCTTTCGCCTCATCCAGAGCGTCACAGCTTTCCAGGACTACAGGCTCCTGATCCTGCTGGTCAAGCGTGCAGCCCTCCTTGATATCTTCCGCGTGCTTAACCTCTCTTGTGTTTTCAATGATTTCATATTTTTTCATCTTGTGCTCCTCCATGATTTTTTTTGATAGACGGTCAATGGCGTCAATGTAAAAGCTCCGCATCGACTTATATCCGCCGATCTTGGCAGCCTTTTCCCACTGATCTACCAGAAAGGGGTTCATCCAGAAGCGGACTTGCTTTTGTTTTCCCAGATATCGAATGGTTCTTTCCTTGGCTTTTTCGTCGTACATATTTACCACCTTGATTTTTTAATAAAATTGTTTTATAATACTACTGTCGCATCTGGTGGATGCTCCAGAATGCGGAGGAGATAGCGACTCCCGTCTCCCGAGGATTGAAATAATTATATTTGTGGTAACGCAAGATCTTTTGTAATGGACGGGGCATTTGCCCCGTCTTTTACTTTTTCGCTTTCCCGGCTCCATAACAAAGATAAAATTGATCAGTAAGCTTTCCGAGATCATCCGGCGCCAGAGACTCTTTCAGATCGTCGGGAATCCATTTATAAGATTCCCGGAACGCGTCCTCCATACGTCCGATTTTTGACGCTTTTTTGACCATATGGAGCTTGTACATATCCCCTAGCTCCTCTGTTGTGATATCTCCGTTTTTTACGGCATTTTTCCCTTCCGAGGTCAATATCTTCATGGCCTCCTCTTTCCGGATAGTTCCAATTCCCTTGATTCTCATATCTTCCACCTTTCCCCAGCTCCTGCCGGATTATAAATCCTCTATTTCTTCATTCAGCTTGTCGGCCAGTTCTTCGCAGATCCGCATAAAATCGGGATCCTGCAAATCCTCTTTTTCGTCGAATTCTTCCCGGCTCATACTGTCCGCATAGTCACACTGAGCGGAAGCCGTGATATTTTCCGGGTCTGTGTTCCCGTCATAGTTCAGCCCCTTTTCTTCGCTCCAGTGGGCGAAATATTCGCCGTCCTCATACATTAGCGCCGGGCTGTCGATAATGTATTCTGCTATTTCCTTTACTGTTATTTTCATTTTATTTTCCTCCTTTGTTTTTACGCCCAAACCATGAGCATATTCTCGATTTTTTCTCTGGATCCTTCCCAGTATTTCTCTGTCCCATTAAATTTGAGACCGTAATCCTTGAGGATGTCCCTAACCTTATAAGTCTGACCGGAAATGATACCATCGCCCATGTTAAAATGGATCATGCATCCTCTGATGTCGATATCAAACCAGTTGCCAAGCTTGGAAATTTTATCAGCTTGAGCGGAAGATTCTTTTGCTCTGGCCCAGGAGAGCTTAAGCATATCGGAAAAGGATCTTCCATTCTTCCCATAAGCCCTCTTTTCGATTTTGTATTCTCTCCATGCATCTTTCATGATCTTGCTTAAGTCGTATCTTTTCATTTCTATTTCCTCCCTGTGACTATAATATATCATATAGTGCACTATATGTCAAGAGAAAATATGAAATTTTTTATCCCATTTTCATCCCATTTGTGGTATAAAATATGTAGCATTTATGCGGACTGACAGGTATTTTCGGGATTGACTTTTAATCAAGTTGTCCGGGGTTCGAATCCCCGATGCCTCACTCTTCATAAAGCCTGTAGTTCCGCTGTTTATGCGGGCTGCGGGCTTTTTTCGTGTCTGGAAAAGTAATGCGAAGTGGGGCAAAATAATGCATTGTATTTATCCCATTTTTACCCATTTGAGATATCTTCATCCCATTTTCATCCCAATTAAAGAGCTGCATTGATTGCGCCGGCGGAGTCCTCTTTCTCCATCACGATATGATTGTAGACTTCCAGGACCATCTTCTCCGTGTCTCCCAAAAGATACGCAATGTGTTTGATGGAGATCTTGGGTATCTGATAGCAAAGCTCCGTGCAGTAGTTATGCCGGAGGACGTGCGCCGTCAGACCAGTGATCTCCTGATCGGATGCCTTACTCATTGCTCGGACGATCCGGCGCCACATTTTCGCATAGCTCGAAGCAGTCATCGGCTCTCCGTCACGCATGCAAAAGAGATAGGTGCCGCCGCTTGCCCGGACATCGCTCACACGCTCCCAGATCGCCGAGAAAACGCTTTCCGGGATGGGGACAGTGCGATACCCATTCGCAGACTTCGGGGGCTTCTGGACGGGAATACCGTGGTCGAAGGCGTGGGCCTTGCTCACAGTCACTCGCTTATCCTTTATATCAAAGACCGTCAGCGCCAGCGCCTCGCCCCGGCGCAGCCCGCAGCCGTAAAGGATAAAGATAAAGGCCTTGTCCATCGTGGAGAGATCCGCGGAAAAGAGAGCGGTTTTCTCGTGGGGCAGGAGCGGGCGCTTCTCCCCGGGGGTATACCTGGGCCGCTCCACTGCCCGAAAGATCTCTTCGGCAACATTGGCCGGAAAAAGATGGTCCGCCACCGCAGAGAGCAGAATCTGCCGGAAGGTCATATAGATCTGCTGCTGTGTCCGGGGCTTGCCCGCAGCGTGATTGAGCAGTTTCTGAAGGTGGATCCTATCCACGTCCTGGAGCCGGAGCGACGCCGGAAGGAAGGTCAGATGTTTCTCTATGACATTTTCATACATGGCCCGGGTGTTGAGCTGTTTCTGACCTTTATACACCTCGGCCCAGCTCCGAGCGTATGCAATAAAAGAGATATCGTTGTGCCGGACGGCCCGCCGCTCCTGGACTTGCACCCGGAAGTCAGCTACCTTCTCCTCGAGATCCTTGCTGGATTTCTTTGACCTGATTGTGATATAGTGCTTTTTCCTGCCGGACATTGTTCCGTCCCAGACCTTTGTACAGAAATAACCGTCTTTTCCGCGGGTATACTTTGTTCTTGCCATAGATACCTCCTAAAAATGGGCGCAAAAATAGCGCGGTTTCGTTGATTTTCCGCGCCCCGAATGGTATACTATGAATTGGAGTTCGTAACTCTTCGGAGTGCGGTTGCCGTCCTGGTGCGCCAACACCGGGGCGGCTTTTTTGCTTTATTCCAAACGATCTTTTACTGTTGATATTTTTCGGCCTCTGCCCACAAGTCGTCAAGCCTGTCTGTCAAGTTGTTCGAATCTTCCAATTCTGACTCAGAGCCATTGTCAAGATAATTTGCATAATGCTCGGCAACTCCTCTAAGCGCAGTGGCGTAAGCCTCCAAGGCATCCCCTTGCTCCGTATCCCCTTCTAAGCGGATCATGTCTATCGTATTATCTATTCCGTCGGCAATTCCGTGCAGCCGATCGGCAGAATTTGATTTTCCATCTTCGCCGTTTTCGTATGTTTGTATGAGATCAAAAACTGCGCGATTCTGAGACTCCAAAGAATTTATAACGGTAGAATAATCTGCCGGACCATCCGTTTGATCTGCCGGAGCCTGCTGATCTTCTTGCTGAGGATTAACCGAATTTACATTCGAGTCATCTTGATCGCTACCAGATCCGCCAAATATCATAACAATAGCAAACCATATTAAGAATACAGCTGTCAGTATGCCCTTCTTTTTGGTAGTAAAATTCTTTTTGGCGATCCACATATAAATGATACCTATTGGCGGGAGGATAACCAGAAGAACCCACATCAGAACATTACCTTTCCCCTCTTTTTTCATAACTTTACCTCGCTTTCTTTTGCACAACGTTTTATATAATCGCCCATCTGGCGGTTATACCAATACTTTCCGAACGCATGTTCGAAAAAGTCCTTTTAATGGGACACCACATGTGCTACTATATAAAAGGAATTTCGAACAAGTGTTTTTGCGGTTGGGAGGGTATATCTTGAATAATGATCTTAAATCAACGCTTATCGAGCTGATCGAACAACTGGAAGATGAAACATTTCTCCGGCAGCTGACCGTGATCGTCCGTAAGCATATCCAAAAGAGGGGGAGACGCTAGTCTTCCTCTTTTTTCATATTATCCAATAACCTCCTGCTGAAATCCCGGAGAACTTCCTGGGACTTCGGTGTCAGCTCACTGTATGTTCTCATAATTTCCAGGATAATCTCATACAGCGAATTTTCCGTCCCGTCAGAAAGAAGATCTTCGACATAGCTTGCGATTTCCTCTTCTTTTGACAGCTTCTTGAATGGCTCTCCCTCCCCGGATCGAAGCCACTCTTCATTGACGTTATATTCCCTGCATATTGATATTATCATTTGGTCTGTAAGGTTTCTGCTTTCGTTTTCTATGTTAGAAATAGCAGTTTTTCCAACACCGAGAGGTTTTGCGAATTTCTCGAGTGTTAGGTCTAATTCTTTTCTTAACATTCTCACTCTCTGGCCTTGACTCATACTGTTACCTCTCTTTCTGTATAAAGAATAGCACGCAAAAAAAGGAAAGTCAATAAAAAAGTTCACGAAGTGGACAAAAACTATTGACAAAAGTACATAGAGTGTACTACAATGTACACACAGAGGACAAGAAAGGAGAAGGAAATGTACGGTTTCAGATTCGAGGAAATGAGAGACGAGGAAGGAAAAGTAACAGGATTGAAGATGGTTTTCCCAACAGGAAAAACAGATGAGGAAAGAGATGAAAGATATGTGACGGAAAACGAGTTCCTTGAACAGATGAGAATAGAATCTTGTCGGTGCAGTGATGCGGTGTTGGATGCTCCATATGCCCACCTCCAGTAAATAGGATTATATCAGCAAATCAAAAATTGGTAAAGCCGAAACGCCCTCCGGGGCGTCAGCCGGAAATGACCTCCCGGCTCTGATGATGGCAGGTCAGGATCCAAAAGCCAAGAGAAAGGAGAAATAGCGTGAGCGAAGAAGAGAAGAAGCTGATTGACGAGACGGTGGAAAACTTAAAGCACCTGAGCAAGGAGAGCCTGCTGATCTTAAAGAGCGGAAGCGAGATGCTCAAGAGCAGGGACGATTTTGAGAAGGAGGATGAATAGGAATGTTTTTGTTGAAGATTTATTTAGCAATCAGCGTCCTCTGCCTGGGGACGATCATCGGATGCCGAATGGTATTCGCTGATAGACTGCGCAGGTTCAAGGGAGGAAAGAAAAACGGAAGAATCAAAGGGTGGATTAGATTTATAGCATCCGGTTTCGTACCGATCGTAAATGTGATGGTAGCAGTGGGAGTGATTTACCTGTGCCTTTGCTCAGATGAAATCGCCGAAGATCTGAATGAGAGGGTAGGAAAAGAGGAGGATGAAGCGTGAAGATATCTGATTTGAGAGAACTTCTGTCAGATGATACAGAAGTGATAGTCGCTGGCGGGATACTTTGGAGCAGGGTGGATTATTCGGGAGACGCAATAAATATCCCGGATAAACTGTTGGATCGGGAGGTGTTCCAGATCTTGGCGGTACCAGGAGAAAATGCTTTACCGCCGATAAAGATTTTCTTGAAAGATAGGAGTGAGAATGAATGGCATGGAAAAGAAGAACAGCGTACTTGAAAGAAGGAATCGGAAGAACGGTGCTCGACCGCTTCGAGTTGGAGAACCCGCGGGCCGTGGGAAAGATGAATCCAATGAAGAAAAATTCGCCGCTCTTATACGACGAAGGAAAATTCGAAAAATGGTACGCCTCGGCCTTTCGGCTGGATGCGTAATCTGCATATTTACCGCGGCCTTACTGATTGAGGATATCCCAGGAATGTCCGTGGCCCTGATGGCCTTGGCGCTTCTCTTCGGAGCCGGAGGGGGCTGGGGATATGACGTGTAAAGACTGCAGATATTTCAGGGTCTGACTGGAGCGCTCCAGGATGTACCCGTGCATTGATTTTAAGAGGAGGACGAGCCGTGGGGAAGATGATAAAAATCACAACGGACGACAAGGTAAGCATCGTGGATTTGAATGTCGGAGATCTGAAAGCGGTACGGGATGAAATAGGAGGATATACAGAGGTGGTACATACGATGACCATGCGGAATTACTTCCGGGCCATAGCAGGAAACGAAAATGCGATCTTGTTGGTTGACGAGGACGGGATGCTGAAAGAGCTTCCGTACAACCGATTCGGATCCCTGATGTACCCAGGGCATATCTGCGGAGATGTGCTTGTAGGGAAGATGAAAGGAAATGATGTGGCAGCAGTAGAGGAAGCAGAAAAAATAAAGAAAAAGTTACTGGAGGACTTTCGGTTCCTGAAGGAGGGATAGGAGTGAAAAGCAAATTTCCAGACTGTCAGGTCCCGGAGATCGAAAGGCCGGAAGACGTGTTCGACGCAATGCTGAATATCTTTCGGAATCGCTTTCGGGAAGGTCTTTTACCGAGGGCCTGGCTTACGGATTCGGAGATTTTTGAGACAATCCGGGAGGCGAAAGAAAAATACATCGAAGGAAAAGAGGGAAAGAGGATTGAAAGCGAGGACAATCATGACGATCGCCCTGATGATGCTGACAGTGATCGTGATCCTGGCGGTGCTGCTGCTCTGGAGCCTGCTCTCCTCCCTGACGGCCAGCGGCACCGCCGCGTCCGGCAGTTCCCGGGCCGAGCCGGCGCCGCCCTCCCCCCCCCCCAGTGCCGCCGGTCAGCGCCTCCCGAATTTTG
>ERZ1090862.181-NODE-181-length-27247-cov-147.087673_pt1 | contig 27247 bp, 44 predicted proteins | sample MGYA00478481_ERZ1090862 | MGnify/ENA primary metagenome ERZ1090862 (study PRJEB33644, sample SAMEA5815745) | chicken gut metagenome | biome: Chicken; feature: Gastrointestinal Tract; material: Caecum | place: Ireland | collected 2019-01-01 | study: A study of... | reverse complement strand
TAGTGCTTGTTCCCGTGATCGCCGTTCCCTGATACCACCTGCTCCCTCGGGTTCCAGTGTCTCCCTTTGCTCCTTGAGCACCGGTTGCTCCTTTTTCTCCTTGTGGACCCGTTAGGCCTGTTGCACCGGATAGGTCTGTGATATAAGTATATGATGTGCTACCTTTTACATAGAGCTTTGCATTATCCTCGTCATTTACATTTCCTGTATCAATCATAACAAACTGCCCTTCCTTAACACCATCACTGGCAAATCCACTGTTCATTGCCGCAATGGATTTGAAGGTCTTCGCAATTGCAAAAGCATCTCCTTTATCACCTTTCGGCCCCTGGATACCCTGATCTCCCTTGTCGCCTTTCGGTCCCTGTACTCCTTGAGCGCCATCTGCTCCGGTTGCCCCTGTATCTCCTTTTTCCCCTTTCTCTCCCTTATCTCCTTTGTCACCTTTTAGGCTCGCCAGAAATTGTTCTTCACTTTTCCCTGAATTTCCTTCCTGCTCAAGCCAGATCTGATACGCAGATTTTCCATCTTCTCCGTCTGCTCCGGCAGGTCCGGTAGGTCCGGTTTCTCCTTGGTCTCCTTTTGGACCAGTCGCTCCTGTTTGTCCGGTATCTCCTTTTTCTCCTTTGGGTCCCTGGATTCCCTGTGGTCCCCGCTCTCCCTGTGGGCCTTCCGGACCAACGATGCTGCCCAAATCTACTTCTCTTGCTGCCATATTTCATCTCTCCTTTTTTCTTTTGTTAAAAATTCCTCCCATAACAGGGATTTTTCTACTTCAACTTTCCGGGTACACAGCCCATAAGTGGCCGTCTCTTACTTCAAATTCCGGTGCAATTCCTTCCTTTCCTCGGATATCATCCAGTAAGATCAAATCCGTCCACTCGTTGCTGTCCGTATACCGCCATTGGATCGCAGTACCACTGTTTTTCAGTTCGATCTCTCTTCCCGCTGCAACAGTCAGCCGAATCCGTTCCCCGACAGGTCTGCCCTCTGATGTCAGTTGCAGATATCCCCCGGATTCATCCAATTCTATGCTGTCCGCTTTTCCATTCACCCGTTCCATAAGCTGACGGAGCAGGTTCTTTTCAGCCGGAGCATCATAATCCCCTGGCTTCTGTCTGCGCTTCACAGGCAGTATGATCGTACGAACGGTTTCCCCACTGTCTTCATCAGCGATATAAATATATGCACAGAGATCTTCTCCGCTTTCCAGTAGCTTATTTGGCACCCTGCTACTCAGTATCCCGTCCTGACTCTTCGGAACATCGATAATAGCTTCTTTTCTCTGTCGGCATTCTGCATAGTGTACTTCAACTTTCCCCGCAGCCTCCAGTCCATGAATCACCAAAACTTGTCCATAATCCCATTGTGTCAATCCTGGAACCGTGATATTGCGTTCGCTGTCTTTAAAATAGGCTTTTACCATTTCCAGTCCTCCTCTATCCTAAGATATATTTCAGATGTCCATCCGCAATCTGAAGGGGTGGTGCAGGATCTGAATCGTTGTATGTCACGATCAGATGTCCTTCCTCATTAATGGACATGGCAAATACCCCTGGATCTAAAGACACAATCACACCGTTCCCTCCGTCTTTCCCCGGCGGGCCTTCTGGGCCTTCTGGGCCTTGTATCCCTTGAGGTCCGACCGGCCCGGCGGGTCCCGTGGCTCCCTGTGGTCCTTGTGCACCTTCAGGGCCGGTATCTCCTTTTGGTCCCTGAGCTCCATCCTTTCCTGGCGGTCCCTGGATTCCCTGTTCTCCCTGCGGTCCCGCGGGGCCAACCGCTCCCATGAAGTCCCCATTCTCCAGCTTTTCTTCCAGGGTTTCCCGAATCTGTTCCGCTCCTTTCGCCGCGTCTTCCGCTCGCTCTGTAGCATCAACCATGTTCCGGATATATCCGTCGATCCATCCTGCTTCATTCCCACTCTGCGGGATGTCCCCTTCCGTATAATTTCGATGTACCTCCACAGGCTGATCATAGGTTACTAAAGTCTTTTCATTCTTGATAATCTGAATCTGTATCATGCAGATCCCCACTTCAGCGAACATCTGATCTGTAGGATCCACATGTACTTGATTCCCATGAATGGAACACTTGTCATATACTGCCTTTTGGGACGGTTTTAAAACAAATACTTTTGCCTCCGCATCTTCTGGGATCTCGTAATCCTTGAAATTGAAGTAAATCGGTACAGCATTTGTTCCTCTCATATAATCAATCTTGTCTTTCAACATATCTCGCAGTACATATACGTCTCTGTTAATTATGTTCATTTTCTTATCTCACCTCCTACGCCGCTACAAATCTTACGATATATACCCCTCCGGATGGAGTTATGCTTCCGCCCCCTCCGGGATATCTGAGCACCTTGTCCCACGGATAGTTATAATAGCTCCTTGTGTAGATCTCTCTGCCTGTCTGATCTCCTGTCTGGCCGCCCGTTGTCTCGCCATGCTCATTAATGCTTGCCTGTACAATCTGTCCGTTTCCGATGCTCATTGCAGTGTGATGTACAATGTTCAGCAGTACATCCCCCCGGATCACGCCTGATCCGGAAGATAAATTCACCTGCGATGTAACATCGATAAATCCACATGCAATAAACGCATCATACATATTTCCCGTATATGATGCGCCTTGTGTTTTGACCGGAACTCCTGCGTTCTGCCATGCCTGTATTATGAGTGATGAGCAGTCGTAATCCGGCCCCCATCTATTTGTCTGATCATATCCATGACTGTCGTCATTTGCAATTCCGATTGCCCACTCTACTGCATCTTCGATAACCTGAGAGCTTCCATTCTGCGCAAGATAGTCGTACCACTTCCGGGCATCCGAACGTCTTTCGCCTTCCGCTTCGACACCAGCACGCTCGAAGTTCTTCATAAATGCGCTCGCCAGCCATTCCGGTGACTGTGTGCTTTTTTTGAAAGAATCGAAACTTAAATTGTACTCGCTGGTAGCAATCCATTGCCCTGACGATACTGTCACCGTGTCGATCCAGATCATCTGTCCTTGCGGATCCGTAATGCTGTACCCGTGTGATGATGCCCAGTCCGTATAATTTGTCGCGGGCGTCCACTGGACAAGACCGTAACCCCCACTGTAGTTTCCATAGTTGAGGCTCTGCCACAGTCCCGGATTGATGTTCGACTCCCGTTCCATGTTGCCGAGCATCCCGGCGATTGCATTCAAGGTCCATCCTCTAGCGGAGAAGAAGTTATATACTTCCACGGCGTTCCCCTGCATCTGGGATTCTGTCAGATAGTTATTACTGATTGTCCATGCCATCAGAATGCGCCTCCCTGTGCGTTTCCTCCGGTAATGACGCCTCCATTTAATGTCAGGTATGTGCCGTCAGAGAACTCAACCCTTCCAGTCTTGCCTGGAAATCCATTCACGCCAAATGTTTCCGAATCAATAAAGATTGACTTCGAGTTTCCCATCAGTCGGATAAATGTATCTCCATTGTTTCCTGCCTCTATCCTGACAATGTCATCTGAAACAGCAAATATCTTTGCTACAATTTTTCCGCTCCTGCTTATGATCTTGTATTCGCCCTCGGAAATCTCTACCGATCTGCCGTATTCATCGCTATTGCAGACATATTTGCCGCTTGCATATACACCTTTGTTATCCAGCCTGACGATTTCGTTCCCATTGCCGTCCAGAACCCTTGCCACACCGTCTCCATTGTTCTCCCCGCCAAGCTCCAGTGTACCGCCCTTGATCCGGTCAGCCAACATGGTGCCGGCGACGATGAAGTCCGCGAAGAATCCCGCGCCGGTGCCGAACGTCCTCCAGTCCCAGTCACGTCCATCCGCAGTACGCTTTGATGCAATCTCAAACCCCATCGTTCCAAGGCACATCGCTCCGTATGTCGGTGACTCAGGATCAAGATCTTCAAATATCGTTGCCCGGATTTTCTGCTTCTGCGCGATGCTTGACTGCGCTTTAAGCTGCGCTCTCACACCGTCTATGATTCCCTGTACCTGCTGCCCGATCACGCTGCCATCCGGCCGGATTGCACTCTCAACGCGATTTATCATAGATGTCATATCGTCCATGTAATTGTATTGGAAGTCCCCTAGTACAACAGAATCTACTCTTTCTTTGATGCAGTCCCATTCCATTTCGATTACTCTTGCATCTGATACGATATCAAGTTTTGAATGTCGACAATGCACTGTATCCCCTATAGATACTTTAACCAGATCTTTAATATCTTCATATAGGTCCGTTCCTTCAAGCAATATTATGTCTGCGGATATAGTCACCTTGGGCTTGTCCACCCCGGCATCAAACTGCTCTTCGCATTTCTGTTTTAGCGCCATTTTCAGTTCTTCCTGTGTATCGCATACGATAATCCCGTCGTCCTCGTCTCCATCCTGGGCATCTTCCCGCATTTTGATATCCTCAAATTCCATTACTCCAAATCGTATCGTTGGATACTTGTCGATTAATGGTGAATCTATCCATGGCTCATCGCCCTCGATCATATGCCCGTTATAGGCTTTCGGTACAATTCTCGTAACGATATCACGCATGTCAATCTCTTCAGAGAATCCATCCTCTTTTATATTCTTCCCGTACAGTATCTCAACTCCGTAATCTCCGCCTGCACGCTCATTAACAATCACGGTGTAATTATCAAATATTACCTCCCCACCCCATCGATTGATGAATGAGTTTTCATCGTCTCCGTTGATTGCCTCGATTAGATTCTTGGTCTGATAATATGCTGTAGAAACCAGTGAAATATTTGAACTCGCTTTGTATTTTTTGTTTGGTGCGGTCATAATATCCAATGCCTGCTGCCCTGTCTTGTCAGTTGGCCGTACATCCAAGAGGAAGCAATCATCTTTTGCATCCATAAATATCGGCTGCAATTCAGCTGTTACCCCGCCATCGTCCTTTTCTTTCTTCTTGATCCGAAAAAGCTGATCGCCGTTAAATGATGACATTTTCACTACAGCCTCTTCTACAATATATTTCCAGCGCCCCTCCTGATCAATTGGATGTTCCAGATTGACTTCCCATTCTCCATTTAATATGGGGTGAACTATTGCTTCTGTAGGAAATAATGTCATATCGCCGTTATGTTCAAAATCCGTATTTCCCGGACTGTACACCTGAATCATCAACGACACCTCCAGTTTGGAATTATTTTGAGGTCGAATCCTGTAGAAATTCCTATGTCTATTTCGCCCGCTGTCAGATACAGATCTTCGTATTTACCGGTAACAGCCGTATTCTGCAAGGTTCCGTCCTGACGGTATGCTACCATTCTATCCGTATCTATCGTCAGGTTCTGCCCGACATTCGCAGTCATTCGATTTCCATTGACCTCCAGAGTACACATTCCCTCCCCAGTAATCTTATATATCGGATGTGATGTCTCGTACGGATTCCACTGTATTTCCTCTTTGCTGTGTTCTCTCAGTCCTGAATTCAAATAATAAAGGCCATCCCTTGTCGTGAATGTAGCGGTAAAATTCCCAATTCTTCTTGTCGTTCTTTCATTCTCATCCAGTTCTACATGGTCAATCCAGAAGAAATATCCGTCATCGTCTGAAAATCTCAGCTTTGCATTTTCTTTTGCTAGCCATCTCTGTGCCAGCCTCCACCTTTTTGCCCATTCAGACTCTTTTCCGATATAATTAAACTGTACTTCGATTTCCGTCGGTTCAAATGTATCGTCTGACTGATATACAGCCCCATCTCTTCCCGGTATTACAATCTGTTTTCTTCTAATCCGCGCGGCAGGAATGGCCGGCCGTTCGCGCGCATATATTTTTATGCTTGATCCTCTGATCCCGCCATACTCTATGTCCTGATACATTTACTTTCCTTTCGCCGCCTTCTTGCTTCTAACTTTAGCTGATATCTTCTTAATCACCATATCTGTAACAATGGACTCTAATTTCTTATCTCCGATAATCACGTTGTTTTCTGCCACGATGCTTAATTCAGCTAGTGCTTCTCGGATCATCTGCGCCAATGCCGTATTATTCGTCTGGTTCTCTTCGCGTATATACTTCCTTAACAGATCGATTGGAAGGACTGCTTCGGCTCCTGCTTCGCCTCCGGCGAGAAGTTCTTTTCCGTTCGTTCCGAACACTGTGGGACTATTCAGGATACCTCCGCGTGCAAACCATTTCACAGGCAGAGTTGGTGCGCTCAAAACGCTTCTCGCGCTTCTCTGGCTTGTGCTTGCTGCTCTGGCTCTACTGTTGCCCGAAAACAGATCAACAATATCCCCGATAATCGGGACATCCGATACCCAGTCAAATGAGAAGAACGCATCTAACTTGTCTGCTACCCAGTCTATCGCATCTGATATTGCATCTAATATTGAATTTACTCCATCTCGGAACCATTCACAGTGTTCGTATGCTTCCATGAATGCTGTCACCAACAATCCGACTATAGTAATAATCGTCCCGATTGGATTTGCCTTCATAATCCCCCATAGTCCCTGGAACAATGGCATCAAAGCTTTTACTCCCAGTGATATGCTTCCTATTCCCGATATCAGCGGCCCCGCCGCCGCTACAAGCAATAGAAATCCGGCTATAATCTGCTGTGTTCCCGGCGGCAACGCATTGAATTTCTCGATCAGTCCTGCAACTATCTGCGTGATCTGTGTAATAATAGGGGCTATGGTCTCTGCTAATTCTGCTGTAGCAGCCTGGAAGTCTGCAGTCGCCTGGTTACCTTCCACCAGATTCTTGTTGTTCTCCTGCCATTTAAGTCCCGCCTGCGTGAGTCCCTGATTCGCCATCTCCTGCATGATCAGGTTTACACGTTCGCTTTCGGATGAGCATGCCGCCAGTTTTTCATTGAAATCATCTTCCGACGTTCCCGCCCAGTTCAGCATATCCGCAAACGTTCCGGTAACCACTCCGGTTTTAACAGTCTCATTGATTGCCTCTGCCAGACCATCAATCGGAATGCTGTCTCCATATGTCGCCCAGGCTCCGATCGTTCCATTGATCATTGTCGTCAGGTTTTCTTGCGATAATCCGAGTGCCTGCAGGTTTGCCGTTGTTGTTGCGGCCGTCTGGTCGTCTCCAAGCACACCATATAGTGTTTTATAGCTCTGTGTCGTCTGTTCTGCGCTGTATCCGGCTTTTTCGCTGGATATCTCCAGCGATCCCATGATCTTGCGGTACTCTTCCGTGGCCGGTACTGTAGCCGCGGCTGCTCCGACAATTCCGGCCGCCGCAGTTGATATGCCGCTCAGCTTATCGCCTATGCCTTTTGCCTTATTCCCAAAAGAGTCGAGCTTATTCGTATAATCTTCAGTCTTCGCTGCTCCGCTTTTAAGTTTCTGTTCTACATCATCGAGGCTGCTCTTATATGTATTCAGCGCTGTTTTTGCCTGGTTGAGTTCGCTACGCTTCTGGCTGATTGCCTGCTCGTTTCTTTCTTCGGCATTTTCCAACAACTTCAACTGGCTTTCCAGAGTATCAATCTGGATTTTATAATTCTGTACTTGTCCGGCGAGGTATTTCTGCTGATCTCCGTATTTCTGCGACGCTTTCGTATTCTCATCATATCCGGATTTCAGTGCGGCAAAAGCTGTTTCGTTTTCTTTCGCCGCAGCCGAGAGGTTTCCGAGCGTCTGATCGAGAGATTTCATCTCTTCATCTGCCGCAGCCGATCCGCTCTCAAGCTGATGGGTTACATCCTCCAGTCCTTTCTGGTACTTCGTAAGGCTGATCTGTGCCTGTGTAAGCTGATTCTGTTTCTTTCTGATAGCCTGTTCGTCTCGCTTTTCTGCCGACTCTAGCTGTGAAAGCTCCTGCTGCAAGATCGTCACCTTGTCAGAGTAAGTCTCCGTCTGTCTTGTAAGGTATTCCTGCCGGTCTTTCAGCTTGTCCATGGCTGTTGTGCTTTCATCCCATGCTGTCTTCGCAAGATTGAAGGCATTCCGATTTTCCTGCACTACGGTATTTACTTGTGCAAGACTCTTTTTAAAGTCAGCGGTCCCATCTGCTTTAAATACTAAGCCGACTCGCTTTAACTCATCTGCCATACAGAGCCTTCACCTCCTGTCTCCTGTCTCGCTGGAATTCCTCGTAACACTCATTAAAAAAGACGGGGTCTGAGTTCCAGAATTCTTCTTCGCTCATTCCCATCTTTCTCGCCGCCGTCATGTACTCCGGCCAGTTTATCTCGACTGCTTCGGCATCGTCGAAGTCTTCGCTGCTTTTTTTTTATGATATTTCTCTACCTCTTCCTGGAATCCATTCAGAACTCCTTCTAATCCGCTCGGATCTGGTGGTACAAGACACATAGCCTCTTCCCATGTAACTGCCCGTCCGTTGCTTCTCAAAATCGCGTAAATCACATCCGCCGCCGCGTCAAAGCTCTCACGTTCCGTCAGTGCTGGTTTTGCTTTATCCTTGGCCTTTTCCACTTTCTCTACTTTTTTCGATATTCTGTAAAACCCTTTGCACTTCTGCAGGAAATACAGAGTTCCGAAATTGACTTTGATCTCCAACCTGGTTCCGTCTGTCAAGTCAATAAAATGTTCCTTCATTATGATCCACCACCTGAAATCGCCGCTGCGAGACCCTCTTTCGTCAGAATCGGCTTTGCAAAGAATTTATCTTCTGTGATTCCTTCTGGGAAGTTAGCTGCAGTTGAATCTACATACGACTTCTTATTTCCTTCTTCATCGAAAGAGTATGCCGAAATTGTAATAGTGTCGTTCTGCTCAGATGGAGATTCCTCACGTGTTGCAATTTCGTCACTATTCTGTTTGAGCTTACATTTTGGATACCACTCAAATCTAAAATTCCCGTTTTTCAGTTTTACCACTTTTCCGTATGCGAAGAATGGTCTTGTCTTTGGAGATCCGCTTTTGATCAGGCCGCCCTCGTCTACTGTTTCCGCGCGCATTTTTGCCAGTGTATCCGCCGGGAATGCGATCACTTCCACTTCGATATCATCTGCAGCTAATGATTGATCAGTGTCATACACTTCTCCGCTGGCATATACATCCTGACTTTCAGAATTATCAGTAACTGATACACTTTTTACTACAGCTGTGCGCTCTACATCCTCTTCATATTGCCCTGACCATTCATCATCTTCTCCGGGAGTCGAAAAGCATACATACTGCGCGCCAACACTTTCCTTTCGTGGCGGCCTTTTATTTTTAATTGCCATATGATCATCTCCTTAACCAAATATTTTTTTCTGCATGTTTTTATAGTATCTTTCCTTATTTTTCCTGAACGTTGGCGCCATATGGGCGACTCCGTCCATTTTGATTGTTCCATTCTCTACCATCGGTCCGTAATATTTCCCCCATCCGGTCAGTACCTCATCCTTTGATACCTGATAGGTTACTTCGTCAAGAAGATGAGTGTATCCCGGCGCGGTCATTCTCGACCTTGGCCGTGGCAGATTTCTTACATCTTCAACAAACTCTTTCGCTCCTGTCTCAAGCACTTTGAGGACATTTTTCGTATCTGTCTGCTTTTCGTATTCTTTGAGCAGATCAGAGAACGCATCAAACCCGTCAGTATATATCTCTGCATCACTCATCCGGCAGGTCCTCCGTCACCTCAATCTCGAAGTATGTATGCCATGTTTTTGCAAATATTGGATCATTTTCGACATATTCATGCCGGAACACCGGGTGGATTCCCTTTTCTCTGAGGACCTTTCTAAGTTCCCAGTATTTTGCATGCTGTGGCGTCCGTGCAAACAGCGATACTTGATATGTAGCGCGGTTGCAGTACCCTTCTCCGGATGCCATATCATCCTGCTCGATATAAGGCCAGTAGATCACCCTTGGATACTGATTCATGTTCTCTTCGCTGGAAATCCCCTCATTGACCGGAATATTAAGAGCGTGGAGTAATTTACTTAGTTCACTCTTCTTCATGTATCGATATCTTCCTTTCTGGGCGGATCAAGGTCAACTCTGTCTCTGGGAATCCGTATTTGTCCTTGACGTGTGTGGAATTATATACGAGATGCTGTTCTCTATCGATCAAGCACATGCATTTGCTGTCAATGCCTTTGTACTGTGGAATCCGGATCTTCATGGTGATCTCCTTCCCGCCCTGATCGAATTCATACCTCACCTTGTCGTACACGGAAATTTCACGGAACCAGATATCCAGCTTCGTATCTTCCAGATATGTTTCCGGATAATCTTTCGACGTATCTTCCTTGATCCTGTATAACCTCAGACATCCGTCTGTATATTCAGGCAATTCAATCATTCCGACGCCTCACTTCCCAGCTGCCAGTTCAAAATTGTATTAGCATAATTCTGCTCCCACTCGTTTACTTTGTGGTGATATGCATAATACGCGTAATTTTTCAGGAGCATCCGGAAAGTAAAATCTTTTTCTAGATCTCTTCCCGGATTTAGTTTGTCCAGCCTTTCTTTTCCCTCTCTGATGTAATTCTCTAATGCATCGTCCGGGAAGTACGGCGGGATCTGGAACTCCCGCCGTATCTGAACGGCTAATACCTCAATCATTGACTCATCCATGTTTACTCCTCAAATGTCGCTTTTGCGAAGTTAAATGTTATAACTTCCTCATCATCTACACTCACTGTAAAAGTATCCGATGCCGTTACGCGGAATACGTTGTCCGCCTCCCACGGAATATCCGTTTTCGTCGGAACTCCGTTTTTCTCGAAGCTCATGGTTGTTCCTGTCTTTGCCAGCCTGAACGGGAAAAAGTAGCCCTCCTGTTCCTCCGGATCCGCCTCATTGAAACCTGTATATCCGGTCACGTGCTTGAACGTGCCTGTTACAGTTCCATTCTCATAAACTTTTACATCGTCCTTGACAAGGGAAGATACCCGCTTGCCGTAAAGCGTCTGACCCTGGGACGGTATTGTCAGAATGTCAGACGCTATCATTCCCCCAGGCCTGATCCATCCTTTGTGAGAACGATCGGGATATATTCCTCAAGCTTCGTAATGTCGAATACGACCGCACAGTTATCGTCTACCGCACGCCCGTTTGCGTATGCTTTCCCGATGATAAGGTCCGCATCATCCATTGCCTTCGTCTGGTCGTATTCATTCATCTGCGTAGATGTCGCGCCCATCACATATACGCCCGGAATCGTAAACACGCCTTTTCCCTGCGGGCAGTTCGGCTCCGGATGCTTGATGATCGGCATGAATGATGTGTTTCTGTATCCGCCTGTCAGCGCCTCTCCGTAAAGCGCGGGATCTACATATTCCGCCTCATCGAGCGGGTTGCAGATCAGATGTAATTCGCTTACCACTCTCATGCCGTTGTTAGTCAGTGTCTTGCGTACTTCCTTCAGTCCTTTCGGTGAGAATTTCGTCACCGTATTTACTACGGTCTTATCATCTGCCGTTCCATCCTCTTTGAACGTTTCGATCTGTTTCATGATTCCGATCGGCGCGTTCTTTCCATCGCCCTGGAGATACCCTTTTACCATGCCGTCCTGCATCGCCTCTGCCAGGATTGCCGTAAAGTACTTGTCTACGAACGGAAGCGCCAGATCCCTGATCGCTTTCGGGATGATCAGGTATACGCTCAACTTGTGCTGCTCGATATTCATCGCCGTGAATGATGCTGACAACTCTCCCGTGATCGCAGCCGTCAGCTCTCCCCATACCGCCGTTCCGGAATGTGACGCTACGATCCACTTCTTGACATCCGCAGGAGCGAATTCGATCAGGGAAAGAACGTCGCTTGCTTTTTTCACATCATCCAGCGTCCGGTCGATAATAGACGTCGGAAGAATATCGATCTGGCTTGCTGTGATCGCCTGCTTGATATCCTTAAATTTCTCATAGAATTCCTTTTCCTCTTTTGACAGCACGTGAAGTCCGAGCGATTTTCTGTAGTCCTCATCGGCCGCCGCGCGTTCGCTCTGTTCTGTCAGTTCTCTGATCAGTTTTGCGTTTTTCGCGGCCACGATCATTTCTGCGGCCTGGTAGATTCCTTCCGCCTTGTCTTCCGCCTCATTCAGTACTTTCTTTACCTCTTCCTGCAGATTCTTATCTAATCCATCAAATACCATTTTTATTTCTCTCCTTTTCCTGAATTAAAAAAAGCACCCCATCCGGTGCTTGTTTCCTTGTTTTTCCCTTCTGCTCCGTAAAGCAGCATCGTTTCTACTTTTTTTGCCACCGCTTCAGCGATTTCATCTGCGTCAACCTCGAGTGTTTCTTCCGATGATTGCGCCGGCGCAATTCCCTCGATCAGCCTCTCGCGGATGCTTTTCATCGCTGACTGTTTCGCGCCTTCGCCGTCATCTTCCATGATTCCTGTTGCGAACCCGTCCGCCACAGCTTCTTCCGCAGTGATCCATGTTTCATCATCCATCTTCTTTTTCAGATCTTCTTCCGAGATACTCACGCGGCTCATATACGCATTAACGGATGCCTCTGTGATCTTGTCCAGATCCTCCGCCTCTTTCCTTAGGTCGTCTGCATTCCCGCTTGCGTATGTCCAGGCGTTATGGATCATCAGCAGCGATGCTTCATTCATGATGCGTTTATCTCCCGCCATGAATATTACGGACGCCGCCGAGCAGGCAAATCCGTCACATATCGTAGTGACATGCGCGCTGTGGTTTTTCAGCGTGTTATAGATTGCCAGTCCTTCCGCGACTGCGCCGCCGTATGAATTAATGTGGACATTGAGATTTTTCGCCTCGGTATCCCGAAGTTCTTTCACGATTCCGTACGCGTCTTTGTCTTTTTCTTTCCACGGATAACTTGTAATATTTCCGAATATGTACAGATCTGCGTCATCTCCAGACTTTTCGAGCGCATAATACTTTCCCATTATTTTCTCCTTTCTTTTCGTATTTGCTATTTAACCCATAACTGGGAGATTTCGGATCACTTCCTTTCTAGGGATCATTCAGTGCCTGTTTCCTGCGCTTCACCGTCTTCACCTCCCAGTTCGCTCATATAGTTCTTCGTCAGCGCTCTCGCCTGGCTGAATTCTGTGTTCAGTGCTTCCCAGCCGATCGCTTCACGGATTTCGTCAAAATTAAAACCGATGCCGCGTAATTTATCCAGATTTGCCGCACTCTCCACCAGATCGCGGTGCTTGAACCTGGACATGTCGATCCAGATCTTCTCCCCTGCAAGATAGTCCGTTTCTCCTACAAGGCAGGCGTTCATCGCATCTTCAATTATTTCTTTCACCCAGCTAACTGCATAGGTGATGAATTCATTTGTGCTGTCTGCTTTTTCTGTTATTTTCCCGAGGAATGCTGCTTCCGGAATGTCAAATGCGAACGCGCACTCTGTGAATATTTCCGTTGCCAGCTTTACCATGTCTTCGCTTGTTGCTCCGGCTTCCGTCTTCAACTGATCGATCTTCATTCCATTCTGATTCAGCAGGATCTCGATCTCTTCCGATTCAAGAACCTTTTTGATGCTCTTTTTGTATTCGTCAATCGTAAGGGTTCTCTCGCGCCCAGACCCGTCTTTCGTCCGCATGATCGGAAGCTGCCCAGGGATATCCATCGTAAATTTGGGATAGCTTTCAAGTTTCTTCGATGCCGCGATTGCATTCACTGTATCGTTATACAGCTTCAGGACATTTTCAAGATACTTCCTAATCTTCTTATTCTGCGCCCTGAGATGCATTACCTCATCCGACCTGAAGTTCTTATCCAGTCTGAAGGTTTCCCCACCCGAAATAATCGTAATATTTTTATAGACCCTCGGCATGATCACGGCTCTGTCCGCCGTGAATGTATCCGCCATATACAACATTCCGGATACATTGCATACGAGGCATTCGCTTTCTATCAGCAGCTTCTTGATCACCGCGATCCAGAAATCCGTCGCTGTCTCATTCCGGTTCGGCCGGATATTCAATATCCAGTACACATGGTCCTTTTCCCTCCCATCTTTTCGCTGTACCACAAATTCGCTTTTTGCTATTGCGTGAGCGATCATTCCGATCGCTTTCTCGATCGCCAGTTTTGACAGTGCCAGCTTTTTCAGTTCCACTGTGATCGTTTCGACAATCGAACTCGTTTCTCCTTTTTTATTCTTGAAAAGAAAATCAAACATACATCACGATCTCCTCTATTAATTCTTTCGAAAACATGGCCGCAAGAAATGCCATGAACCCGTCATTCTTCCTCAGTTTCGGCTCTATCTTTCCATATTGCTTATTTCCGAACTTGTCGGTTTTTACTTCCGTGTTATTCGTGTACCACCTCATAATTGCGGACGGTCCATAATTAATCTTGCCTTCCGCGAACAGTTTTTCGATATCCGGCGCAATGATCCCGCACACAGATGCGATCTTTCGGATCAGGCGCAGCGTTCCGTATGGGTTCTGCTTCGTCTCCTCTGTAATTCCGTATGATTGGAATACCTGTTTAAGCAGGCTGTATCTGTATGTGTCCATAGTGATCTTCACAACAGCGTATTCCTTCATCCGCTCTACGCACCAATTCACGATCGCCTCCGGCGGAATCACCGGTCCGTGTACGACCGAATAATCCTGATACTCCGGAAGTCCATAATTGTTCCGTATTGGGAATTTTATCGATTCCAGGAACGGCGACTGATCACATATCCACGTATGTTGTCTCCATATGTACTCTCCATCCTTCTTTGTCAGCACCCCGGCGCTCGCGAAGTCCCGGACATCCGCGTAGTCCAATCCGATTATCGCAAGCCTGCCTTTCGTGTCCGGAGTCGGCCTCGGCGTCTTCAACTTGATGTCGCTGTAACAGCACCTTAATATGTTCTCCCAGCTCGCCACGGTTTCCTCTTCATTTCTCGCCGGCCAGTTCATCCGCTTTGTGATGAACTCCGGCCGTTTGCTCGGAAGTTCCTGCATTTCCAGGTAGTCATGCATGATCTGATTTTTCAGGATCGGCATATATTCCATCGACGGGTTCGCTTTATTCCATGCTTCCATGTCGTCGACTTCGTCCAGGCTGTCAAGTTTGCAGATGAACGGGAAGTACCCAAGAGGATTGTCCCCGCTTTTCAGGATCTTCGCCATGAGATCCAGCAGCTCATCAAGCGGTCCTTCTCTTGTATAGCCGTTTGTCGTGATGATAATCTCTCTCGAATGCTTTACTTTTCCGAGCGCAGACTCAAACACATTGATCTGGTCATAGTTCTCATAAGCGTGGATCTCATTGAGCACAAGGCACCCCGGCCGCTTACCGTCCTTTGTATCCGCCTTCGATGTGTTATACTTTAGTTCCGATCCTGTCTCGTAATTCGTGATCAGCTCTTTCGTCACCTGGAAACTCTTCTTCATCTTTTGATTGTTAAGAGCCTCATAAGCCACCTTGAATGTATCTTTCGCTTGATCCTCCGCGTTCGCGACAATCTCGACGTGATAATTCTTCACTCCATACAGCGGCGTCTGGAAGAAATTCGTCAGAGGTACTACAAATCCGTCCTTCCCGTTTCCGCGTCCCATCATGATGAAAAACTTCGGAAATATCGGTATATCGTCTTTGTACATAAACGCGAATGCGTAAATGAATTTTTGGTACGGAAATAATTTATAATACCTTTTTTCGCAGTATTTTAAGCAGTTTTGATAGGTTTTTTCATCAAAAAAAATGTCATTCCGCCTCATGGTCGGCATGACAATATTGTCAATTAATAGTTTTCTTTCCTCGTTAATCAGCTTCGGATGCTGCTCGGCGTACCTGAGATATTCTGCGATTTCTTTGCAGATGATCACAGATAATCATCCTCCATGGACGATTCCGGAATCGGCTCTTTCAGGTTCAGATCGTTCAGGATCTTGAGCATCGCGGCCGTGATCTTTGGCAGATTAGTAACCGATTCATTCGGTTTTTCCACTTCTATCCCATTTCCGTTTACCGTCTCATACCGCAATCCTTTTTTTCGGATATCCGCGACCAGCTTCTTTTTCAACGCCCAGTAGTCCATATAGTCGTTTACGAGGTCTTCGTAAAAGTCGGACGTCTTATTCTGCAGCCTTAACTGATCCAAAAGTGACTCTCTCATCTCTTTCTTCGTCACGATGCCACCCCCTTTGCCTTAAAATTCCCACACCCTTTTCACGCGCGCGAGGAAATTTCTCCAGAGTTATCGCCACATGCCCGTTCTCCATCGTCAAAAAAATTACCGAGAATTGACCCGGGGGAGTCTACCATTTTTCTTCTGTCAGTCTCTTTTTTCTTTTTACAAATCTTTGTGGATGTCTCCCATGTCTAATGTTGTGGCACTGTGTGCACAGACTGATTAGGTTGTCATTATCAAGTGCAAGCTCTGGATGTTCTTTCAGTTCACGTACATGATGTACTTCCTCCGCACGTCTTATCAGTCTATCTCTTCCGCTTAACTGCTCTCCATGCTCTGCGGCTTTCTTCAATCTTTTTCTACAGTCCTGGCATTCATATCGATCGCGCTCTAATATCTCCATGCGCTTATGCTTCCATGCGCTCGAATTGTAAAATGCTTTTACTTCTTTATCATTCATAAGTCTTCCCCTGTTAACAATGGTCTGATATCCAATCGGAACGGAAGGAATCGAACCTCCGACTTGCTGTGTATAAGACAGGTGCTCTCCCTGCTGAGCTACGTTCCGGCATAATAAAAGCACCTGACTTTTGCCAGATGCTATAATCACAACTTTTGTTATTTTCCAAGTTTTCGCATTTTGAAATAGAAACTCAGGATATCGTCTTCCGTTTTCCCGACCTGTCGTCCCAGTTCAGCGGCATATGCTCGCACTACCGGAATAACTTCTCTGTATTCCTTTCCTTTGTTTTCCTCCATGCATGCATCCATTCTCATGTATATTTCTGCTGCAGTCATCTTCCCCTCCGATCTCCCGTCCTTGTACACCTGATTTTAGTATAGCGCATCAGGAGTCCGGAAACAACAGAGGACAGCCGACACAACGCCTGCTGCCCTCTGTTTTATTAATTCATGCTACTACTATAACACATCTCATGGTGACATACAGTGGCAACTTTCAGGAATTTCAAATTTTTTTAGTGCATTTCCGTGCTTTCGAATCGCAGTTCTGCGATCGCATCCAAGTTCTTCTGCAATCTTCTCCCATGTCTGCCGCATCAGATATTTCCGCTCGAGGATTTCCTTTTCCTCTTCATCTTTCATCATCCGGATTGCTCTATGTATGTCCGTGTACTCAGTGATTGCATTCAACTTTTCCTGTTTCAGTTCGTTCATCAGATCATCGCATCGGCTCATATAGTCTGATAGATCTGATTGACTGCTGCCCCGCGGCATCCCATCGCCCTGAAGGCATGGGAACATCGTATCAAGCCTGAGTTGCTGAATCTGCTCGAGAATACGTTTTTCTCTCCGTTTTGCATCTCTGTATCCGTTTAGGTATTCTTTCTTCTTTTCGTTTAGTTCCCATGTCTCCATGCGTGTCCTCCTTTAGCGCCTGCTGCCAGTATCATTTATTCTGTTCTTCATTTCGGGATTCTTCCTCTTCCCACTTTTTCATCATCCTGTCTAGTCGTTTCTTTCGTCTGTCGCACATCTTTTTATACGTCCAGACGGTAAGTGCTCCTATTGCTATCGTTATCGCTGCAGCGATTATGATACCCCAACCCGCAAAATACTCTATTGCTTTCCATTCAAAATATTTTTCTATCATTGTTCCCTGCTCCTTTCCATCTCTTCTTCTATATCGTTTTTTATTGACATCATGCGTCTAAGGCACATCTTCTTTTCCTGTAATCGCACTTCCTCTCGTGCAATTCTGGATTGGCTTTCTTTGATCTCCTCGGTAAGATTTTCGATATACATATTAACGAGTTTCAGTATTCTATCCATTGTCTTCCGCCCTTCCATTCCATTTTTCTGTTTCTGATCTGCCCTTTATGTAATTCCGGAAGCTTATCATTGCTCCGCATCTTTTGTTTGTGCAATTGAAGAAGCGTATTCCGCCAATCCCCATCTCAGTCTCTACTTCTTTTCCACAGAATGGGCATCGCTTTAGTGTAGTCTTTAATTTAACTCCGCTCATTTGTCCTCAATCCCTTCACTGGTTCTCCTGTTCCATGTTTCTACTGCTTCATTACATCCGTTGACGACTTCATCGAAATTTAAAAGCCCATTTTTTGTTTTAATCTTGAAATTCATTAATGCTCCACAATCAGGATTATCGCATTGGATGCTCACTTCTATATTTTCAGCTCTCACTTTGTCCACTGAAGTGTACGGCAATGTTCCGCAGAACGGACACGGCTTTAATTTAATCTTGCTCATTGTACAATCCTCCATCTTCTCCCAGTCTCGGAATTATCCCTTTTGATGTCGATATATACCATACATCTGTTTCAGGGTCTTGGAAGGTGTATACGAAGCAACTTCCAGTATTTAGAAGGATCTCGTACTTTACAGTGCCGTCCGGGATGCTGTTCTGCACGTCTCCTCCTTTGCATCCTGTAATCATTCCCATAATCATTCCTATCATGCCACAAATTAAAATCACGGTATATTTTAATCGTTTCATTGTTCTCTCCTTTCCGGGCGGTATGGCTCTGGAAGAGGACGCCAGGCGATGACATCATCTCCGTCAATCCATTCTCCGTCCTCAAATTCTGCGAGCCCCACGAAAGGTTCTTCCTGATCCACAAGCGCTCCGCTCATGGTAGCCACGTAGAATCCGTCTTCTGCTGGTTTCTCTTTTGCCGGGATCCAGCCGTCATTCATGTGCTTGCGGATGAATCCCTCTATCCATTCCATGAACGGTATTTCTTTCGGTTCGCTTGGATATCCATCTGTGTCCCACGGAAGATAACGAGACATAAACCATGTAAAAACTCCGGGCCCATATTTTGCATAATACATGTTCTGTACCCTCTGTCCGAGATAATAATCATCTTCGGATTCGCAGTAGTAGAATTTTAGTATGTTTTCCTCGTTTTTCATATGTTTGCGGATAATATTTGCAGCGCGTTCGACACCACTTGCGAAACACCACGCTTTTTGTGATTCGTATTCGTTCTGCGCTTCCTCTATCTCTTCCAGAATCTTCTCTAATTCCTGCATTAGTCCACCTCCACTTTATCAATCCGGAACTCAGCCCCGCATTCATCGCAAGTCACTGTATCTCCTTCCCAGTCTGGCCAGTAATCGTCTATCCTGTCGTCATTAAAATCGTCATAATCAACTTCAACTTTTTCACCACAGTGAGGACATATATATATCACATATTTCGGGACCTGCACTACTGTGACTCCGGCTTTCTCTAATTCCTGCATGTCAGTCCTCCTTTCAGCAGTTCCTGGGTGTCGAATATATTCCCGATAACCTCAAGCTCTCCGTCATCATATTCCACAATGTCATACAGGCTATTGCTTGGTTCTCCGTCCACGTACCACATGCCACCGTAAAATTCAATATTTCCGATTCCTTCGTCCATTGAATTTTCAATTCTTACGATATCATTCTCCCATATCCGCTTACCGTTCTTGTCGGTAAGTCCGGTGTACTGGCAGAGGGTTTCTGGAATAACTCTTTTATTAATTGAAAACTTTTCTGTTCCTGTTGAAATATCAACAGTTCGTCCATCGTCATGTACAAATGCATTACCTTCAATCCACCATTCTTCTTTCGGAAATTTATCATAATCTATCCGCTTTGCACGGAATAATATTTCTCGCATGTCAGTCCTCCTCTAACACTCGAAGTACATACGCAAATACTTTCCATTATCCATCGGCCAGTAATAATGCCCATAGAAATCATCTTCACAATATCCACAGCTCTGAGAACAGAATTCTCCGTTACTCTGTTCCTCGCCGGTTGGTTCATCAACAATTTCCATTGACGGAAAATAAAGTCCATCTACGTCTTCATTTTCTCTAAAAAATTTTTCAATATCTTCATCGAGCTTTAATTTCTGCTCGATCTTTTCCCTGATTTCTTTTGGAATTATCATTGTGCGTCCTCCTTAAATTTCAACCGCTGACCGCAAATCATGCAGAACTGTGGCGGCCGGCTCCGGTTAAAATAATTAATCACTGAGTTTCTACAATGCGGGCAGATCAATCTACCATCACCAAAAGCATCCTGAATCTCTTCCGGTGCTTTCGCCGTATCCCGCTCTTTCAGCCGCTTGTATCTTTCAACCTCCTCATTCGTCAGCAGCTCAGCCGCTTCTACACGTTCATCATCACCTTGTGCAATATAAAAATCCACGAAGAAATCAATAACCTGATCGACCGTAATTTCATCTCCGAATATTTTATCGAGCCTCTGAACCGCTTCCTTCAGCTCCATAATCCGTTCCGGAGTAAGGCCGGTGTCCTCGTATTCCCCTAGTCTTGTCAAGCACTCCTGAAGAATGCATGTGCGGCACACTCCTCCTTCGTCTTCGCATATTTCTGTGCATTCTTTGCAATCGTCCGCCCCTCCTTCTCTGTCAAACGTGCATGCTTTCCGTGGAACCATCATTCCGCCATACATTTCCGTTAATCTCTCCATCTCCGCTCTCCTTTCATCTCCATATATGTATCGCCTTTCTGAAATGTTTCTTACACGCAGGCTTGCCTCTCCTGACAAGTACTCCCTTGGCTTTACATACTCCCTGAGCTTCTTTGTTTGCGCTGCAGCAATATTCCGCGCACTCTCCACATTTATGCTTTTCTTCTATCTGTTCCGTGTCTTCGTTATACATTCGGGACCAGTCGAGTGCGCATCCGCACTGACCGCAGAAGTCGTTCTTGTTTCCGTCCTCATTGTGTAAATATTCTCCACTCCCGCAGGTTGGACAGTATGGTGCTATCCCTCCCCCGTAACATACCGGTAATTTCCCAATTGTACTCCTCTCAGTCATTGTCAGTGTTCTCCTCGCATTCCTCTCTTGAAACGATCTCGATGTTCTCTTCTGGGACTTCGAGGAGTTCTGCGAGTCCTTCAACTTGGCTCTGCGCATACTCTCTCAAGTCGAATTCAATCAGGTTTTCCGCATTAAGGTCTATCTTCGATGCGCAATACAGGGTCTCTCCGCCTCCCATTTTTGATCCCGTTGCCTTAAAGAACAGGCTCACCGTTACACGTATTTTATTATTTTCCATCTTTATCCTTCCTCCGTACCAGTAATTACTGGTGCTCCGTGCCTTTTTGCCGCTGGATGTGATAATGCCATTTTGAGCTCCTCGCCATCGAATAACAGATTGCGGTCATCGATATAGAAATCAGCGAATACTTTTCTCGTATTGTTTCCCCACCGATCTTTATTTTCCTGTATGTTGTCGTTGATGGCATCGAACTCTAATCCGTACTTCCTGCAGTATTCAACTGCATCATCTAAAAGCTGTCCTTCTCTGCAAGTCCAGAGGATTATTTTATCGCCTGCTGCCCTGCATCTGATCAGCATCTCGATTAATTTCATATTCGGCTTTCCGAGTTCCGGATATTTCTGTGCCATATTTAACGTTTTATCGAAGTCTACCGCGTATACTTCCGGATAATCCATGCTTTTCTCCTTTCTCCCGCCGTCCGAAAACGGCGGGCGTACCTGTATTTACTGGTTGCGTGTGACATACTGTATGTACCATCGCCTTACGGCGGAGGTGCCTATAGATAATTCTTTCCGGCGATCCGCATCCACTCCTCATGGGTATGATCAACCTCGAACTCTAATTGTGCAATCTCGCATAGCAGTTCCCGGATCTCCCGGTTGTTGTGGACTGCCTGCTGCCCCGTGGTGTGATGTTCTTTGCAGAGATATACTTTCAGCCCTTCGGCTTCTGACAATTCCCGCCGGCCGGATCCGTAGAGGATGTGATGCTCCTCGGTGTACTTCTGCCGGCAATCGCCATTCATGCGTACACAGAGATAGCAGACGCCTTTTTTTGTTTTGAGGATGCTTTTCTTATGCTTTTTTCTCTTCTTTTTCTTTGACGGCTTTGGGTAGGCCATGTCCGAATAGTCGATGCTCATCGTGCTTCTCCGAGAAGAAGTTTCTCTATATCCCAGTATCCGAACGACTGCCTGATCCCTATAGCGTCTTCAAATACTGCATGATGCGGATAGCACTTGATCAGCCGCATTCTCTTTTTCAATTTTACCCTCTTCTTATTCGCGCTTTGCTGTACCACGAATATCATCGTGTATACTTCGCCCTCTTCGAGTTTCAATGATTCCCTTGTTGGATTCTGTCCGTATCGCCTATTCTGCATCGTCTTCCCCTTTCGTATAGAGCTCATGGGTTCCGTTCAGTATTTTCATCTCTTCCAGTGATCCGAAGGAGAAGCCGTATCTCTCAAGGATTTTGTAGAATTCTCTCAGTGTTTTCATGTCCTCTCTGTAATGTCCTTCATAGTCTGTTGGCTCATATGGTTCGCACGCTTCGCTTAGCAGGATCAGCAGCTGCTTTTCCTGAGTCATTTCTTTGAATTTTGACAGGGCCTGTGTCTGCTCCTCCTGGGATTTGGCATCGTATTTATCGTCTATTCCGTAGAAATCGTAAATACAGCTTCTGTATATTCCCGTCCCGCTGCACATGATGTCTATGTAGATTTTCCAGAGATCCACCTGCGCATCGTACTCTTTGGGCGGAGTGAATGCCCCGGATACGATCCCCGCGATAAAGCTATTCCTTACGGTCTTCATCTCTTTGAGGATTGCTTTTAACCTTTTCTTGTTCTGGTCAATCTGTTTTCTGCGCTTTTCCGCATCCGTTAATTCCGGATCTTTCTTTATACGCTTTTTCACCACGTAGATATCGCTGTAGTAACGGTAATAATAGAGCTGGTCTGTTGTTTCCGGCAGGTCGATCGTGCTGTCCCCGTCCGTTCCCCATTTTTCAAGTTCGATGCGTTTTACATCTTCCCATTTTCCGGACCATCTCTCGTCTTTCACTTTCTTTGACGCAGGTTTCACGCCCATCTCTTCCAGTTTCGCTGAGATCTCTCCTGCTGCCCTGTTTTCCTTTTCTTCCCGCACAGCTCTTGCTACGTTCCATTTCAGCTCCCGCGAATTCGATGCATGAGCTAATATCTTGTTTCTCTCCTCAATGTCTTTCACTTTCTCAAGTTCGTATAAGTCCGTAATGCTGAGCTGAAACCCTTCATTCTCCTCCCGCTCCGCGAGGAGTTCCTGATCCAGCTTTGCGATATTCAGTCTGTGATGCACGGTCGTTCGGCTGAATCCGGTCTTTTCGCTGATCGAGCTTTCCGTCTCTCCGAGGTCAAGCATGAGCTGGAAGCCCTGCGCCTGCTCGCAGGCGGAGAGGTCATTGCGCTGCATGTTCTCGAGGAGCATCGTGGATATCTGGTCTTTCTCCGACATTTCCACCACTGCACAGGGCAGGGTTTTGATACCTGCTGCCCGGGCGGCTGTTAATCTTCGGTTTCCAATCACAACCCAGTAGCTCTCCGAATCATCTGGTGCCTTTACTACTGTCAGGTTCTGCAGGATCCCCTTCGCTTTGATGCTGTCCGCCAGCTCCTCAATTCCTGTATAGGTTTTCCTCACGTTTTGAGGATGTATTTTCAGTTTTTCAATTGGTATTTCCTGTATCATTTTCTTCCCTTTCCAATCCCTTTTTAATCTTCTCTATCGCCTGCCCCAGACTCTTTCCGCTGTCTTCCCATGCATACGCATATCCGTCTGTCGCGAACGTGCTTTTGCGTTTTCCATTGCAACGATCGATCACCGCCGTATATGACATGTAATTCGCCCGCCCTGCTGCCCGTGCCGACGGATATATTTCTACGATTTCCCCTTTTGCGTCAATCTTTGCTACGGCTTTTCGTCTCGACCTCGGCCCGTATCTCTTCCCCGCCTGCTTTTTGCTGATATATTCGATGTTGTTTACATAATTTTCTGACTGGCATCCGTTTTTATGAACGGGGATGTGTCCGGTCGGCGGTGGTCCCAGAAATGTTTTTGCAATCACCTGTATAACGACTGCTTCGCGTGATTGTCCGTTTACGGATAGCTTTACCACCAGTCTCTGGCTACCGTTCATTTTTTTATGATATGGCGTCATTATGTGTGTTTTTCCATTTCGGTATACTCTGCGGATGTTTCCCTCGCGGTCTGCCTGATATGTTCCGCCGAGCCCCGGAATATCTTTCCACGTCTCAATCATTTTATCTATCCCCTCCTGTTCCATCGTCTGGCCAACGCCCTGTTCGGATTGCTGACACTCCGGTTTAAGGTAGCGCAGGTAAATATCCAGCGCTCATAGAAATCCATGTAATCAGACATTACATTGAATATCTCTAATGCTCGCTTAATATCTGGCTTTCCGCCCATTTTGGCATACTGATGATCATATTTGCTGGCTCCGTTTTTCATTTCCCTTTCACCCGTTTCTTACGTTTCCGCCTGCTGCCGTACATGAATGCGGCCATATTGCCCTGTTTAAATCCTGCGGACTGTTTTCTGGTGTGTCCGCTGAAACTATGCTTCATTACCTGTGCCATCATATCTCCTCTCCATGGATCACTGCCTGCAGCTTTCCCGAATATTCACTGCATGAGCTGTATTCCACTGATAATTCATGTTTGTCTTTTTCTGCCAGGAACATCTCCCAGAGATCTTTGTTCCGTACGGGAGTTCCCGCTGCCTTTTTCCATTCCGACCGGCGCCATTTCTCTGGATTTCCCTGTATGATCATGTTTGTGACATAGTAGTTGTCCATGGTCATGATCACATGGCACCGCTGATTTAACCTTTTCAGCGCCGCGACTGCTCCTAAAAGCGTCAGGCGATTGTATGTAGTATCACATTCTGTCCCGGATACGATCAGCTCGTGATCCCCGTCCGCACCAGTAAATACTAGTGCGGAGGCGTATTTTCCATCCCTCACGGCCGGCCGCTGGAACGATGTTTCTATGTAGATTCTCACTGTTTTCATGAATCAAATCCTCCTGTTTAGCCGGATCAGTGTGTACCGGCGATATTTGTACCCTGTTTTCGGGTTGATGCCCTCGTGGATTCTTGCGATGTAATAGCCTTTTTTGGGCTTTACCTCTTTTGGCCAGCGTGAAAGCTTCTTCTTGCGCGGCTCCGGCAGGGGCATGTTGCGGGATGTGCTGTAACTGGATTCTTTGATCCGTGGCGCGGCTTCCGATCCGTCCGCTTTCTTCTCCCGTGTATGTTCGCTTTTGGTGATGTAACTTGCCAGCTCCGCAAAGTCCTCACTGTAATACTTGCTCTTCTTAAGCTGCGTGAGATAAATCCCGCCGTAATGCCATGTGTCATCGATGATACGGGCGGTGTCCGGGATCCGCGTGATCACAATATGGATATGCCAGGCTCCCTTTGTGCCGCGCTCAATATTCCGTATCCAGAAGAGTGGGCTCCCGCGCTTCTTGTATTCTTTCCGGACGTACCTAATGAATTTTTGAAAATGTTGCTTTGCCGTCTCCATGTCCGGCGGCCGTTCGCTCACCTTATATGTGAGGGTTGCGAAGTAATCTCCGCTGGTGAAATACTGGATCAGTCTGTACTGGCAGAGTCTCGCCTTGTTCATCGCATTGACTTTCTGCATATCCTCTTTCGTGGGTTTCTTTTTCTTTTGCCGGGGCATCCCCGGAGCTCCATATCGTCCGTCATGGTATTCTTCTATGGCGAGGACATCCCCGCCTCTCAAGCGTGTTGTTTTTCTCTTTGTTGCCATAATCCTGTCCTAAATTTAATATCTTTATCGAGTACATAAAACGGGCGAAATCCCCGTATTTTCTTGACTTTTCCGCCCGTCTCATGCTATAATATCTATGTCCTAAATTTAGACGGAAACGTCATACCGGAGCATCTGATTCGAGCGGATGCTCCGGTATTTTATTGTTAGAAAATCAGATATGTATTTCCTGTCTTTTTCGCCTTTTTCTCGGCATACGCCTTGGCCTCCTCGTATGATCCCGATTTGCACTCTAATCCATATGGATTGATCCAGCGGATAACCCATGCAGGATCTGTTACCTGTTTTACTTGTCTTTTCTCTTTCATCACTCTTTCGAGAATCGCAGTTCCATCAGATCCGCAAGCATCAGGTATTCCTTTGCTTTCTTTGTCTCTTTATGTGTCGCCCGAACCTTATCCCGGAATTCATGGAGCGTGCCATAGAAACAGCCGCAACGTACTCCAACATCACCATTTCTAAGGCGGAAGAATGTAGTCGTCCGGTACTCTGATCCGAAACCATGAGCATATGCGTAGTCCGCATCGCCGTAGACCTTCGCATTGCCGTAGACCTCCGCATCGCCGCAGACCCATGCATTGCCGCAGACCTCCGCATTGCCGTAGACCTTCGCATTGCCGTAGACCTCCGCATTGCCGCAGACCTCCGCATTGCCGCAGACCTCCGCATTGCCGTAGACCTTCGCATTGCCGCAGACCTCCGCATTGCCGTAGACCTTCGCATTGCCGTAGACCCATGCATTGCCGTCATGATCGAGGTTTTCTTCTTTTTCTATGTATCCGCCAAGTTCTCCGGCTTTGACGTTTCCAAATTCAACTAAGGCTTTGATCCGGAACAGCTTTGTTCCAAAAACATTTGTTGTAAATTCACTTGTCAGTTCAAATTTTTTCATCTCTTTACAATTTCCTCTCTTTCGCTTAAAATAGAATTGGTTATTTATTAGTGCGCCTCACGCCTTGCCGGGCTTTTGTTGGCGCGCTTTTCTTTTTCCGGCCGTCTGAGAGCGAGTATCTCGCTGACCTGAGTCGTGGTAAATACTGTCTCCTCCGGCATCCCGTCGAAGAATCCTTCTATAAACACAGCTCGTGTAATCATGTCATATCCTTCGACATGACGTTCCACCCACTGTTTCCAATACCGGAAATCTTCATCTGTCATCCCGCTCACCTCCATTCAGATCGGCCCCGCCTGCAGTATGTAGATAATCACCGACTGGAGCATATTCATTGTCAACGATGCTGCAAGTGTCCTGATCAGCCAGCGGACCGTATTTCTCTTACGTCCGCTCGGTGCCGGATCCCGTTTCGGTTCAGTCGGTATCAGGCTTGTCCTTTCCGTTGATATCATCTTGATTTCCTGCGGTTCAAGTATTATCTCTTCCATGCTTGTCCTCCCTTCCCCCGCTTATGCGGGTTTCTCTATGATGTAGTTTCTCTCAGACAGCACCCGGTTGTTGATGCTGTCTGCGAAGTCTTCTTTGTTTTCGAGGTCCTTTATTTCGACCTCTTCTCCGTTGATGATCACTATACTTTTGACCGTCATACGCATCACCTCACTCGAGTGTATGCTTCTCTGATTGTCCATGTTGCTATATTGTCTTTTCTTTCCATATCT
>ERZ1090862.178-NODE-178-length-27467-cov-9.193601_pt1 | contig 27467 bp, 26 predicted proteins | sample MGYA00478481_ERZ1090862 | MGnify/ENA primary metagenome ERZ1090862 (study PRJEB33644, sample SAMEA5815745) | chicken gut metagenome | biome: Chicken; feature: Gastrointestinal Tract; material: Caecum | place: Ireland | collected 2019-01-01 | study: A study of the... | reverse complement strand
AGGAGCCGGAAGTGGAAGTGGCAAAACCGGAACTTACCACAAATCTCAGCGGTTCTGTAACTTATAAGGTAGGAGACACAGCAAAAGCCCTGACGGTGGAGGCTACTACTTCAGATGGTGGCACTATTACTTATCAGTGGTATCAGTCCAGTACCAACAAGAATGGAGGAGGAACTCCTATTGATGGAGCTACAGAGAATACCTATGTTCCATCCACGAAAGAAGAAGGGACTATGTATTATTATGCGGTTGCGACCAGTACCATCGGCAATTCCAGCAACGGAGTTACCAGTGATACTGCAGAAGTGATCGTTTCTTCTGCTGAAGACACTCAGGAAAATGAAGGACAGGAACAGGCAGCGGACAGTGAAGGCGAAACAGAAAATACCCAGGAAAAGACCCAGGAAGATGCTCAGAAGGATCAGGGCTGATTTTAACAAGGATGTTTTTTTCAGAAACAGAATAGAAATATTTTTATTCCCGCGGGCAACGAGTCAGGCGGATATGCTTGCATATCCATTTGGCGGTGCTGTGTGCCAGTGGCACACGTTTAGCACCGACCGGAGTGGAACGTAGACCTGCCGCGAGGGTCAAATACCCCGATGCTTGCATCGGGGTATTTGACTGAGGCTGGCGTCCGGATCGAAACAGACGGCGGCCTCTTGCATTTTTTATAGATGTCTAGTACAATCATTGTTAGTATAACAGGAGGATTGACATGGAGAATTTGATCAGAGTGGCAGTGGACGCCATGGGAGGAGACTATGCTCCCACAGAAGCTGTAAAAGGTGCCGTAGCTGCCGTGAATGAAAAAGAAAATGTAGAAGTGCTGCTGGTGGGGAAACAGGAAGTGATAGAAAAAGAACTTTCTGCCTGTTCTTATCCCAGTGAAAGGATCCGGGTGATAAATGCCAGTCAGGTAATAGAAACAGGGGAACCTCCGGTAGCGGCCATCAGAGGTAAAAAAGATTCTTCTATAGTGGTCGGCATGAAAATGGTAAAGCAGCAGGAAGCAGATGCATTCGTATCTGCCGGAAGTTCCGGAGCGATCCTGGTAGGAGGAACCACTATCGTGGGCAGGATACGAGGAGTTGAAAGAGCGCCTCTTGCGCCCTTGATCCCTACAAAGACAGGCGTATCTCTTCTCATCGACTGCGGCGCCAACGTAGACGCCAGAGCTTCTCATCTGGTGCAGTTTGCCAAGATGGGCTCCATTTATATGGAACATGTAGTCGGTGTGAAAAAGCCCCGAGTAGGTATTGTGAATATCGGTGTGGAAGAGGAAAAGGGAAATGCCCTGGTTAAGGAAACTTATCCCCTTCTGCGTGAATGTAAGGATATTAACTTTATCGGAAGCATTGAGGCGAGAGAGATCCCTGCAGGAGCGGCAGATGTGATCGTTACAGAGGCTTTTGTGGGAAATGTGATCCTGAAGCTGTACGAGGGTCTGGGTGCTACCCTTCTTTCCAAGGTAAAGGAAGGCCTGATGTCCACGCTTCGCAGCAAGATCGGCGCCCTTCTGATCAAACCGGCTTTAAAGGCCACACTGAAAAGCTTTGATGCCAGCCAGTATGGCGGTGCGCCCCTTCTGGGGCTTCGTGGCCTGGTAGTGAAATGCCATGGCAATTCCAAGGAAACCGAATTTAAAAATTCCATTATCCAGTGCATTTCTTTTAAAGAGCAGGGGATCAATGAAAAGATCGGAGAAAATCTGAAGGTTTCCGGAGAAGAGAAAAAAGAAGGATAAGGAGGGCATGTCATGGAATTGGAAAAATTACAGAAGATAATTGCTGAGGTATTAAACGTAGACGAGGCGGAGGTAAATATGGATACCACCTTTGTTGATGACTTAGGTGCGGATTCTCTGGACGTTTTCCAAATTGTGATGGGCATTGAAGAAGAATTTGACATTGAAATTCCCACAGAAGAAGTAGAACAGATCGTTTCTGTGGGGGATGCAGTAGAAGAGATAAAAAAATTAATTGGCTAAGGATCAGGGATGTCTTCAGAGCTGGGGGAATCTTGAACACAGTGAAGGCATCCCCTTTCCTTGCAGGGGAGAGAATATGAAAGATACAAGAAAATTTTTAGAGTTGGAGAAGAAGATCGGGTATAAGTTTAAAAACTTTCAGCTTCTTATTAACGCCATGACCCACAGTTCTTATGCCAACGAGCATCATATCCCTTACAGCGGGAATAATGAAAGACTGGAATTTCTGGGGGATGCGGTTCTGGAACTTACCTCCAGCGAATTTTTATTCCATAAATTTCAGGATATGCCGGAGGGAGAGTTGACAAAAAAAAGAGCCAGTATGGTATGCGAGCCCACTTTAGCCTTGTGCGCCAGAGATATTCCTCTGGGAGATTATCTTCTTCTGGGAAAAGGAGAGGAGGCTACGGGAGGACGGAGAAGAGATTCCATTGTGTCAGACGCTATGGAAGCTTTGATCGGCGCCATTTATCTGGATGGTGGTTTTGCTAATGCAAAAGAGTTTATTCATAAGTTTATTTTAAATGATATCGAGAATAAGGAGCTCTTTTATGATAGCAAGACTACGCTTCAGGAGATCGTCCAGGGACAGTATGAGGAAGATGTCCATTATGTACTGGTAAAAGAAGAAGGGCCGGATCATAATAAATCCTTCTTTGTAGAAGCCATGCTGGGAAACAGGGTCCTTGGAGAGGGATGCGGACATACGAAGAAGGCGGCAGAGCAGCAGGCAGCCTACTGTGCCATCAAAAAACTGAAAAGCAAAAAGGGTGACTTATGTATTTAAAAAGCATTGATGTGCAGGGATTCAAGTCCTTTGCAAATAAAATTACCTTTGAATTTCATAATGGCATCACAGGTATCGTAGGTCCTAACGGAAGCGGAAAAAGCAATGTGGCAGACGCGGTCCGCTGGGTGCTGGGGGAACAGAGCGCCAAACAGCTCCGGGGCGGAAACATGCAGGATGTTATTTTTTCCGGGACAGAGACCAGAAAGCCCCTGGGATTCGCCTATGTGGCCATTACCCTGGACAACAGCGATCATAAGCTGCCTATTGATTACCAGGAAGTGACTATTGCCAGACGGCTTTACCGTTCAGGAGAGAGTGAGTATCTGCTAAATGGTACGGCCTGCAGGCTGAAGGATGTCAACGAATTGTTTTACGATACAGGTATCGGCAAGGAAGGGTACTCTATTATCGGCCAGGGACAGATCGACAAGATCTTAAGTGGCAAACCGGAAGAACGGAGAGAACTTTTTGACGAGGCAGCGGGTATCGTAAAGTTTAAAAGAAGAAAGAATACGGCCTTAAAGAAACTGGAAGAAGAGCAGCAGAATCTGACCAGAGTTCGGGATATTCTGGGAGAACTGTCCAGGCAGCTGGCACCTCTGGAAAAGCAGTCTGAGACGGCCAGGATCTATCTGAAGAAAAAAGAAAGACTGAAACAGCTGGATATTCAGATGTTCCTGACGGAAATGGAACGTATCCGGAAGCAGCTGAAAGAGACAGAAGGAAAGTATCAGATCGTCCAGTCGGATCTGGAGGATACGGCAAGGGATTTTGAAACCACCAAAACAGAGTATGAACGGCTGGAAAAAGAATTGGAAAAACTGGAGGGAGAGATCCAGGCAGCCAGGGAAGAGTCTACGGAAAAGGCCCTGAAAAAACAGCAGCTGGAAAATCAGATACATATTCTTAAAGAGCAGATCAATTCTGCCCGGCAAAGTGACGTCCAGTATCAGGAACGGCAGAAAAATCTGGAGGCAGAGCTGGAGCGGCGGAGAGAAGAAGCCAGAAACTGCCGGGAAGAAAAGGCGGATCTGGAGGAAAAGATCAGGTCCTTCCAGAAGTCTCTGGAAGAAGCCCAGGGAGCATTTAAAGATGCCGCTATGGAGATCCACAAGCTGGAAGAAAAGGTAGAAGGGGGCAAGAATGAGATCATCGAGATCCTGAATCTTAGGGCGTCTACCAAAGGAAAGCTTCAGCGGTATGATACTATGATGGAGCAGAGTTCTCTGCGCAGGACAGAGCTGAACCAGAAATATCTTACCTTAAAGAGCGAGGCGGCGAAACTTCAGGATTCCGGGGAAAAATACCGGGAAGAGAAAAAAGAGATCGAAGAAACTATTGAAAAACTCATCCGCCAGGGAAACCGGTGCGAGGACCAGATCAAGAAATATCAGGCAGAGATATCCAGAGGAAACCAGCAGCTGGAAGTGGGTCAGACTGCTTATCACAGGGAGGCATCCCGGCTGGAATCCCTGCGGAATATTACAGAACGTTATGACGGATACGGCAACAGTATCCGCCGGGTCATGGAACAGAAAAAACGGGTGCCGGGTATCCGGGGCGTTGTGGCAGATATTCTTAAAGTAGAAAAGGAATATGAGACAGCCATTGAGACGGCTTTGGGAGGCAGTATCCAGAATATTGTCACAGACAATGAGGAGACAGCCAAGGAGCTGATCAGTTTTCTGAAGAAGAATAAATACGGAAGAGCTACCTTCCTGCCTCTTACCAGTATGAACAATAAAAAGCCTCTGAATAATCCTCAGGCCCTGAAAGAGCCGGGGGTTATCGGGATTGCCAGTGATCTGGTAAAGGTGGCTGCGGAATACCAGGGGCTTTCGGTGTATCTTCTGGGAAGGACCCTGGTGGTGGATCATATTGATCATGGGATCGCTATTGCCAGAAAGTATCACTACAGTATCCGGATGGTAACTCTGGAAGGAGAATCTTTAAATCCGGGAGGTTCTCTTACAGGCGGTTCCTTTAGAAATAACAGCAACCTGCTGGGAAGGCGCAGAGAGATCGAAGAGCTCCAGGACGCAGTGGAAAAACTGAAAAAAGATATGGAGGATATGCAGAAAAAGCTGGAAGAATACCGGAATAAAAGAAACCAGTGCAGAGATCAGGCAGCCTCCATCCAGGAACAGCTTCAGGAGCAGTATATCCGGGAGAATACTGTTCAGGTCAATCTGGATTCCATGGACGGAAAGCGGGAAGAGATCCGCAGAGAATATGAAAACCTGAAGCTGGAAAAGGAAGATCTGGAAAAACAGACAAAGGAGATCCGGGAGAATACAGCTTCCATCAAGCTGGAACTGGAAACCAGCGACAGCCAGGAAAAACAGCTGGAGGAAGAAATTAATAAAAATCAGGCCCTTCTGGAAGAAAAGAAGAAGAGTGAGGCAGAGATTTCCGCAAAACTGGAAAAACTCCATCTGGAGTCTGCTGGCTTTACATCCAGACAGGGGTTTGTACTGGAAAACCTGAACCGTATCCAGGAAGAAATCACAAACTTTGAAAGACAAAAAGAAGGAATTTCCGCAAGTATGGATCAGGGCAAAGAGGAAATCCTTCAGAAAGAAAAAGAGATCGCACAGATCGAGGAAACCATAAAAGCTGGAGAAGAAGAAACGAAAAGAGATCAGGAAAAGATGAAAGCGGCTCTGGAAAAGAAAGAAGAGATGACCAGAGATCATAAAGGCTTTTTTGCCAGAAGAGATGAGCTTTCTTCTAAGATGAACCTTCTCGACAAAGAGAGCTACCGTCTTCAGGGGCAGAAGGAAAAGCTGGAAGAGGAGCAGGAATCCCAGACCAGCTATATGTGGGAAGAGTATGAGATGACTTACGGCCAGGCAAAAGAACAGGCAGATCAGGAGCCGGGAGAGCGGGGAGAGATCAAAAAGCAGATCCAGCAGATCAAAACAGAGATCCGCCAGCTGGGAAATGTAAATGTAAATGCGATAGAAGAATATAAAGAAATATCCCAGCGTCATGATTTTATGAAGACCCAGCACGAAGATCTGGTAAAATCTGAAGAAACTCTTATGGGAATCATTGAGGAGCTGGATACAGGCATGCGCCGGCAGTTTGAAGAAAAATTTGCCCAGATCCGGATAGAATTTGATAAAGCGTTCAAAGAACTTTTTGGCGGCGGAAAAGGTACCCTGGAGCTGGATGAAGAGGAAGATATCCTGGAGGCGGGAATCCGGATCATCTCCCAGCCTCCGGGAAAGAAGCTCCAGAATATGATGCAGCTTTCCGGAGGGGAGAAGGCCCTTACGGCCATTGCCCTGCTTTTTGCCATCCAGAACCTGAAGCCTTCACCCTTCTGTCTCCTGGATGAGATCGAAGCGGCCCTGGATGATTCCAATGTTACCAGGTATGCCCAGTACCTGCATAAGTTGACAAAGAATACACAGTTTATTATTATAACACATAGGCGCGGTACCATGACGGCGGCAGACCGGCTTTATGGTATCACCATGCAGGAAAAGGGAGTATCCACCCTGGTTTCTGTAGACCTGATCGAACACGATCTGGATAAATAGGAGGAGATTATGGCAGAAGAAAAAAAAGGTTTTTTTAAGCGGCTGGTAGAGGGACTGTCCAAGACCAGAGAAAATATTGTTTCTGGGATTGACTCTATTTTCAGCGGCTATTCCAGTATAGATGATGATTTTTATGAAGAAATTGAAGAGATCCTGGTCATGGGAGATATCGGGATCAATACGACTACCGCGATTATTGAAAGATTGAAGGAGCAGGTGGCACAGCAGCATATCAAGGATCCGTCTCAGTGCAAACAGCTCCTTATGGACAGCATCAAAGAGCAGATGTCTGTGGGAGAAACCGCCTATGAATTTGAAAACAGAAAATCTGTAGTTCTGGTCATAGGGGTCAATGGAGTAGGTAAGACCACCTCTGTTGGAAAGCTGGCAGGAAAACTGAAAAGCCAGGGAAAAAAAGTGATCCTGGCAGCGGCAGATACTTTCCGGGCGGCAGCAGGAGAACAGCTTACCCAGTGGGCTAACCGGGCAGGGGTTGAACTCATCGGCGGCCAGGAAGGGGCAGATCCCGCATCGGTAGTTTACGACGCGATCGCAGCGGCAAAAGCCAGAAATGCAGATGTGCTTCTCTGCGATACGGCAGGAAGACTTCATAATAAGAAAAATCTCATGGAAGAGCTGAGAAAGATCTATAAGATCATCGCAAGGGAATATCCCGAGGCTTATCTGGAGACACTGGTGGTCCTGGATGGTACTACAGGCCAGAATGCCCTGGCCCAGGCCAGACAGTTTAATGAGGTGGCCAATGTTACGGGAATTATCCTTACAAAGCTGGACGGAACCGCCAAAGGAGGTATCGCCGTGGCGATCCAGTCCGAACTGGATATCCCGGTGAAATATATTGGTGTAGGAGAGACCATTGATGATCTTCAGAAATTTAACCCCGATGAATTTGTAAACGCCCTGTTTGATACGGGAACACCAAACGAAGAGTAGACACAAACAGAGAAAGAAGGAAAGAAGAATGCTTACATTAGACAAGTTTGAAGAGGCTGCAGAAATCGTAAAGAAAGTGACCCAGGAGACGAAGCTGGTATACAGCGATTATTTCAGCAGCCAGACAGGAAATAAAGTATATTTAAAACCGGAAAATATGCAGGTTACCGGAGCTTATAAGATCCGGGGAGCTTATTACAAGATCAGTACCCTTTCCCAGGAAGAAAGAGAGAAGGGATTGATCACAGCTTCTGCAGGAAATCATGCCCAGGGCGTAGCCTATGCTGCAAAAGCCTTCGGGGTAAAAGCAGTGATCGTTATGCCTACCACCACACCTCTGATCAAAGTAGAAAGAACAAAAAGCTATGGGGCGGAAGTGGTCCTTTACGGAGATGTGTATGATGAGGCCTGTGATCATGCTTATGAACTGGCGGAAAAATACGGATATACCTTTATCCATCCTTTTGATGACCCGGCAGTAGCCACCGGTCAGGGAACCATTGCCATGGAGATCATCAAGGAGCTTCCCCTGGTAGACTATATCCTGGTTCCCATCGGCGGCGGCGGACTGGCTACGGGAGTTTCTACTCTTGTAAAACTGCTGAATCCAAATATCAAAGTGATCGGTGTAGAACCGGCAGGAGCAAACTGTATGCAGGCTTCTCTGGAAAAAGGAGAGGTAGTGACCCTTCCTACTGTAAATACCATTGCTGACGGAACTGCCGTAAAACGTCCCGGAGATCATATTTTCCCATATATCCAGAAAAATGTAGACGAGATTATTACGGTCAAGGATGATGAACTGGTAGTTGCTTTCCTGGATATGGTAGAGAATCATAAGATGGTGGTGGAAAATTCCGGCCTTCTTACAGTTGCTGCCTTAAAGCATCTGAAATTCCAGAATAAAAAAGTGGTTTCTATTTTAAGCGGCGGAAATATGGATGTGATCACCATGGCTTCTGTGGTACAGCATGGACTGATCGCCAGAGACAGGATTTTTACTGTTTCCACGCTTCTGCCTGACAGACCGGGAGAACTGGTACGTGTGGCCAGTATCATTGCCGAAAAACAGGGCAATGTGATCAAACTGGAGCATAATCAGTTTGTCAGCACCAACCGGAATGCGGCTGTAGAACTGCGGATTACGCTGGAAGCCTTCGGAACCGAACACAAGAAAGAAATCCTGGATGCCCTGGATGAGGCGGGATTCCGGCCAAAACTGGTGACCACAAGTCTGTAAGAAAAAGAAGGAGAGAGTATAAAAGAATTAAAAAGGATGGGACTTTCCGGATCTGTTCCGGTGAGTTTCCCATCCTTTTTTCATAAGCTTGTTTATTTTACGGTGATCAGTTCATATTCTTTATTTCCGATACCGATGGCTACACCATGGTCAATAGCGGATTCCCAGTTGGTATCCGGGAATATGCTGTGGAAGTGGTCATGATGATGAGCAGCCCGTTCTTCTTCCCCGCAGTCTCCCAGTTTACTGTTCTGGATCACCGGCTGGGCATTTACCGCATCGGCACAGGCTACATCCAGGGCTACCGGGTCAAAGGAAGCAAACATTCCCACGTTCGGTACAATAGCGGCATCGTTTTCTCCATGACAGTCACAGTAAGGAGAAACATCAATGACCAGGTTGATATGGAAGTTCGGACGTCCCTGGATCACAGCTTTGGTGTACTCTGCGATCTTGCAGTTCAGGATATCGTTAGATTCATCGGAAGCAGGTAATACCGCATCTCTTGGACAGACGCCGATACATCTTCCGCAGCCCACACATTTGTCATGGTCTATGTAGGCTTTCTTGTTTTCAAACTGAGGGGCATCATGGGCGCAGATTTTGGCGCACATTTTGCAGCCGATACACAGATCCTGGTTTACATGGGGTTTTCCGGCAGAGTGCATTTCCATTTTTCCTGCTCTGGAACCGCAGCCCATACCCAGGTTTTTCAGCGCGCCTCCGAAACCGGCGGCTTCATGCCCCTTAAAATGATTCAGGGAAATAACGATATCAGCATCCATGATAGCGCGGCCAATCTTGGCTTCTTTTACATATGTGCCCCCTTCTACAGGTACAAGAGCCTCGTCGGTACCTTTTAATCCGTCAGCGATCAGGATCTGACATCCGGTAGTAGTAGGATTAAAGCCATTGAGATTGGCGCTGTCCAGATGGTCCAGGGCATTTTTCCTTCCTCCTACATACAGCGTGTTGCAGTCAGTAAGGAATGGTTTGCCTCCCAGTTCTTTTACCACGTCGGCCACGGCCTTTGCGTAGTTAGGACGGAGAAATGCCAGGTTTCCGGGCTCTCCAAAATGGATTTTAATAGCTACATACTTATTCTCAAAATCAATATTTCCAATACCTGCTGTTTTGATCAGACGCTGAAGCTTCTGGAGCAGATTGTCTCCGTTTTTGGCTCGAAGATCGGTGAAATATACTTTTGAAGTACTCATCTTGCTGTTCCTCCTTATTGATCTTTTTTACTATTTTAGACATTAGAGAATAATTATTCAATATAAAAAATTGCGGAATTGATAAAATCTACTGCTTTATGATAAAATGCAGATAAAAAATACCGGGAGGAAGAGGATTATGAGAGAACTGTATATACAGGGAAAAGGAAAAATAGATTGCGGGACGATCCTTTCCGCTCTTCTGGGCCTGGGAGCGGACCCGGAAAAGATCCGGGAAAGGCTGGAAAAACTTTTTTCTCTGCCGGTCGGGCTGAAAGTTGAAAAAAACGGAAAAAGAGAATATGTTGCTCATATTACCGCGCAATATAGCGGAGAGGTCAGCTGGGAGCAGGCAGAAGCATATTTTGCTGACAGAAAGGAAGAAAACAGGATAAAAGAAAATGTCTGTAAAATGACGGAACTTATCCGGGAGGCGGCGCAGATTCCGGCGGATAAGCCTTTTCTGCCATTGTCGGACAGAGAGACTTCTCTGGTTTCCCTGGCGGCGCTGGCTATAGCTATGGAGCAGATGGATTTTTTTGGATGCAGAGTCTGTGAGCTGGAGGAAGGCTTCGGAACAAAAGAAGGGAAAATGGTCCCTTCAGAAGAAATTATGGAGATCCTGGGAAAAAGCAGCCTTCTGGTGGATTTTTCTTCCGGAGACAATGAAAATTTTACTCCCGGAAGCGCAGCTTTTCTGGCTGCATACGGGAAGGCTGCCGGACAGACGGGAGGAAAAAGGATTGCCGGCTGGGCCCTGGGCGTTTCCGAAGAAGGAAGGGAAAAGGGCATGGTCAGGGCAGTGATCCTGAAGGAAGCAAGTGATATTCCGGTAGGAGAAAAAGCAAAAGATACTGTCCAGGTCCTGGAGACTAACGTAGATGACTGTTCCGGGGAACAGCTTGGATACGCCATTGACCGGCTTATGAAGGCGGGGGCTTTAGATGCCAGCTGTTTTCCTATTTTTATGAAAAAGGGAAGGCCTGCCTATATGCTCCAGGTGATCTGCAAAAAAGAAAACCGGGAGGAACTGGAAGATATTATTTTCAGGGAGACGACCAGTATCGGTCTGCGCAGATATGAGGAAAACCGCAGGATCCTTCCCAGGTCTTTCAAAGAAATAACACTCAGGGACGGACATAAAGTGAAAATAAAGATCTGCTGTCATCACGGACAGAAATTCTGTTATCCGGAATATGATACTGTGCGGAAGGTCTGTGAAGAAACGGGAAGACCTTACCGGAATGTCTATGACGAGGCAGCGGCTCTGGCAGGAGGTTTTGAGAATGACATATGAAGAAAAGAAAGAAAAATTTTATGATAAAATGAGAGAATACACCCGACAGGATCTGTGTATTGCCTTTTCAGGAGGAGTAGACAGCAGCCTGCTCCTTATGGCGGCAAAAAAATGTATGGAAGGGGAAAAGAAGATCTACGCCGTGACTTTTGACACCATGCTCCATCCTTTCTGCGATCTGGAAACAGCCAGAAAAGTGGCCGGGGAGGCGGGAGTGATCCATGAGGTGATCTATCTCAACGAGCTGGAACAGGCAGAGATCCGGTTTAACCCGGTAAACCGCTGCTATCTGTGCAAAAAGGCTCTTTTCCAGAGATTGAAAGACTTTGCAGCTCAAAAAGGGGTATCTCTGATCCTGGAAGGCACTAACGAGGACGATCTCCATGTATACCGTCCGGGACTTCAGGCAATCCGGGAACTGGGGATCCTCAGTCCTCTGGCAGATACCGGCTTTACAAAAGAAGAGGTAAGAAGGCTGGCGGGAGAGCTGGGAGTTTCTGTGGCCAGCCGGCCCTCCACTCCCTGTCTGGCTACCAGGCTGCCCTATGGTGCTGAAATAAAGCCGGAAATCCTGGAACAGATCGCCCGGGGGGAAGAATTTTTAAGAAACGCAGGATTTGCCGTGGTCCGGCTGCGGCTTCACGGTGACATTGCCAGGATCGAGATCCCCTGTGAGAAGTTTCCGGAGTTTTTGGAAAAAAGGGAAGAAATCGTTAAAAATCTCAAAAATATGGGATTTTCTTATATTACGCTGGATATTCAGGGCTTCCGCAGCGGGAGTATGGATGAAAATCTGTAAAAAATTTATGAGTGTCAAGAAAAAATACTTGACACCCATAAAAACCTGGTGTATGATAGCCAAGGTGATTGTCAGTGGAAAAAATAGTAGAACAGACTCTGCTGTATGATTTTTACGGCGAGCTTCTTACAGAACATCAGAGAAGGATTTATGAAGATGTAGTGTTAAATGACTATTCCCTCAGTGAGGTGGCCCAGGAACTGGGAATCAGCCGTCAGGGCGTCCATGACAATCTGAAAAGATGCAGCAGGATCCTTGAGGACTATGAAGAAAAGCTTCATCTGGTGGAAAAGTTTGTTTCCATCCGGGAGAAGATCCGGCGTATCCATAAGCTGAGCCAGGAATGTGAAAACCTGGATAAAGAAGAGCTGGTGTCCCGGATCGAAAGTATTTCCCAGGAGATTTTAGAGGAGTTATAGCAGATGGCATTTGAGAGTTTAACTGATAAACTGCAGAATGTGTTCAAAAATTTAAGAAAAAAAGGCCGTCTGACAGAAGCAGATGTAAAAGCGGCTCTGAAGGAAGTAAAAATGGCCCTCTTAGAGGCAGATGTCAGCTTCAAGGTGGTAAAACAGTTTATGAAAGCCGTTCAGGAACGGGCGGTAGGACAGGATGTAATGTCCGGTCTGAATCCCGGCCAGATGGTGATCAAGATCGTAAACGAAGAGCTGGTAAAGCTTATGGGAAGCGAGACCACGGAGCTTGCTTTAAGACCGGGAAATGAAGTGACGGTCATTATGATGGCAGGTCTTCAGGGTGCCGGTAAGACCACCACTGCGGCAAAACTGGCAGGAAAGCTGAAGTCCAAAGGCAGAAAACCTCTTCTGGCAGCCTGTGACGTATACCGCCCCGCAGCCATTAAACAGCTGCAGGTCAACGGAGAAAAGCAGGGTGTCGAGGTATTTACCATGGGGGATAAAAACAGCCCGGTGGACATTGCCAAAGGCGCTTATGAACACGCAAAAAATGAAAAATACAATGTTTTGATATTAGATACCGCGGGACGTCTTCATATAGATGAGGATATGATGCAGGAGCTGGAAAATATAAAAGCGGCACTTCCTGTGGACCAGACAGTTCTGGTAGTAGACGCCATGACCGGACAGGATGCGGTAAATGTGGCAGAGACTTTCCAGAACAAGGTTGGCATTGACGGTGTGATCCTGACAAAGATGGATGGTGATACACGAGGCGGTGCGGCCCTTTCTATTAAGGCGATCAGCGGAAAGCCCATCCTTTACGTAGGTATGGGAGAAAAACTTTCCGATCTGGAGCAGTTTTATCCGGAGCGTATGGCCTCCCGTATTCTGGGAATGGGAGATGTGATGAGTCTTATTGAGAAGGCTCAGGCCAATCTGGATGAAGAGAAAGCCAAGGAAATGGAACAGAAGTTCCGGAAAAACACCTTTGGCTTTGACGATTATCTGGAGAGCATGAACCAGATGAAGAACATGGGCGGTCTGTCCAGTGTGCTCAGCATGCTTCCCGGTATCGGTTCCCAGGTGAAAGATATTGACAGTATGGTAGATGAGAAAGAACTGGCCAGAAAAGAGGCCATGATCCTTTCCATGACTCCGAAAGAACGGTCTAATCCGGATATCCTCAATCCTTCCAGAAAGGCAAGGATCGCAAAGGGAGCGGGGGTAGACGTGGCGGAGGTCAACCGTATGGTAAAACAGTTCGAGCAGGCCAAGAAAATGATGAAGCAGATGCCCGGACTGATGGGTGGAAAAGGTGGTAAAAGAGGAAGATTCAAACTTCCCTTTTAACATATAAGAAAGAGTAAAGATCAGGAGGTGAAAAGAACATGGCAGTTAAAATCAGATTAAGAAGAATGGGACAGAAAAAAGCTCCTTTCTATAGAATCATCGTTGCAGATTCCAGATCCCCAAGAGACGGAAAGTTCATCGAGGAGATCGGAACCTATGACCCGAATCAGGATCCAAGCGTATACAAAGTAGACGAAGAAGCAGCAAAGAGATGGCTGGCTAACGGCGCTCAGCCTACAGACGTAGTTGCTAAGATCTTCAAGCTGGCTGGTATCGAAAAATAATCGGGAGGTACTTTGTAATGAAAGAGTTAGTAGAAGTAATTGCAAAATCTCTGGTAGATTGTCCCGATGAAGTTGTTGTTACCGAGACAGAAGAAAATGACGCGATCCTTGTGGAGCTTAAGGTAGCGCCTTCCGACATGGGTAAAGTGATCGGACGCCAGGGACGGATCGCAAAGGCTATCCGTACAGTGGTAAAGGCCGCTTCCTCCAAAAGCGACAAAAAGGTAGTCGTTGATATTTTGCAGTAAGCGTTTGGCTTATGACAGTAAGTATAGAAAGGGCTGTTGCAACTATGATTGCGGCAGCTCTTCTTTTGTGCGATACGCCCGGCAAGGGACTGCCGTGCCTGCACGAGCAGGTCTTCGCTCCGCTACGGTCCGTGCGGACGCGTGCCACTGGCACGCAGCACCATTTGACGGGCAACGGACAGCGACAGACTTGGCCTGGAGCTGCCCGCAGTATCGCAGCGGATAGGGAAGGACTCTTTCGTATCCGCTTATAGGCGCGATTATATAGGAGAGAAAAAATGGAAGATTTACTTCAGGTTGGCGTGATCACCACTACCCATGGTATCAGGGGAGAGGTGAAAGTTTTTCCTACCACAGATGATCCCAGAAGATTCGAGGCTCTTCCCAGCGTACTTCTGGACACAGGGAAAGAGCTGTGTGAACTGGAGATCCAGAGAGTCAAATATTTTAAGCAGTTTGTGATCTTAAAATTCCGGGATGTAGATGATATTAATGAGATTGAGCCTTATAAAGGAAAAAGCCTCTATGTGACCCGGGATATGGCAGTTCCTCTGGGGGAAAATGAATACTATATCGCAGATCTGATCGGTATGGAGGTCTTTCTGGAGGACGGCAGTCTTTTTGGAAGGATCAAGGATGTCATGGAGACAGGGGCCAATGATGTGTATATTGTCCAGACCCAGGAGAAAGAAGTACTGATCCCTGCCATTAAAGACTGCATCTTACAGGTAGATGTGGAGTCAAATAAAATGGTCATCCATCTGATGAAAGGTCTGGTTTAGGAGGAAGGATATGAAGTTTCATGTACTGACTTTATTCCCGGAGATGATTGAAAATGCAGTCCATACCAGTATTACCGGGCGGGCGGCAAAAAAAGGGAGCATTTCTCTGAATACGGTGAATATCCGGGATTTTTCCGTCAATAAGCATATGCGGGTAGATGATTATCCCTATGGAGGAGGAGCTGGCATGGTCATGGAACCGGAGCCGGTATACCGTGCCTGGAAGTCTGTAGCTGATCTCCGGGAAAATAATGGGAAGAAACCCCGGTGTATCTATCTCACTCCCCAGGGAAAAGTCCTGAACCAGACTCTTGTAGAAGAACTGGCTATGGAGGAAGAGCTGATCCTTCTCTGCGGTCATTATGAGGGTATCGATGAGAGAGTACTGGAAGAAGTGGTCACAGATTATGTGTCTATTGGCGATTATGTCCTTACAGGGGGAGAGCTGGCAGCCTGTGTACTCATCGACGCGGTGTCCAGATTTGTGCCGGGAGTGCTGAGCAATGAGGAATCTTCCCAGTTTGAATCCATCCAGGATAATCTTCTGGAATATCCCCATTACACCAGACCGGAGGTCTGGAAGAACAGACAGGTGCCGGAAGTCCTTCTGAAGGGAGATCACAAAAAGATCCAGGCCTGGAGGATGGAGCAGTCTCTGGAGCGGACCCGGCAGAGACGGCCGGATCTTCTGGAGAAAAACCGGCCGGTGACTACAGTCTTTTTCAGTCCTACGGGAGGAACCAGGAGGGCGGCGGAAATATTTACAGAATATCTCACTCAGAATCCAAGATATATGGATCTGACCAGGAGAAAGCTGAGAAAAAAGAAACACCGGTTTTCTTCCGGAGAATTGCTGATCGCTGCCGCGCCGGTCTATGGAGGGCAGCTTCCTGTGGTAGAGGAGCCTCTTTTTTCCAATCTTCAGGGAGAGGGTACTCCCTGTGTTATTATGGCGGCCTATGGAAACCGGCATTATGATGATACATTGGCTCAGATGAAAAAGCGTCTGGAAGAACAGGGCTTTATCTGTATCGGGGCCATTGCCCCGGTGATCCCTCATATATATTCTCCTGTGCTGGGAAAAGACCGTCCGGATGAGCAGGATCGGCAGATCTTGAAAAGATTTGCGGTAGAGATAAAAAAACGCCTGGAAAAGGGAAGAACGGAAGGGTTTGTTTCTGTTTGGGTGCCGGGAAATCCTGAGCCTGAGCCTAAACAGATGAAACCGGTGGAAAAAACTTTTGATAGCACTTTATGCACCAATTGTCAGGCCTGTGTCCAGAAATGTCCGGTGAATGCCATTTCCCAGGAGACTCTGGAAATCCGGGAGGACAGGTGTCTGAACTGTATGTCCTGTGTAAAAGTATGCAAAAGGGGAGCCAGAGGGTATGACTGTTCCCAGGTAAGACAGTATCTGGAGGCTAATTACAGCGTACCCAGAAAAATAGAGGTTTTTTAAAGCATTTTACTTGACAGGAGTTTTTTCCCATAGTATAATTGAAGCCGTTGTAACGGTGGGAGCAGTATGCCCTCACCTAAAAAAAGAGATGGTCCTCTGCTGCATAGTGCATTAAGAACATCCAGAGATAAAGGAGAAGAATTATGAACGAAATCATCAAAAACATTGAAGCTGCTCAGCTGAAAGCAGAAGTACCTCAGTTTAATGTAGGAGACACAGTAAGAGTACACGGAAAGATCAAAGAGGGAAACCGTGAGAGAATCCAGGTATTCGAAGGTGTTGTTTTAAAGAAACAGGGCGGAAGCAACCGTGAGACATTTACCGTAAGAAAGAATTCTAACGGTATCGGCGTAGAAAAGACATGGCCTCTTCACTCCCCGAATGTAGAAAAGGTAGAGGTTATCAGACGCGGTAAAGTAAGACGTGCAAAACTGAACTACTTAAGACAGCGTGTTGGTAAAGCTGCAAAAGTAAAAGAGTTAGTAAGATAATATGGTGATGGACAGGGGGCCGCTGTGTGGAAGCATTCAGCGGTCCCCTGTTGCATAAAAAGATCCGGGGGTCTGCATGAAGAAGAGAAAAAAGAAGAAAAAAATACAGAAAATCGAGTTTCAGAGAGATCTGGCTTTAGAATTTATAAAAAGTGATAAGGGACGTCCTATCTTTACCTGGATATTTCAGATCGCAGTGACGCTGGCCCTTGCCGCTGTGGTGGCTATTTTCTTTTTCCAGAGTATCACCATGCAGGAAAGCAGTATGGAACCTACTCTGGAGACCGGAGAACGTTTTTTTGTCAATAAGCTTATTTACAAATTTACCAGTCCGGACCGGGGCGATATTATTGCATTTACAAAAGATGGAAGCGATGATGCGCCGATCCACATTAAAAGGGTGATCGGTCTGCCGGGGGAAACAATAGAGATACGTGACGGAGTGATCTATATTGACGGAGAGGAATATGAGGAAAAGGGAGACCTGCCTCAGATCACAAATCCCGGGCTGGCAGAGGATGGAGTGACTTTAGGCAATGATGAATATTTTGTACTGGGAGATAATCGGAACAACAGTGAGGACAGCCGGTTTGCGGAAGTACAGAATATCGATAAAAAATATATAGAAGGAAAACTCTGGTTCTGCATTTATCCTGCAGACCAGATGGGTTTTGTAAAACAATAATATAAAGCGAGGTGGAGTATGAATTATCAATGGTATCCTGGACACATGACCAAGGCAAAGAGGATGATGGAAGAGAATATCAAGCTTATTGATCTGATCATTGAGGTGGTGGATGCAAGGATCCCCATGTCCAGCAGAAACCCGGATATTGATGAGCTTGGAAAGAATAAGGCGAGGCTTCTCCTTCTGAATAAGTCCGATCTGGCAGATCCGGAATTAAATGAGGCCTGGAGCCGCTTTTTCCAGGAGAAGGGTTTTCATGTTCTGAAACTGAACTCCAGATCCGGCAGCGGAGTAAAAGGAGTTCTGCCCCTGGTTATGGAGGCTTGTAAGGAAAAGATAGAGAGAGACCGGCGAAAAGGGATCAAAAACCGTCCTGTCCGGGCTATGGTAGTGGGAATCCCTAATGTGGGAAAATCTACCTTTATCAATGCCTTTGCCGGAAAAGCCTGTACCAAGACCGGGAATAAGCCGGGAGTGACAAAAGGAAAGCAGTGGATCCGGATCAATAAGAATCTGGAACTTTTAGACACGCCCGGGATTCTGTGGCCGAAGTTTGAAGATCAGCAGGTAGGGGCAAGACTGGCTATGGTAGGCTCCATTAAAGATGAGATCCTGAATCTGGAGGAGCTTTCTCTGGAGCTGCTTGGGAATCTCCATAGGGACTACCCGGGACTTGTTGAGAAACGTTATGACATCCAGGAATCGGAAACACCTTTGTCCATGCTGGAACAGATCGCAGACAACAGAAAATGTATCCAGAAAGGGGGACAGCGCGACTATGTAAAAGCGGCGAATATCCTCCTGGAAGAATTCCGGAATGGAAAGATCGGCAGGATCACTCTGGAGCGGCCGCAGACACAGGAGCAGTAAAGATGAAAAGTATACAGGAAATCAAAGAAGAGTTTAAAAATGCCGCTGAAGAAGAACTTCCGGCCCTTTGCCGGACCTATCTGGAAGATGGGAGAAAAGGAGTCCAAAAGCTTATAGAGCAGGCAGAAAAAAGACAGGAAAAGCTTCAGGCTGAGCGGGTACGGCTGGAAAAGATGCGGGAGTATGAGCATAAATATGAGCATTTAGGTTATGTCTGCGGGATCGATGAGGCAGGACGGGGACCTTTTGCCGGTCCGGTGGTGGCAGGAGCTGTAATACTTCCAAAGGGCTGTGAGATACTGGGGCTGAATGATTCCAAACAGCTTTCAGAAAAGCGGAGAGAAGAACTGTATGAAGAGATCATGGAAAAAGCCGTTGCGGCCCAGGTGGGCTATGCCAGTCCTGCAAGGATCGATGAGATCAATATCCTCCAGGCTACCTATGAGGCTATGCGGGAAGCAGTGGGAAAGCTTTCAGTAAGGCCTCAGATCCTGCTAAACGATGCAGTGACCATCCCGGGGATCACCATTCCTCAGGTGCCTATCATAAAAGGAGATGCAAAAAGCCTGTCCATTGCGGCAGCCAGTATCGTAGCAAAAGTCACCAGGGACCGGCTGATGCGGGAATATGATAAGATCATGCCCCAGTACGGATTTGCTTCCCACAAGGGCTACGGATCAAAAGAACATATTGAGGCTCTGCGCAAGTACGGGCCTTCCCCGATCCACAGAAAGACATTTATCAGAAATGTCTTCGGGGAGAGATCGTGAGAAGAAAGGGAGAGGCTTCCTCAAAGAGAACAGGCCTCTACTATGAAACACAGGCAGCGGTCTTTCTGGAGAAACAGGGGTATCAGATCCTGGAAAGGAACTTCCGCTGTCCTGCAGGAGAGATCGATCTCATCGCAAAAGAAGGGGGATATCTCTGTTTTGTAGAAGTAAAGTACAGAAGTGAAAGAGAGACAGGGACTCCCGAGGAAGCGGTAGATGCAAAAAAGCAGAAACGTATTTCCAGGGCTGCCCTATATTATCTTATGAAGCAGGGGCTTGGGGATACAACTCCCTGCCGTTTTGATGTGGTGGGAATCCGTCCGGATGGGATCCGGGTGACTAAGAATGCATTTTCGTTTAAAAGGTGAGTGTATGGAAATAAAATGGGATAAAGATACCAGAGAACATATGAAAGTAAAGGAAAGGGACGGTGTGGTCTACCTGACCTATCCTGCCTTTGAAAGATTTTCCTGGTGCTGCCACGGGTTTTCTACAAGGATCGGAGGAGTCAGCCAGGGAATCTACAGCTCTATGAATCTGAGCTTTCAGAGAGGGGATCGGAAAGAAGATGTGGAAGAGAACTATCGCCGTATTTCCGGAGCTATAGGTTTTGATCTGGAGGGGACAGTCTGTTCCCAGCAGACCCATACGGTAAATATACGCCGGGTCAGGAAAGAAGATGGAGGCAAAGGGATCCTGCGTCCTCTGGATTATCAGGACGTGGACGGACTGATCACGGATATACCGGGGATAACTCTTGCCACTTCTTTTGCGGACTGCGTGCCTCTGTTTTTTGTTGATCCGGTCCACAAGGCTGTGGGACTGGCACATTCCGGCTGGAGAGGAACTGCCGGGAGGATGGGGAGCCATATGGTGCGGGCTATGAAAGAAGCCTTTGGCTCTAAGCCGGAAGAACTGTATGTGGCTATTGGCCCTTCTATCTGTCAGGACTGTTATGAAGTCAGCGAAGACGTGGCAGAGGTCTTCCGGAAGGAATTTCCTTCTCATAGAGAGGAGCGAAAGCTTCTTTACAGGAAAGAAAACGGAAAATACCAGTTAAATCTCTGGAGGGCAAATGAGATCATCTTTCAGGAGGCGGGAATTCCGGAGGAGCGGATCAGCTTTCCTGGGATCTGTACCTGCTGTAATCCGGATTTTCTGTTTTCACACAGAGCCAGCAAGGGAAAAAGGGGAAATCTGTCGGCTTTCCTGGGAATCCGGGGGTCAATGGAATAGTTGCATAAACTTTACAAAGTATCTCTGGCGATATTACATAAATGTTACAAAAAAATGAAAAACCACTGTTCATTTCATAAAATCTGTGATATAATCATTACCGTTAGTGAAAAGGAGCTTTGGTTATGAAGAATAAAACAACTACAAGCCTGCTTATGGGGCTGTTGGCAGTAAGTCTGGCCGCGTCCCCCTGTTACGCTTCTACGCAGCAGAAGATTACAGATACTCAAAACGCGCAGCAGGAAAATCAGCAGAAATTAAACGACACCCAAAGCAGGATCAACAGTTTGGAATCCAAAAAGAATGATCTTGAAGGGTACTTGCAGGAGTTAAATCAGCAGCTGGGCGACTTGGAAGAGAATCTGCAGGAGATTCAGACAAAATCGGACGAAACCCAGCAGAAACTGGAAACCCTGGGAAAAGAGCTGGATGCCGCTAAGGCGAAAGAGGAGCAGCAGTATAATGATATGAAACTCCGTATCCAGTATATGTATGAGAATGCGGAAAACTCTTATATGGTCATGCTCTTGGAATCAAATTCCATCTCTGATTTTCTGAGTCAGGCAGAAAATATGTCTCAGATCAATCAATATGACAGAGATATGCTGGAAGAGTACAAGAAGACCACAGAAGAGATAGAAGAAAAGGAAAACAGTATCCAGCAGGAACAGCAGGAACTGGAAAAATTAAAACAGGAAAGTCTGGACAAGCAGGATGAGATTTATGATGTAGTAAAAAGTACAAACCTGCAGATCCAGGATTATGAAGGACAGATTTCCCAGGAAGAGGGAAATGCAGAAAATCTTATGGCACAGATTGAAAGCCAGAAAGATACCATCAATGCCCTGATCAAACAGCAGAAGGACGAGGAAGCGGCACAGATCCTGGCCCAGCGGCAGGCACAAGCCCAGGCTCAGGCAGCTGCCAGCCAGCAGCAGGCGGCAAGCACCCCGGATACCAGCACTTCTCAGAGCAGTCAGGAAACTGTAAGCACCAGCACGGAGCAGTCTTCGGCACCGTCTTCCACGGTTGCCCAGGAAAGTCAGCAGACAAGTTCCGGAAACGGCGGTACATATTTAGGAAGATTTCGTCTTACAGGTTATTGTCCCTGCGCCCAGTGCTGCGGAAAGGCAGATGGGATCACAGCCAGCGGCACTACAGCTACAGCAGGAAGGACCGTTGCCATGGGCGGAGTTCCACTGGGAACAAAACTGATGATCAACGGAACTGTTTATACTGTAGAGGACAGAGGAACTTCCTACGGACATGTGGACATTTTCTTTAACACCCACGGTGAGGCCCTCCAGTTTGGCAGCGGCTATGCAGATGTATATCAGGTAAATTAAAGAAAGAAGATATAAAAAAACAGAAGGTCGAAACCTTCTGTTTTTTTATTAACATCTTTTCAGCAGCTGATTGATCTTCTGAGTTGTGCTTCTTACCTTTTCCACAGAGAGGTCGTGGTTCAGGATATCCATGATGCTGGCCAGGTATTTGCTCATATCTGCTTCCAGATAATATGGCCGTGTTAAAAGCTCCGGGTTCCGGTAGGTGAGATTTGTGGTGATAACGCGATAAATATATTCTTTCTCATAATATTCATCAAATTTTTCAAGACCGTCGGTGAAAAGTCCGAAAGTAGTGCAGACAATAACTCTTCTTGCCTTGCGGTCTTTCAGTTTTTTCGCCACATCCAGCATACTTTCTCCGGAAGAGATCATGTCATCGATGACTACTACGTCTTTTCCCTCTACAGAATCTCCCAGAAATTCATGAGCTACAATGGGATTCTTTCCATTTACGATGGTAGAGTAATCCCGGCGTTTGTAGAACATTCCCATATCTACGCCCAGGATATTGGAAAAGTATACTGCCCGCTGCATGGCACCTTCATCAGGACTGATGATCATCAGATGTTCATTGTCGATCTTGAAATTGTCGATAGATGCTACCATGGTCTTCAGAAACTGATACGTAGGCATAAAGTTGTCGAATCCGGACAGAGGGATGGCATTCTGCATACGAGGATCATGAGCGTCAAAAGTAATGATATTGGAAACGCCCATCTGCACCAGCTCCTGAAGAGCCAGGGCACAGTCCAGAGATTCCCTTTTTGTTCTTTTGTGCTGACGGCTTTCATAAAGGAAAGGCATGATCACATTGATCCTGTGGGCTTTTCCGGCGGCGGTGGCAATAATCCTCTTCAGATCCTGATAATGATCGTCAGGGGACATATGATTGGTATGACCGCAGATCTTGTATGTCAGGCTGTGGTTGCATACGTCTACCATAACAAACATATCCGTTCCCCGGATAGATTCGCTGATAACGCCTTTGGCTTCTCCTGAGCCAAAGCGGGGACAGTCACAGTCGATGAGAAAGCTGTCTTCAGAATAGCCTCGGAAATTCAGACCTGACCGGTTGTGAGAGTCCAGCTCTTTTCGAAACTGCACCAGATGGGAGTCCACCTGGGAAGCAAGCTGGGCGCAGCTTTTCAGCGCCGCTATTTTGATAGGGGCCACCGGAATGGATCTTTCCAGCAAACTGATATTAATCATAAAGACCTCCGTTTAAATACTTAAAATATTTTTCGGGAGAAAAAGTTCTCCCATGATGCAAGAAAATTCTCCATAATTTACCCTTTCTTTACATCATACATATTAAGTTATAACATTCGACATATGGCCCAGTCAAGGAAAATTATTGCTTTTTTACGGCTTTGTTGGTATACTAGCCGCAGGGTGGCTGATATTTCAGACGGCCGCTTGAGTGGAAAAGAGAGGTATCTATGAAGAAAAACAGACACATCATTAAAGAAGTGGAAGAGGGGAGTATTGCCTGGGAACTGGAGCTGGAACCGGGTGACGAGCTTCTTTCTATAAACGGAAAGACTATAGAAGATGTTTTCGATTATCACTATCTGGTAAATGATGAATATATTGTGCTGCTGGTTAAAAAAGCAGACGGTGAAGAATGGGAACTGGAGGTAGAAAAGGAGTATGAGGAGGATCTGGGGATCGTTTTTGAAAACGGTCTAATGGACGAGTACCGATCCTGCAGCAATCACTGTATTTTCTGCTTTATTGATCAGATGCCCCCGGGAATGAGAGAGACACTTTACTTTAAAGATGATGATTCACGGCTGTCTTTCCTGCAGGGAAATTATGTGACCCTCACAAATATGAAGGATCATGATATAGACCGGATCATAGAGTATCATCTTGCGCCTATCAATATTTCTTTTCATACCACCAATCCCCGGCTTCGGTGTGAAATGCTGCGCAACCGTTTTGCGGGAGATATTTTTCCAAAAGTGGACAGGCTTTATAAAGCCGGGATCGAGATGAACGGGCAGATCGTTCTGTGCAGAGGGATCAATGACGGCGCGGAACTGGAAAAGAGTATTCAGGATCTGGCCGGCTATCTTCCATATCTGAAAAGTGTTTCCGTGGTACCGGTAGGACTGAGCCGTTTCAGAGACGGCCTCTACCCCCTGGAAGCTTTTGACGCTGAAAGCGCCGGTGAAGTAATTGATCTCATTGAAAGCTGGCAGAAAAAACTTTATGAAAAGTATGGACTTCATTTTATCCATGCCAGTGATGAATGGTATCTCCTGGCCGGAAGAGAGCTGCCGGAAGCAGAACGGTATGACGGTTATCTTCAGCTGGAAAACGGTGTGGGAATGCTGCGGCTCTTGGAAGAACAGGTAAAAGAGGCCCTGGAACAACGGGAAGGGGATGACAGAACGGTAAGTCTGAGCTTTGCTACCGGAAAACTGGCTTATCCGGTGATCGCCCGTTATATGGAAAAAATCCGGGGAAAGTTTCCAAATATCCGGTTCAGGGGCTATGAGATCAGAAATGAGTTTTTTGGAGAACAGATCACCGTATCCGGTCTCCTTACAGGACAGGACCTGGCAGGACAGTTAAAAGACAAGAATCTGGGTGAGATGCTCCTTCTTCCCTGTAATCTTTTAAGAAGCGGGGAAAATGTATTCCTGGATGATATGACAGTTGAAGACCTGGAAAAAGAATTAAAAATACCTGTGAAAATTGTAGGAGAAGAGGGCACTGATCTGGTGGCGGCAGTCCTGGACAAGGAAGCAGGCAGAGAACATAAAAGGAGACAAATGTATGAGCAAACCGATTGTAGCAATTGTGGGAAGGCCTAATGTAGGAAAATCCACATTATTTAATGCTCTGGCCGGGGAAAAGATTTCTATAGTAAAGGATACCCCGGGGGTTACCAGAGACAGGATTTATGCAGACGTTACCTGGCTGGATAAATCTTTTACCCTGATCGATACCGGAGGTATTGAGCCGGAGAGTAAAGATATTATTCTTTCACAGATGCGGGAACAGGCCCAGATCGCTATTGATACCGCAGATGTGATTATTTTTATGACGGACGTCCGTCAGGGACTGGTAGACGCCGATGGCAAGGTGGCGGATATGCTCCGCAGAAGCCGTAAGCCAGTGGTCCTGGTGGTAAACAAGGTAGACAGCTTCCAGAAGTTTATGATGGATACTTATGAATTTTATAACCTGGGGATCGGAGAACCGGTGCCTATCTCCGCGGCTTCCATGCTGGGACTGGGAGATATGCTGGAAAAAGTGACAGAATACTTTAAAGATATCCCTCAGGAAGAGGAAGAAAGCGAGATCCCCCGGATCGCCGTAGTAGGTAAGCCAAATGTGGGCAAGTCTTCTCTGATCAACAAACTTCTGGGTGAAGACAGGGTTATTGTTTCAGACATTGCCGGAACTACCAGAGATGCTATTGATACGAAAGTAACCTATCAGGGCAGAGAATATATTTTTATTGATACTGCAGGCCTGCGCAGAAAGAACAAGATCAAGGAAGCGCTGGAAAGATACAGTATTATCCGTACGGTGACTGCTGTAGAGCGGGCTGATGTTGTGGTACTGATGATCGACGCGGAGGAAGGTGTTACAGAACAGGATGCCAAGATCGCAGGGATCGCCCACGACAGAGGCAAGGGTATTGTCATTGCCGTGAACAAATGGGATGCCATTGAGAAGGATGACAAGACCATCTACAAGTTTACTAATAAGGTAAGAGAAGTCCTTTCCTTTATGCCATATGCAGAGATCATGTTCATTTCAGCGAAGACAGGGCAGAGGATCCCCAGACTTTTTGAGACTATTGATATGGTCCTGGAAAATCAGACTCTGCGTATTCAGACAGGAGTCCTTAATGAGATCATCACAGAGGCAGTGGCTATGCAGCAGCCTCCTTCCGATAAAGGAAAAAGACTGAAGATTTTCTATGCCACACAGGTTTCCGTGAAACCGCCAACCTTTGTGATCTTTGTTAACAGCAAAGAGCTGATGCACTTTTCCTATACCAGATATCTGGAGAACAAAGTGCGGGAAGCTTTTGGATTTAAAGGAACTTCTCTGAAATTCATCATCAGAGAGAGAAAAGAGGGGGAATAAACTATGCTGGAGCGCATTGTATGTCTGGCAATAGGGTATGTGCTGGGATTATTCCAGACATCCTATATTTATGGAAGAAAACAGGGAATTGATATCCGGGAACACGGCAGTGGGAATGCAGGAACTACCAATGCCTTCCGGACCATGGGGAAAAAAGCCGGGGCTTTGACTCTTCTGGGAGATATCCTGAAATGTGTGCTGGCCATGCTTATTGCAAGGCTGCTCTTCGGCGGCAGCTTCGGAGACGATATACGTCTGCTGGAACTTTATGCCGGAGCCGGATGTATCCTTGGACATAATTTTCCTTTTTATCTGAAATTTAAGGGAGGCAAGGGAATTGCCGCGTCTGTTGGGCTTCTTCTGGCTTTTGACTGGAGGATTTTTCTGATATGCGCAGTGGTGTTCTTTCTTCTGTTTTTCACTACCCACTATGTATCCCTGTGCTCTCTGGCCGGATATCTGTGCTTTGTAGTCCTTCTGGTGATCTTTGGACAGACAGGGATGTATCCCTGCACTCAGCCGGTGCTTTATGAAATGTATGTGGTGGCTTTTCTTCTGATGGTCCTGGCTTACTGGAGACACAGACAGAACATCGGCCGGCTTCTTCATGGCAATGAGAATAAGATTTTTCTTAGCAAAAAGAGGTAACAGATATGGCAAATATAGGAATTATCGGTGCGGGAAGCTGGGGTACCGCCCTGGGGATCCTTCTGGTAAATAATGGACATAATACCACACTCTGGTCCCACAGAGAAGAGCAGGCCAGAGAACTGGCCAAGACCAGAGAACATAAGGAAAAGCTTCCCGGTGTACGGCTTCCGGAAGCTCTGGACATTACCGGGGATCTGGAAAAGACACTGGTTGGAAAAGACATACTTATCATGGCGGTCCCCTCTGTGGCTGTGCGGCAGACCGCCAGAAAGATCAAGCCGTATATCCGGTATGGACAGCTGATCGTAAATGTGTCGAAGGGTATTGAAGAAGGTACTTTGATGACCCTTACAGATATCATAGAAGAGGAGATTCCCGAGTCAGTCCCCTGCGTGCTTTCCGGACCCAGCCATGCAGAAGAGGTAAGCCGGGGACTCCCTACTACCTGTGTGGCAGGCGCCAGAGACAGAAAAACTGCGGAATATATCCAGAATATTTTTATGAGTCCGGTGTTCCGGGCTTATATCAGTCCGGATGTATTAGGAATTGAGCTGGGCGGCGCTCTGAAAAATGTGATCGCCCTGGCTGCCGGAGCGGCGGACGGACTGGGATACGGGGATAATACCAAAGCGGCTCTGATCACCAGAGGGATCACGGAGATCACCAGACTGGGGATAGCCATGGGGGCCAGAGCAGAGACTTTTTACGGACTGTCCGGTATTGGAGATCTGATCGTCACCTGCGCCAGCAAGCATAGCCGGAACCGGAGAGCCGGGATCCTTTTAGGTCAGGGAAAGACTATGGAAGAAGCCATGAAAGAAGTAAAGATGGTAGTAGAAGGCGTGTATTCTGCCAAGGCAGGCTGGGACCTTTCTCAGAAATACCAGGTGGATACACCGATCATCCAGCAGGTGAACCAGGTGCT
>ERZ1090862.174-NODE-174-length-27665-cov-16.066606_pt1 | contig 27665 bp, 19 predicted proteins | sample MGYA00478481_ERZ1090862 | MGnify/ENA primary metagenome ERZ1090862 (study PRJEB33644, sample SAMEA5815745) | chicken gut metagenome | biome: Chicken; feature: Gastrointestinal Tract; material: Caecum | place: Ireland | collected 2019-01-01 | study: A study of the... | reverse complement strand
TCGCACCAGTCACGCCATCTGCGCCGTCTGACCCTGCAGGCCCGGTAGCACCGGTAGGCCCCGTGGGACCAGTTGCACCCGTTGCTCCAGTCGCTCCGGTTACCCCCGTTGCTCCGGTAGGGCCGGTGGCACCAGCGGCACCCGTTACACCTGTCGGACCAGTAGCACCAGTTACGCCAGCAGGGCCAGTTACTCCGGTAGCTCCAGCGGCACCCGTTACACCTGTCGGACCAGTAGCACCAGTTACACCCGTTGTTCCCGTTGCTCCGGTTGCCCCCGTCGCTCCGCTGACGCCGGTGGAGCCGGTTGCACCTGTCGCACCAGTTACGCCCTTCGGACCGGTAGGCCCTGTAGGACCTGTGGGACCGGTTATTCCCGTAAAGGAAATTATGGTGTGACCCTTGCCGTCATCGCAACAATCAAACATCTGACAGCAGCATAAAAATTTATCGTTCATTCATACCTCATCCGAGCTGATGTTTTTCTTTAAAGTAACGCTTGTTGTACAGATAGCCTGGATTGTCGGGTCGGATGCTGCCCGCAAGATTATTATAATAGCACGCCTTTTTATAATCACCCATTCTGTCGTAAATTACGCACAGTTGCATATAGGGAATAAAAGCCGAGCTATCGCAATCGATAAAAGCTCCGCTGCAGATATTCTGCGGGAGAGCCGCCGCTGTTTTATACCAGAATATTGACGTTTCAAAGTCGCCTTTCGAGAAAAATCTTTCACCTAAAAGGCAGCAGACGCGGCTTTTGGGAAGGCCGTATTCAAAGCTTTTTAGAAGACTGGAAGTCGCTTTCTGAACCTTTCCCTCGGCCAGATAAGCCGAATAAAGCATAATGCAGGCTTCAGCCTTGTTTTCAATCCACCCGTTGCCTGCAAGAAAATCTTCCAGAACGGCACAGCTTTCGCAGTACATTCCGTTGTAAAACAATTCGCGGCCGTAGTAGAATCTGTCGCGCGCACAGAGTTTTCCGCCCTGCGAAATAATTTTCTGATATATGCGCAGATTGCGCATAGGCTGCGAAGGTCTTACTTTCTTGTGCACTATTTTTGCAGATGAATAGAGTATTCTTCCGCGCGGCGAAATTGCCTCGTGTACGGCTCCCTCCCATACATAATTTTGCGTGCGGCGGAATATGCGTTCACGACAGTAACACATAAGCGGTCTGCCGTCCGTTCCCGGAATGACATATTCAAGGAACGCCATATCGTAATCCTTCATCTGCTCTTTGAGTCTGCAGATTTCAGCGGCGTCCTTATCCTCTACCACATCGTCGGCATCCAACCACATTACAAGGTCGCAGGTTGCCTTGGAAAAAGAAAAGTTGCGTGCCGCAGAAAAATCGTCACACCAGTCAAAGCTGAATATTTTATCGGTATATTTTTCAGCGATGGCAACGGTAGAATCTTCAGAACCCGTATCTGCTATTATAATTTCATCGGCGAAGGCTTTTACCCCGTCAAGACAGCGGGCAAGCACCTCCTCCTCATTTTTAACTATCATACATACGCTCAGCGTCATAGTCTATTATATGTAAAACGCCTTACACCGCGTGATTGATTTGTAGTACGCGGCATAAAAGTTGGCAGATATAATACCGAAAGATATAATACAAAAAAAGGAGAATGAAATATGAGGAAATGCAAACGCGAGATAAAAGACCACGCAGAAATACTCAAACCTATTGACGAATGCCAGACCATAAGACTTGGACTGCACAATGAACCCTACCCCTACGTTGTTCCGCTTTCCTTCGGCTGGGAGGAAACTGGCGGCACTTTGAAGTTTTACATACACTGCGCGAAAGAGGGCAAAAAAATTGACCTTATAGAGCGCAACCCGCACGTGTGCATTGAGGGCGATATACTCGCCGCATACAAGGACACGGGACACAGCGTTACGGCCGATTACAGAAGTTTCATAGCTTTCGGTAAGGCTGAACGCGTAAGCGGCGAAGAGCTTGTCCGCGGCCTTAAGCTATTGCTTGAACATTGCCGCGTTGAAGGTTACAGCGCAGAGGCCTGCGCCTCTCTCGGCATTACCGAAGTGGTTAAAATCACCGTCGAAAGCATTACTGCAAAAAAGAGATTTATGGAATAGTTGCGGCATATGTGCGGGGCAATTATAATTTTTCTGATATTCTCATAACACGGCCCCATACTGATGAACGGAAATTTTTTCAGGATATATTAAAAGAGCAGTGCGGCAAAGCCGCACTGCTCTTTTAAACTTGAATTCAGTTTCCGAAAAATTCCCGATATATCGCTCTTATGCAATTATCGCAGTCGGAGTTATTTACGCCGACGATTATATTGAGTTCCGAAGAACCCTGGTCTATCATTTTTACGTTTATTTCTGCTGCAGCCATAGCCTTGAAAAGCCTTGCCGAAGTACCAACCGAGGAGGACATTCCGTGGCCAACCGTTGCGATGAGGGCAATATCCTCCAGTACTCTGAGAGTATCGGGAGCAACGGCATCCTTAATGCCCTTGAGCACAAGTTCAAGCTTGCCGTTTTTAAGAGCTGCGCTTTCAATGACTACAGACATTGTGTCAATGCCCGAAGGAATATGCTCTACGGGGATATCATACTGCTCCAGAACGGACAGTACTTTACGCACAAAACCTATCTGCGAGTTCATCAGAGATTTTTCTATGAATATAACGGTAAAATCTTTTTTGCCCGCTATGCCCGTTACCGTGTTTCCGCTTGGGGTATAGTACACGCTGGGCTGAATGAGCGTGCCGTCGTCTTCGGGACGGAACGTATTTTTTATATGGATGGGAATGTTCGCCTTGCGTACGGGGAAGATAGATTCCGAATGCAACACATTTGCACCCATATACGAAAGTTCGCGCAGTTCCTTGTAGGAGAGCATTTTTATGCGTTTGGGACTGTCTACTATTCTGGGGTCGCAGGCAAGGAAACCGCTTACATCCGTCCAGTTTTCGTAGACGGTGGCATTGACGGCGCGGGCAACTATTGCACCGGAAATATCAGAGCCGCCGCGCGAAAAAGTTTTTACCTTACCGTTGAACCCCTTGCCGTAGAACCCGGGGAATACCGCCTTATCCGCTCCGCGCAGAGCCTCGCGAATGGCCTTATCAGATTTTTCGGCATCATATAATCCGTTTTCATCGAAAAAGATAACGTCCTCGGCATCGATAAACTTTGCACCGAGCACTTCCGCCATTACGCGTGCGGAGAGATATTCGCCGCGAGATGCGGTAAAGTCAACGTCCTTTTCTGTATTGATGCGCATTTCCGTTTCATCGAGCACGGAATCGATATCGAAATCGATATTGAGTTCCCTTACAATGCTGTTAAAGCGCGAGCGTATCAGCTGAAAAGCCGCCCCGCAGGAGCCCTTTTCTGCTACTTCTTTATGGCATTCGTACAATATGTCGGTTATTTTTATATCGCCCGAATAGCGCTTGCCGGGCGCGGAAACAACTACGTACTTTCTGTCCTTATCGCTTTCGATTATAGATTTTACGCGGTTCATCACGTTGCCGTCGGCCATTGAAGTGCCGCCGAATTTGCATACCTTTACAGCCATATAAATCTTTCCTTAATATTTACTTTATGCGCTTTGCCTCAATATAGTATCTCTTTTCGCAGCCCTCGCCCATGGAAAATGTCTTTTTGGGCAGGTTGCCGTCCCTTGCAATGAGGTCGAAAAAAGCGCTTTTTTCTATTGCGGGAAGGCGGATACATACGCCGCTGTTGCGCAGACATTCTATCTGATCGTCGCCGTGAACATAGTCAACTGCGCCGCCGTACTCTTTCAGGAATGAAGATATGTATCCGTCAAGCAGTCTGATTCCCTGCGGTATATCTTCGGGGAAGGGCAGCCTGCGCTCCCCATCCGCGCATTTTACCGTTACACAGGACGCACCGCTTAAATTCCACCCGTCAATGAATTTTTCTGCCGAGGAAGTTTCCACAAAGCGGTGAATGGGGTGAAATAAGAGTGCATCATCAAATATATTTACCGCCTCGCACAGCGCGTAGCGGGCGGGATGAACGGCTTTTTCTTCGTCAGAGAGTGAAGTCTTAAGCTCATCCCACAAAAGTTTTGCCGCCGCCAGCGAATGATTGCCATCGCCTACGGCAAACAGAAATTTATCGTTTTTACCGCTGACAAGCGAATAAAAAGCATTTATCACTTCTTCCGCATTGTCAATAAAAGTGCCCTTTACGTGCCCTCCGCCCATATTCAGGTCGAAGTCGTATACAATTTTTCCGCGCCTTGCCGCGCCGAGAACGCTGCTATTCGGGTCGTTGTATAAAAGCATGATATGCGGAAGCTCCAACAAAGCGCCGCGGCGTATTTCAATGCGCGGAGGAAGTCTGTCGGCAACGGTCTCTTCCGTCGAACGGATAAGCGCCCTGTCCTCCTGCCTGAACGAGTACCGTTCAAGGTCTATGCACAGCACTATGCCCTTGCGAACGCCGCAGGATACGGTGCGTTCAACCAGTATGAACCCTCCTTCAAGTTCCCTGAATATGCCGCCTTCAAGGTAGCTCTTCATGTTTGAGTTTATCTGCGCGGTACGCCTTTGGGGATTATCTTTGAGATATATTTCGGGAAAAATCAGGTGGAAGGTACTGGGCTTACCCTCAGCTATCTTCTCCACTTGTTGCCAGTAAGATTTGTCCGACGTAAACTGGTCACAGGCAATAACCGCCCAGGAGTACATATCCGCATTGTAAGGCAGAAGAATGTCAGGCACGGCTATCGCGCCATCAATGTTTTGTCCTTTGCAGCTCACTGTTTTCGCCTCAGTTAAGATTTATGAGAAACACGGTGAGCGCGGCAAGAACTATTGCAAGTATCTTGATAGGCACATATTTTGTAAAGAGATCTTTGAAAAATTCGCCTAATTTTTTCATTCTTTGGCCTCCGCTGCAAGGTCATCCCAGTAGTAATCGCTGAGTGCGTTTTTAAGGTCGGCGGCGTCCGCATACTTCTTTTTTATCACGCCGTTCTTGACTATGGAAATTATACCCGTTTCTTCCGACACAACGAGAGAAGTCACGCTCGCCACGGAAGTCACGCCGAGAGCCGCGCGGTGACGGCTGCCCATATCCTTGGGAAGATTATCGCTCTGCGCGAGCGGCAAAAAGCAACCCGCCGCATAAATTTTGCTGCCCTCCACTATCATTGCGCCGTCGTGAAGGGGCGTCTTGGGATAGAAAATCGTCTCTATCATCTGGGCGGTGATTTCAGAATTAACTATCGTACCGCTCTCTATAATGTTTTCGGGAAGGTTATCGTTGGAAAGAACTATCAGCGCGCCTATATTGTTTTTGGACATATTCTGCAGGGCGCGTATCATTTCGTCGATTATCGCGTCGACGCCGCTTGCGTTTACTTTGAGCCTGTCATTCTTGCCCTTTACCATATTATCGAGAAGCACCCTCTTTATTTCGGTGTTGTACATGGTAAATACAAGTATGGCAAGCATCATTATCACGATGAGAAGGAACTGCGATTCGATATTCTTTGAAAAACCGAATGCAAAACCGCACCATACAACGGCAAAGACAAAAACGACTATAAGCTTATAGCTTTTGTTTGTCTGCAATACTTTGAACGCATAATAAAAGAGCATTATGAAAAAGATGAATTCCATAACGTACGAAAGTGCGTTATCGCCGAATTCATTGAAAAATACGTGAACTTTTTCAGAAAAAGCGTTCCAATCCACTTAAATAACCTCCGTGGGCAATCATTGCCCGGTCAGTCCGTTCTGTAATAAAATGCTGCGGCTTTTTCAGTGCCGCAGCGGCACTTTGCTAAAGTAAAGCGCCCTTTATATCATTATATAATCAAATCAATAAAAAATAAAGCATTTTACCGCTTAAATTCGCTCAACCGAAAAATATTTGTGAACAAATAAGCCTGTAAGCGCTGTCCTGAGCGATTTCGCCGCATTTTACGGATGCAATAACCGAATAGATTGCCGAGGCAAGCTGCTTTGTGCGGCTTACACCGAGTCTGCGCGCCTGCTCGCGGCTGCGCTTTACACCGTATTCCTTCATTCCGAGAAGTTTTGAAAGTTCCGCGTCGGACGAGGACGATTCCGCAATTATTGCAAGATTTCTAAGATAAGAAAAAAGACTGTTGAGAACGGACATCGCGTCCATTCCCCTGGTTGTCAGTTCGTCGGCGATTTCATAAAACGCAGAATAGTTGCCCGCAGACACGGCGTTGGTCATTTCGTATATGCGGTAGTCCGCGTCCTTGAATACCAGTTCATCCGCCTCCTCCTGAGTGAGAGTGCCGCATCCTTCTTTGTATTCGATTATCTTCTGCGTTTCAATGGACACGCGCGACATATTGCAAAGGCAGTAGCGCGCAATATTCATGCATACTTCGGCTGACGCAGCAATGCCCGAACGCTTGAGCGTGAGGTATATCCAGCGGGTGACCTCCTCTTCATCGGCCTTGCCGCAGTCCACATACGCTATTCCGGATTTTCTCTTTAAATCGGCCACGCCCTTCTTTGTCTGCGAATTTACTATAATCAGCACTGCCGATGCGGGAAAGTCTGCAAAGAAGGACTTTAAATATTTTTCGTAGTCTGAATCGGAGGGATAAAATTCAGTGACTCTGACCACTCTGTATTCAGACATGAACGGAAACGCCGAGAGCGCGTCAGTCAGACGGGTTATTGCGCCGCCTTTGAGGGTCTCGCCCTCGAAAGAGGCAAAATTTAATTCGGGCATCTGCAGATATGCCTTTTTAATCATCTGCTCGCCCTTTGTAAGAAAGTATGCGTCCTCGCCCTGCAACAGATAAATTCTGCCTTCGCCCGAGGAAATGTAATTTTTCAGCTCCGTAAACTTCATAATACCGCCTTCCGCGCTTTGGCTTTACGCTATTGCACCCTTCGGCCGCGTATTGCCTATGGAAAATATTTTACCATCTTTCGCAGTAAATTGCAAGTCGCCGCACTCGTATAAATTAAGGGGTGCATCCGTTCTGTCGAAATATACGCACGTACCGCACATACATCCGCCCTTTTCGGCGGCGGAAAAAAGAATGTCGCAATCTGAAATATTTACTTTATTTCCGCTGCTTATACCTATGCTTATTCCGCCCGCTGTAGCGTAAAGGTCGCAGCCCGTGACATATTCAAACTCAATATCGCAGACGGTAAACCTCTTTTCATAGTGCAGCTGTGTGCCATCGTACGGCTGAAAGGCAAAGTTTGTATAATTCAGATATACATCGTCACATTCCACACCCGATGAAATGTACGCCTCCGCGCTGTCATCACCGCCTAGAATTATCATTGCATCAGGCCGCTCCACCCCGCTTTCGGAGAGAAGGGAAGATATGTCGTACGCCGATGGCGACTCTGAAATGACGAGCACGCTGCCCTGCCGCGAACTTATCAGCACGCAGTAGCTGCCGCCGTAGTAGGCCGACGCGTTGATTTTTATTCCGCCTTCGGGAATGTAATTTTTAGCCATCATCCCGACCGCAATCAGAGCCGCCAGCACTGCCACCGCGATAAGGCGGAAACGCAGCTTTAAATTAACCTGTCCCGATATTACATACGCCGCCAGAAAGTACGGCGCGGCAAACACGCCGAAGTCGAAGCCGCTGATTAAAGCCTGCTCTGCGTGAGCTACCACAATAAACGCAGTAACGGCCTCCAAGGGAACGGAAAATATCTTTAACAGCAGAAAAGCTGCGGGCGGTATGACAAAGGACAACAGCGTGAGCACAAACTGCAAGGTGAAAATTGCAGAAAGAAGCGGCACGAATATGATATTCAGCACAAGCGACGCCCAGCTGACATAACCGAAACAGGACAAAAGTATGGGAAAGGTTGCTATCTGCGCAGAGAGCGTCATTGCCGCCGCCGAGCAGATTTTACCTGGCAATTTTATTCTGCGCAGAGCGCGCGTTATCGTACCGCAGAACAGAGCTATGCCTGCCACTGCCGCAACCGACAGCTGAAAACCTACGGAAATGATGTTCAGCGGGTTTACTATGAGCACGGCGACAAAGGCAAGCCCAAGTGAGGATAGCATATCATATTTTCCACCCGAAAGCCCGACAACAGCCGCAACCGCGCACATTATGGCGGCGCGCACCGCGGAGAGAGTAAAGCCGCAGATGCCCGTATAAAAGAACACGAGCGCGATGCCGATTATCGCCGCGGGAACGTGACTTACGCGCAGTTTTTTAAGTATAAAACTTACTATCCCGTAGACAAGCACTATATGCATTCCCGATACGGCAAACACGTGCGCCACTCCGCCGTAGCGGAATGTATCCATTGTGGAAGTTTCGATGAAATCGGTGTTGCCCGTAAACATTGCATAAGCTATGGCCGCGGTATCTTTATCGAGGTTATCGAAGTAGAGTAAGCGCACGGCCGAATTTATTTCCCCGAACAGCGAAAAACCGTATTCGGAGCTTATATCCCCCGAAGGATAGGCCGTGTACCTTATGTCCTCAAGCAGGCGGTAGGCGCTCTGGTTGCCGTAAGCAAAAGGCCGCCCCGCATATACCGTGCCCTTGAATTTTATGCTGTAACCAACGTCGCAGAACTGTCCGTAGTCCTCGTCAAGATATACAATCATAACGCCGCCCACATCTTCGCCGTCGGCACTTATATTCTTTATCTTGACATACTCCCCGTCCTCCGTGAGCGACTTTTCCTTTACGGTGCCGCTTATTTCATACACGCCGCCGTTTATGAGCGGAGTTTCTGCATAGCGGGAAAGCCTGAAGGATACGCCGAGCGAACAGTACAGAAAGAGCAGGGCCGCAACTACTGAAAACACAATGCCCGCCACTCTGCCGCGAATTATGAAAAATATGATAAATGCCGCCGCGACCGGCACGAGCGCTATAAGCCACCAGAGCGGCACGCTGTTATACGCGGAAAGGTATGCGAACCCCGCGCCCGCTCCTGCCGCAAAAGCAAGCACGAGAGCGGGACGAATGTTTATCAGTTTCTTCATCTGCCGTATAAAATACCCGAAGCCGGGGCGCAATCAAAGCACCCCGGCCACAGAAATCAGAATAAATTTTTTACGTGAGCGAAATCTTATCGGAAATGCTGCGCACGAATATGCCCTTGGACGCGCCGTAATCTATACACGAATTGATGTATGCCGCAAACTTATCTGACAGCCTTGCCACTTTAAGTTCGCGCTGTACGGTGGTGACAAGTTCGTCCGAATACATGCTCACCTTGTTTAAAAGAATGCTCTTCACAAGCGAAATTATATCGTAAGGCGAGTAATCAGTCTCCGCGGTACGCAGCTGAACGCCCTCTTCAACGCGGTAACGGTCGAACTGCGAGTACTTATCGGCACGGAACAGACAGCGCACACCCGCAATCACCGACGACTGGTAGCCGCATCCTTCTATCATAGAATTGATTTTTGCGTCCAGCTTGACGCCGTGTTTGGTTATTCCGAATGCCGCAAGCGTACGCTTTAACAGGAACTGAACGGGTATGGGCTCCTCGGCCGAAACTATGGCCTTGATAACCTTTATTATCTCCGCATCGTGTTCGCCCGAAAGAATGTACTGCGCGTCAGCCTGCTTTTCTTCGTACTTGGCCGCGCGATAGGGCTTTTTGAACCCAGGTGCAGCCGCCTTGCCGCCCGTGCAGAGCTTATCCAGGTATTCCTTTATCTTTTTTATCTCCCTCTTGGGATTGTTGAAGAAGTTTATGGCATACAGCCTTATCACGTTCCAGTTGTTGCGCTTGAGCGTCTGGACCTGCATAACCGTGCTGTCCTTTACGGAGAAGTGGCTTTCGCCGTCGCAGAGAATGGCAAGGATAAAGTTGTGCTTGTTCTTGGGGTCAACTACGGCGACGTCTATCTTGAAGTCGGATACGCCCACATTGCAGCGGCAGTCATAGCCGTAGTTGGAAAGCTCCTCGGCCACATACTTGCCTATGCCCGTCTTGTTGATTATCATTTCGTCGCTCTTTACGGCGATGCTCGTTCTGCCCTTTTCGGCAAATTCGAGGAAGGCTTTGAGCCCTGCCACGCCGCGCGAGTTTGTACGGGAAAGGTCTATCATTGAATAGCGCATTGAGGAATAAATCACCATCTCTTCCCTTGCGCGCGATACGGCTACGTTGAGTCTGCGCCAGCCGCCGTACTGGTTGAGCGGTCCGAAGTTGAGCGAAATTTTGCCCATACGGTCAGGGCCGTAGCATACGGAGAACATTATCACGTCCCTTTCATCGCCCTGTACGTTTTCAAGGTTCTTTACGAACAGCGGTTCGTCGCGCTCGTAGGCGGCCTCTTCAAGCCCCTTTTCCTGTATGGCCTTTGTAAGCAGTTTTTCAATATAGTTCTGCTGGGGAGTGGAGAATGTGACTATGCCTATGCTGGAACGGCGCAGTTTTTCGTCCTTCAGCCTTCTTATAACCTCGTTTACAAGCGCCTCCGCCTCCTGCTTGTTGCACTTGGTGAAGCCTCTGTCATACACGCCGTCCGCAATGTATTCAAGCTTTACCTTGCTGTCCAGCGCATCGGGCGAAGGGAATGTGCACAGCTTGCCCGAGTAGTACATTATGTTGGAGAACGCTATAAGGCTTTCGTGCTTGCTTCTGTAATGCCACAAGAGATGCATCTGAGGCATGCCGAGGGACAGACAGTCGTCCAGTACGCTGTCCAGGTCCTCCGCCTCCATCTCCTCCTCGTCCTGGCCGAGCGCCATGAAGAAGGTTGTGGGCGAAAGTTGTTTGGGGTCGCCGACTATTACCGCACTCTTTGCCCTTGCAAGCGAAGGCACCGCTTCGCAGGTAGGCATCTGCGAGGCCTCGTCGAATATGACGATGTCAAACAGATCGGGTTCGGGGGCAAGATACTGCGAAACGGTGAACGGACTCATCATCATGCAGGGAGCAACCACCTTCATAAGCTGAGGTATCTCTGAAAACAGCGTCCTGAGATTGAGTCTGTTCACGTTGCCGCTCGTCTGGCGGCGGAAGGTCATAAGCTCCAACGCGAGCGGACCTTCAGTCTCCTGCGAGGGCAGACGGGAAATCAGGTCGTGACGAATCTTGGCCTTGGTAGCGGCGGCAAACTCCTCCGTGAGCATGGCAAATTTGGCCGCGCTTTCGTCCAGCATTGACGCGGAGAACCTTGCAAGTTCCTCGTCGGCGGGAATATTCGTCTGGACAAAGTTGCGGAACACGTTCTTGCGGAAGGAAGAGAGAATCTGCCCCCCGCTTATCCTGCCGCTCTCCATGGCGTCGGTAATGAACGTAAGGCCCATGGAATTGAGTTCCTTTGCAGTGTTTTTATACGAACACCAACCCGCGAGCATATCTATGTTATCGATAAGCGCGCCGCACTTTGACGTGTAGTATTCGAAGATGTCTTCGTCCGCGCCGAAAGATTTATCGGCATTGGTAACTTTGTTGAAATAATCTTTGGCGGAAAGGAAGGCGCGCGCCGCGGCAATGACGCCGTTGATGAGCGGCTTTGCGTATCCCGCCGTTATATGGTTGCAGACGCTGTTGAACGCATCGGCATTGTAGTCCATGAATACCTGCGCGCACTGGGCGTGCAGTTCGTACAGCGGCTTGAGGAAGAGTTCCCTCTTCTTGTCGTTCATTCCGCCGAAACCGACAAAATTCTGCGAAAGGTCGGTATTTTTGCGTATTCTGTTCTCGGCCTGCCAGAGCTCATATGCGCGCTTTACCCATTCAAGCTCCTCTTTTTCGGGTATGCGCTCCTTTGCGCACTTAGCAAGACGCTTGATGACGGCAAGAACCGTACGCGAAGAACGATAATTTTCGCCCCAGTTTTCCAGTTCCTGTTCAAGGTCGGGAGCAAACTTATCTATGTCGGGCAGAGAATTGAAGCGAGTGTACCACAGCCTGGAAACCTTGTCATACATTACGTTTGCGTTGAAGAACGTATAAAACTGCTCTTCATCGCAGGTGAAGAACTGGTTGAGCGTACCGTCGCGCAGGGTTGTGGCTATCCTGATAAAGGCGTCCAGCTTGCGCGCCGTGAACGTGCTTATCTTCTGATTGAATGTATCGAGGAAAAGTCCGAGATAGTTTTTGAGATGTTTGAGCTCCGCAAGCACGACTTCCGCCGCACAGAGCACGGCATTTTTTACGTTGTCCGTGCAGGCGGTGAGGTTTACGTTTTCAAAGGGCGAACGGTATACGCCGCCGCACTCCTTTGCCGCAATCTGTGCCTTTACGAGCATCTTTTCGCACTTTTCAAGCTTATCCTTTGTAAGACTGTCATAGAAAGTGCTTTCAATGTTTACAAGTTCGGGAGCATTCTTGTTCTGAAGATAGTAAAGTATGCCCTCGTATATGGAAACGCCAAGTCTGCGCTTTTTGTGCAGAGCGTTGTACGGCCTTGCAAGTGTGGCGCGCGTTTCGGCAATTTCCTTGCCCTCCTCTCTGAATTTTTCCTCCGTGGAGTCATCTTTGAGGGAGAGCGTGTTTTCTATATCCTTGACAAGAGTAGCTTTATCTGTAGACTTGCCCGTGGAAAATTCCATACAGAATTCGCCGATGCCTATATCGTTAAGACGCTTTTTTACCACCGAAAGCGCCGCCTGCTTTTCTGCAACGAACAGCACTCGTTTGCCTGCGTCCAGGGCGTTGGCTATCATATTGGTTATCGTCTGGCTCTTGCCCGTTCCGGGAGGGCCGTGAAGAACGAACGTAGTTCCCTTTGCCGACTCTGCTATCGCGGAGAACTGCGAGCTGTCCGAAGGCAGAGGCACAAGTATGTCGCACGGGTCGGCCTCGTCCTCGTTTTCGCCGCTGAGCTTGTTTTCAGGCAGTTTGTTGGAATTTGAAAGCAGGCTTGCAATCAGCGGATTGTTTTTATAGCGGGCGATGTTGTTCTTTACATCGCTCCACATTGCGTAGCGCGCAAACGTGAACTGGGCGCAGTAAACGTCTTCCACCACTTCCCAGCCTTTGAGGTCGGCAGTTTTGGCGCGGAAGAGAGCAAGCATTTCGGCAACCGAAAGCCCCTTGTCCTCCATGCCGCGGATATCTATTCCGAATTCCTGCTTCAAAAATTCCAGAAGGGTGGTATTTACCGTTATATCCTCGCCTTTTTCCATTGTAACGCCCTGCTGCTTTGTGCGGCGGAGCCTTACGGGAAGGAGGGCAATGGGCGCGTATTTGAATTCATTTTCGTCGTCGTGCTTCCATTTGAGGAAACCGAGCGTAAGGCAGAGCGTATTTGCACCTACTTCCTCTTCCGCCGTACGCGCCTTTCTTATGAGCGAGGAAGAGTTTTCCGAAAGCGCGGACGCGCCGTCGTATGAGCGCAGTATGCCCGATGACATCTCTATATCTATGAGCTCTTTGAGTGCGCGCACGCCTGCGCTGCCGCCGAAGTATGTTGCGTCCTTTATGGGCGTCTGGTTGGGCAGTATGCTGAATTTATCGCCGTTTTCCAGTCCGTTCACGAACGAGGAAATATCCGCCGTGACAATGTGGATACAGTCATGACGGTACCTGAAATTGAGCAGATTATTTTTGAGCGAAAGGTCCAGAAGGCGTCTCTGCCAAGTCTTTTCCTTTGATGCGCCCTTTTCAAGCGAATATTTTGCGGCGTCTATTATTTCGCCGGGCTTCTGGTCGTAAGAAAACTGCGCCTCGCCCAAAAGCTCGTACTTGCCGCCCTGCCTGACCTTTATGGGTATTGGGTACACGCCGCCTATGCGGCAACGCTTTATGTCTACGCAGATTTCGTATTCGCTGCGGCGAAGAGCCGATAAAAAGTGCGATTCGCTGGTGGTGAAACTTGCGTTTTTATGCGAGAAAAGGTCGGTTACGTCAAAGATTGCAAGATTGTTGACGCCATCCTGCACATACTTTTCTATCACCGACATATCGTCCTGCGCGGTGACGGTAAAACAGCTTTCATACAGCCATACGCCCGCGGCAACGCCCTGTCTGCCGATTACTATCACGGGGTTGAGCTTGGCCGCCTCAAGGCAGGAGGCATATAAAAGAGCCATCTCCAACGGAGTTGCGGACTTGGACGATATTACTTTGGTTATGCCGCCCGCGCTCACGGGAGAAGTGAGTTCAGGCTGGGCGGAATATTCTATGTTCTGATTGCGCAGAGCCGAGTATATTGCCGCCGCCGCACCGCGCACGGCGTTGCGGTCATTGCCCGAGTAGCCGCTCCACTCCGAAGAAAAGCCCCAGGTCTTGAGCTGAAGTCCCGCCTCGGCAAGTATCTTCTGACAGTCGGCTATCCTCGGACGGACGAGCGAGGCAAGCATTTCCACATTGCCCGAAAGCCCGCCCCAGAAGTCTATGGGCAGGCACTGCACGTTTGCAGAAAGCTCGCACACCTTAACTTTGCCGCAGGTGACTGTAATATTCACCGTGCAATTTTCCGGTTCTTCCAGTTCGGCGAGATATTTGGGGTTAAGAATTTTATCTACAGTTACTTCCACGCTGCTTTCGGGCGGAATTTCCTGAACCTCTGCAACCTTGGGAAGAATGAGCTGAGTGCTGCCGTTTACCGAAACGGTGAGCGACTCCGCCGCGCTTTCGCCGCGGTTATACAGCCTGAATGCGGTAAAAAGCGGCATTCTGCAGTAATACGTGGCGTAACTTACGGTATCGAGCAGTTCGCCTTCCAGTTCAATCGTTTCGGCGAGCTGTTTTGTTTTTTTGCTTGTAGCCATAATTTTCTTTTACCTCTTATTACCATTTCATTATACACCAACGCGGCGCTTTATCGCAAGAGGATATGCCAAAAAATTTGTTTGCCGCAAAAAAATAATTTTTTTGGCGCATTTATTTTTTTATGTCCGATTATTCTTACGTTTATTACTTTTTTACGCGCCGGTCAATTCAGAGAAAAAAATTTGCAGCCTTAAAAATAAAAACGCCGCTTTTTATAAAACGACGTTTTTTATTTAATATTTTTTTACAATGCTGCAGCTCATTTCCTGAATGCCTTGCGACAATAAAAATAAGCAAAAATTGCACGGCACATATGCCCGAAACAACACTGTTTTCAGCGCACCACGGCCAGCTCTTTCAGCGCCCTGGTGTACGCAATATATTTTTCATTATCAGTCATATCAGAATCGGCAACCGCAACCGCGGTAAATTCCAGGCCCTTGCTTTCATAGACCGTCATAAGATTTATGCGCGTCTTGGAAATATTGCCCGTTTCGCGGATAATATTATAATTTTTGCGCGAAAATTCCGCAAGCCTGGCCTCAGTCGTGATGACGGCCTTAAGTCCCTTTACTGGCGTAAGCCAACCTGTGACTTTACGCGGCTGAAGGTATACTATTTCCGAACCGTCGCAACCTATGGACTGCATATCTATGTTCAGCTCGCGCGAGACAAAGTCTACAATCTGATTGGTGTTGCGGTAGTTCTGATTGAGAACATACATATCCTTTTCCACAACCGACCAGTCTTTGAGTCCGCGGTAGGGCGTTATGTTCTGTTTCAGGTCTCCGAACACATTAAACCGAGCCCTTTCGTTGACATACTTTAAAACATAGTACTCGCCTTCGGAAATATCCTGCCCCTCATCCACAAACACAAAGGAATGTTTGGGCGAAAGGTCATAGCCCAGCTTGCACAGAAGAAGACACAATGCATAGGCATCGGAAGGATATACCGCGCTTGCACGCACGCCGTACTTTTTACGCGACTTTTTTATGATTTCGCCGTAGAAGAAACGGGCAACGTCCACGCTGTTTTCGCACTTGCCTATGGAAACAAGGTTGCCCTCACCCTTTAGCACATCGGCAAAGTCGCATACGGCGGAAAACAAATCGCCTATTTCGCGAACGCACTCGGATATTGTTTCAGTCTCCTTTTTGAGCGCCTTGCGCTTTTCAATGCGCTCCGAATAGGTAAGCACCTCCGTTCCGCCCACATTCATTCTGTAACGCGAAAGGTCGAATATCTCCTTGTCGACCGCCTCACTAAGAAGAGTAAGGTCAGAAACAGCGTCTGAACATATCTTTTCCGCGTGACGGCGTACGTGCCTGATTGCCTTGTAAAATGACAACAACTGACGATAAAAAAAGCTGTATGTGTCCATGCGGGGGTCGTCCCTGCTGAGAGTGAGAAACTCCGTTATATCCCCCACACAGTTGAACAGCATGCGGAACGGCTTTGTATAGTACAGTCCGCCGCCGGCCTTTTCCTTGATTTCGCCAAGGACGCAACGCCTTACGCGCAGACTTGAATTTTTTATCTTTTCGTAAAGTTCCGTCTGACGCCTGCACCTTGAAAGCACTTCATCGGCCATACCGATGCACTCCTCGCTTGCAAACATGCCGCGCACACCGTCATAAATTTTACCCAGCTTTTTCTGCACGTCCGCAATGAAATTCTGCGAATAAATATATTCAAGATAGGCCACAGGCGGACGCTCTGAACGCTCCATTCGGCTTTCAAGATTTATCCCCTGCCCCGAGAGCAGGCGGAGAAAATATCGCTCTATCGTGCTCGTCTTTACTTTTTCAAGTTCAAGCACGGTGGAAAGCTCGTCTATAAAGGCGTTGAACGAATCTGACGGCGTGATTACCAGCACGTCGTGCGGACGGACGCCCTCATTGTTGTACATGATGTAGGAAAGTCTGTGCAGCATTATCATCGTCTTGCCGCTGCCCGCTATGCCCTGAACGACAAAGCGCGCGTCCTCCGGCAGAGTGATAATTTCGTACTGCTTTTCCTGAATGGTATCAATTATGTCGGTAATGCCGCTCTTTTCCTTGCGACTTTTTATAACCTCGCGGAGAAACGGGTCAAAAATAATCTCTTCGTCCCTTCCGCCTATCTCCTCCTTTGAAAGATAGTCCTTTACGGAGAGGTACTCGTTCTGCATATCAACCACTTTGCCGCTCTTGGTGCGAAGTGCGCGCCTCAATACAAGCTTATAGTTAAAATCATTTATCTTAAAGGATATGCGGCTCTTCTGATAGTACCGCCTTGCAAGCGGAGCGCGCCAGTCTACAATCTCCAGTCCCTCGTCTCCGCGCTTGCCGATGTAATAGCTGTTGTAGCCGTCCTTATCGTCCTCCACGTCCATGCGGGCGAAATAGGGCTCGTCAAAAAACGGCTTGTAGGTATCAATCTTTGCGCGGGTTGCGGCAATCTGTGCCTTCAGCTCCATGACAGTTTTATAACTTTCGGCATTGTAGTCAGGGTCGGCGGTAATCTTTGCAATCTGCTCCTTCGCGCTTTCAATCGACGTCTTCAGTTTGTTTATATAGATAAACCTGAGCATAAACATAACCGCGTCGATATGTTCCCTCTCGTATTCAACCTGTTTATCATTATCCAGCAGGTCAAGAAAGAACTGTTTATCGGGTTCTTTATGCGGGTCTAAAATTTTTTTTATCTTTTTCAAATCAGCCATGCAAGCCCCTTTTTTTCGCAAACGCAAACAGAAGATAGTTTATTATAGCACGTATGTGAAAAAAAATCAATACCCCCGCCGATAACTTGTGTGCATAATTGTATAAAATAGTAATCGGCTTAAATCAAAGGTCTGTATAAAAATTTTTTGATAAAAAAATTGCATAGTTATATTTTCATTGAAAATATAACTATGCAAAAAATGATAAATTATGCTTATTAAACTATGCGATATAAGACTGAAAAGGAATAATAAAAGCCGTAAAGATTTAAGTAAACTTTGCAGCCTTTATTTTATTATTATTTAAGTTTGTTCTTTACGCAGGCTTCGTAAGTGAGGACGGTTGCCGCAACGCCGACATTTAAGCTGTCGCACTTGCCGAGCATCGGTATGGCAATCATGGAATACTCGCCGTCATACCACTCTCTCGTCATTCCGTAGCGTTCGCTTCCGACAATCAGAGCGGTATTTTTGCCGAACGGCTCGTCATAATAGAAATGTTCGGCGCGGGTATCGGCAAGATAGACTGTGAACCCGTGACTGTACAGCCACTCGCGGCAGGCCGAAACGCTTTCGAATTCAAAGATAGGAACGGTGAGCACTGCGCCCTGACTTGATTTTATGAGTTTGGGGTGAGTCATTCGAACCTTGCGGTTGCAGAAAAATACTGCGTCTGCGCCCGCGCCGTCGGCCATACGTAACATCGTGCCCGCATTGCCCGGAATTTCAACTCCGTCTATTACGAGAATTACCGCCTTTTCAGGCGGAACGAAGGTTGAAATATCGTGCTGAGGGAGCGAGGCAAGCGCCATAATGCCATCGGGCTGACCTTTTTCCGAAATCTTTTCGTATACCTTTGCCGAAACGGAAAATCTGTCCTGCGTGCGTGCCGACAGATTTTTTATCAGTTCCGCCACTTCAGGCGTGCGGATATGTTCGGGGCAGACTATAAGGCACTCTATATGGGTGCCGAATTTAAGGCACATCGAGGCAAGCCAGATACCCTCCGCAACAAAAAGTTTCTGCGGGTTGGGTTTTGTGTTGGAAATTACGCCCTTCACTCTCTTGATTATGCCGTTATGTTCGCCTATCGGAACAAAATTAAGTTCTTTTAAAAGCTCTTCGGGATTGACCATAATATTATAAAGGGCGCACTCATTGCGCCCGTTCAAAAAAATCAGAATTCGAGGAGATTGAGTCCTATTTCATCGCTGAACTTTCTGTCAACTCTGCCCTCTGCGACATCGATAACCAATTCGCAGGTTGCGGAAACATAAGCGCTGTTGAGGTGACCGCCGAATACGTGTCCCTTGGAATCGGCCGCACTCATATGCAGATGTGAATAGTACTCACCTTCCTTTTCGGTAACGTTGCCGAGGAGGGAAACTATTTCATAGTCGCCGCTGAACGAATTTGCCTTATAAGTTTTGCTCTCGGGCGAAAATACGCCTACCGTAAATTCGCCTACCGCACCTATTGCCGAAACAGAGGCGAGGGCAACACCCTCTTTAAGGCATATAACTTTAAGCTGTTCGCAAATTTCTTCGCCCCTGTCTATGCGGGCGATAATTTTATCAGAAAAAACTCTGTATTCCATATTTATACCTTCTTAAATATATTCAGGTTAGCAAATTCAGTTTGCTTTTTCCATTACAAAGTTAGTAAGGAAAACTCCATGCCGTTCCACACTCTGTTCTTTAATAACCTTGTAACCTCTTTTTTCAAAAAAAGGCTTTGCGGTAACGGAAGCGTGTGTAACTATTTTACCGCTTACGCTTTGCTCAAGTTTATTGCGGATTGCCGTAGCAATGCCCCTGCCCTGATAATCTGCGTGAACATACAAGCGGTCGAGATATCCCGTTTGATCTATATCGCCGAACCCTACAATTATTCCGTTATCAACGGCTACAATGCTGTAATGTTCCAGCAGCGACTTGTTCCAGGCTTCAAGGTCTGCGTGCCCGGTTGCCCACGCATTGAGCTGCTCATTGTTGTAATCGGCTGCGTTGACAGTGTGCACAGTGTTGTAGAACAGCTCGGCAAGTTCGCGGCAGTCCGATTGTTTATATCTTCTTAATTGCACAATCTTTTCCCCGCCTATCTGATATGATACAGCGACAATATACCGTATCCTTAAATAAATTTATGGCAACCAAAAGGCCCGCAAAACTTTGCGGACCTTTCAATTTTTACTCCCATTCGATAGTTGCAGGGGGTTTGGATGTGATATCGTAAACTATGCGGTTTGCGTGACGCACTTCGTTTACAATGCGGTTGGAAATTATTTCAAGCACATCATAGGGTATGCGCGCCCAGTCGGCCGTCATTGCGTCCACAGACGTTACGGCACGTATTGCTATTACGTTTTCATAAGTTCTGAAGTCACCCTGAACGCCCACCGTCTTGCTGTTGGTTATTACGGTGAAGTACTGCCAGATTTTATCGTCAAGACCCGCCTTGGCTATCTCCTCGCGGAGGATATAGTCTGAATCGCGCAACGTTTCCAGCTTTTCTTCGGTTACTTCGCCCATTATTCTTATTGCAAGGCCGGGACCGGGGAACGGCTGGCGCATTACAACGCTCTTGGGCAGGCCGAGTTCAAAGCCAACCTTTCTTACTTCGTCCTTGAACAGGTCGCGGAGGGGCTCAATAATTTCCTTGAAGTCAACTACCGAGGGAAGTCCGCCGACATTGTGGTGGCTCTTTATAACTGCCGACTTACCCTTTCCGCTTTCGATTACATCGGGATAAATCGTGCCCTGAACAAGGTAATCAACCTTGCCTATCTGCTTGGATATCTTTTCGAACGAACGGATGAACTGCTCGCCTATTATCTTGCGCTTTGTTTCGGGGTCGGAAACGCCCTTGAGTTTTTCAAGGAATATCGCACCGTCGTCCACCTTAATCAGGTTCATGCCGAGGCCTTCCTTGAACACCTTCATAACCTCGTCTGCCTCATACTTTCTGAGCAGGCCGTGGTCCACAAACACGCAGGTGAGCTGGTCGCCTACCGCCCTGTGAATGAGCGTTGCCGCAACGGCCGAGTCTACGCCGCCAGACATTGCACAAAGCACTTTTTTATCGCCGATTTTCGCCTTGAGTTCCTTGATTTTTTCCAATACAAAACCAGACATCGTCCAGTCGCCGTGCGCGCCGCACACATTGTACAAAAAGTTACGAAGCATAAGCGTGCCGTACTGGGTATGCTGCACTTCAGGGTGGAACTGAACGCCGTAAATTCTGCGCTCTTCGCTGCCGAATGCGGCATAAGGGCAGTTATCGGAATGGGCAATCATTTCAAAACCTTCGGGAAGGCGGGTTATTCTGTCGGTATGGCTCATCCAGCATACGGAGTTTTCGGGCACGTCCTTGGTAAGGGGACTGCTCTTGCAGTATACTTCTGCCTTGCCGTATTCAGACGTAGAGGCGCGCTCAACCACGCCGCCGAGAAGATATGCCGTGAGCTGGCAACCGTAGCATATGCCGAGAACGGGTATGCCGAGCGTGAAAATTTCGGGGCTGACCTTGGGGCTGCCCTCATCGTATACGCTGTTGGGTCCGCCCGTAAAAATTATGCCTATGGGGGCGTACTCCTTTATTTTTTCGATAGTCATGTCGCACGGTACGAGGTCGCAGTATACGTTCTGCTCGCGCACGCGCCTTGCAATAAGCTGATTGTACTGACCGCCGAAGTCAAGTACCAGAACTCTTTCGCGCTGCATATGTAAAATTCCTTATTTCAGTATTTTTGCGCCGCAGACATTTCTGTGCGGCAGTCGGACGATTATTCCGTCCCGAAAATATGTTACGGCGGAAGCAATATCAATTACTTCCGCCTTGAAAAAGCTGCGATAGTTTATCAGTTCTTGGGAGAATAGTTGGGAGCTTCCTTGGTGATGCTTATATCGTGAGGATGAGATTCGGTAAGAGATGCCGAAGTCATCTTGACAAACTGTGCCTTGGTGCGCAGTTCTTCGATATTGTGCATGCCGGTGTAGCCCATGCCTGCACGCAGGCCGCCCATCAGCTGATATACGATGTCGGCAAGCGCGCCCCTGTAAGGAACCCTGCCTTCAACGCCTTCGGGAACAAATTTCTTGTTGTTGGACTGGAAGTACCTGTCCTTGCCGCCCTGGGCCATTGCGGGAAGCGAACCCATGCCGCGATAGGACTTGAACGACCTGCCCTGATAAATTTCAAGCTCGCCGGGAGACTCGGTGGTGCCTGCAAACAGCGAACCGATCATAACGGCCGCGCCGCCTGCGCCTATTGCCTTTACGATATCGCCGGAGTACTTGACGCCGCCATCGGCAATGACCTTTTTACCCATCTTGTCGGCCTGCTCAGAGCAGTCCATAACGGCGGTGAGCTGAGGCATGCCTATGCCTGCAACTATTCTGGTGGTGCATATGGAGCCGGGGCCCATGCCTACCTTTACCACGTCAGCGCCTGCATCGATGAGCGCCTTGGTTGCGGCAGCCGTAACGACGTTGCCCGCAACGAGAGGAAGTTCGGGGAAGGCCTTCTTGACCTTGGCAACCGCATTGACTATGCGGGAGTTGTGGCCGTGTGCGGAGTCGAGAACGACGATATCGACCTTTGCGGCAACAAGTGCGGCAACTCTGTCAAGCACGTCGGGCGAGTCGCCTATTGCGGCACCCGCAAGAAGTCTGCCGTTCTTGTCCCTTGCGCTGTTGGGATACTGAATGGCTTTTTCTATATCCTTAATGGTTATAAGTCCCTTGAGATATCCGTTTTTATCTACTATGGGAAGTTTTTCTATTCTGTGTCTGCCGAGAATTTTCTGGGCTTCGCTGAGAGAAGTACCTTCGGGAGCGGTAACGAGATGGTCCTTTGTCATAACGTTGCAGATAGGCTGCTCGAAGTCGGTTTCAAACCTTAAGTCTCTGTTGGTGAGTATGCCCACAAGCTTGCCGTTTTCCGTTATGGGAACGCCGCTTATGCGATATTTTTCCATGAGCGCAACAGCTGCCTTTACAGGCTCGTTGGGAGTAAGGAAGAACGGGTCGGTTATTACACCGTGTTCGCTCCTTTTTACCTTATCAACCTGGGACGCCTGCTCTTCAATAGACATATTCTTGTGGATTATGCCTACGCCGCCCTCCCTTGCTATTGCAATTGCAAGTTTGCTTTCCGTAACGGTATCCATCGCGGCGCTTATGATGGGTATGTTGAGTTTTATACCCGGAGCGAGCTGCGTGCTGAGATCTACCGTGGAAGGCAAAACATCAGAAGCCTGCGGTATAAGCAGTACATCATCGAAAGTCAACGCTTCTTTGACAATTTTACTCATTTATCCTTTCTCCTGTAATACTTTTAATTTATGTGTAAATTTTTTTCTAACTGTGTTAAATCAAGCCGTCTTTTCAAGCGCGCCCGAAAGCGTGTCAAGGTAAGTCTGCTCCTCATCCGAAGCACAATTTACGTTTGCAAGCACTTTGAGCACATCTGTAGCGGCAGTCTTATCGCCGCGCTCAATAACGGTGAGAGCAAGCGAACCTAAGGCATTGTTCACGGGGAACGATTGTATTGCGTAGTTTACCTTACCGTCCGCAGAAAAATTTTCACGCGAAAAGCCGGGGTCCAGCGCCTCTACGGCAAAACCCAGGGCAAGCTCCGTATTCCCTTCGAGATACTCTGCCTCTGCCACAGCACCGTATATATAATGTCTGTAGCTGAAAATGATGTATGGCGACCCTTGCGCAATCTCTTCATCGCGAAGCGAGCAATATTCGTCAAACTCATCGTCATCCACAAGCTGTGTGCAATATTCTGTTATATATCCGTTATTTTCGGAAAAAATACTGTCCTCTGCACAGCGGGCAAGGTCGGAAATGTTATCCGTGTACGAATAGTACAGCGAAGCATATTTTACGGCAAAACCGTAATTGCCAAGCTGTTCGCACCATCCGCACAGCGTACCGGGAAACCCGAAACTTAAAATGGCAAAAACCACAACAGCGCAGCCTGCCACCACACCCAGCGTTGCAAGGGCAGATTTTATGATAATCTGTCTCAAAGCTGTACACCGTAATGATAACGAATGCGGCACCGCGCACATATATGCACGCATTTAACGCCGCCAAGCATTTATCATAGCAATGTTTTGTATTTTTATTTTATTCATTTTATCACAGCGCAAAATAAAATGCAAGTATTTGAAAAACATTCATAATTGACAATGCGCGCAATATAAATGTAATATGAAAAAATTTTTATTTGCGATACCCGCCGTTGTCGCCGCGGCGGTATTTTACGGCGGCTGTACTGCCTCACCCGACTATACGCAGTACATATCCGAAACAAGGAGCAACGTATTTTTATATGAAGGCGATGATGTAAAGCTCAGCATTTATTGCGGCGAAAAAGAAAGTCCCTTCGTTGCCGACGGAATAAGAGGAAAACTCAGCGACATAGTGGAAATTTATGTACGCCCGAACGGAGAATATGAAAACGTGACAATCTCCTCTTCCTCATTTGAAGGCGGAGAAATGAGCTATCTCTCCGCACGGGGAATGTGGTACATGAGTTTCTCTGCCGCAGCTTTAAGCGGCGACACGGTGAACGTTACCCTGGACTGCGACGGCACAAAGACAGACTACACCCTTTTAAGCGTACTCTCCGACGGCGTAATGAATTGCGAAAAAGCGCTCGACTGCGTCAGAGAACACGACGGCGAACTGTTTGACAGTCTTACTGAAAACGGCACATTCCGCGGAGAGATATTTATCAGACTGCTCTACGACAAAAAATGCTATTACTATGTAGGCGTATGCGACCGCGAAGGAAATATTCACGCATACCTTACGGACGCACAGACGGGCAGAATCGTTGCCGAACGAACACATTCAATGTAAAATAATTTATACTGCGGCACCGCCTCTGCGGTGCCTTTTTTATCTGACATAAGCTGAAGTTATATATGTATGCTCTGCACAAAATAAATATGCATTTTGCATTAAGCTTATTTCTCGTCTAACAAATCCTAACAATTAAATCGGACTGTTGCAATAGTCAAACATAAGTGATATAATTATAATAATTATATTGATATTATATACCAATAATATAAATGATAATGTATACTAATATCAAAAATTATACGTGACGACTCCGTTTGCAAAAAGCAAGGAAAATCAGGTAATGCTTAAAAAAGTATACAACCGCAAATTACTATTTGTAGAAGACGATGCGGAAGAACTGGAAAAACTTACTCCTCACTTTAAAAATCAGGGAAACCTGGTAGTGTGCGCAAAGACTACAGAACAGGCAAGAAAATTGCTTGAAACCGAAAAGTTTGACGCTGTGATTCTCGACCTTATGCTGCCCGACGGGGATGGCTCTTCCCTTCTTACTATGGATGGGCTTCCGCCCGTCATCATACTTTCCATGCTGGACGACGAAACTGTAATGCTGTCGGGGTTCAGAGCGGGCGCGGCTGACTATGTCGTAAAACCGTGTTCGCCGACTCTGCTCGAAGCAAGAATTTCTTTGAGAATTCTGAAAGACAAACAGTCCAGAATCACACTTTCGGGAATAACCCTGGACGCCAGCGAACGAACCGTATTCTATGAAGGCAAGCCCGTTGCGCTCACTTCCAGCGAATTCAATATTCTGCACTTTCTGATGGCAAACCACGACAATTTTTTCAATTCCGAAGAGATTTACAGCAGAGTATGGGAAGCCCCGGGCTTGCAGACCACTACCGTTCGGTATCATATATCCAATCTGCGCCGCAAAATTAAAGAAATTACGCAAAAGAACCTTATCATAACCGAGTTCGGCAAGGGCTATGCTTTTATAGGACGGCCGTAATTTATGGAAAATACCAAAGCCGACGACATTCTGTCTGACCGCGGCACGCGTCGGAGAACGCTACTCAACACAATTGTCGTAACGTTGACCGCTCTTCTTTGCATCGCGATTGCGCTTTTTGTGCACTTTTACGCAGAGAGCACTCCTCCCGCAGCAGAATATACCGAAATACAGGGAACAAACGGCACGGTTGCCGCATATTCGATTGAGGACCTGGCGAACTTGCGCACGCTGACTGTTGCAAACTACACATCAGGGAAATACCTGGTCCCGCGCGAAGAAGTTTCAGGCAAAATAACAGACCTTGGCAAAGTTTCTGAATTTGAAGGCAGCGGCACTCTTCAGTTCGTGTTCCTGAACCTTGACCCGAACGATAAAGATTTTGCTGAAAAGCATGAAGCACTCTCCCCCTTTCTGCGCGGCGACGGATACTGGCACTTTACGCTCTACCTGCCCGCCATAACCGGCGCAACAATTGTGTACCTCAACAGTGAATTTATCAATAATTCCGGTCAGCTTTCAGACTACGTTTTTTCACAATATTCCGAATACGTGCGCATTACTGATAAATTCATATCGGAATCGGAACCGCTGTTTATTGATCTTAGTTTCAGTGCCGATTTCAATACAGTCAGCGAAGATATTTTTTCCCGTTCCACAATCGTAACTATACACTACGAATCAATGCAGGGCAAAAATGCCAGACTTTTCTCAATCCCCATTGCAGGGGAAAATTCTTTGGTGCGCACAATGATAAACGCCGATAAAATGGTACTTACCACCATTTGCGTCACTGCAGCCCTTGGCTTTACCCTGTTTATCTGTGCATCTGTTTTAAAGCACACATTCAAATTCGCGCCGAAAATATTTATTTTCTTTGGCATACTGGGCTACATCTTCTGCACTCTTTTACTGTATTCAGCATGTTCTTTTCCTTACAACGCAACAATGATTAAAGCATTGTTTGCCGCAATCATTCCATTTGCGGCCATATTCGAAATGCGCGTACGCACAAAGAATTTCCCGATATGGATACCGTTTGCCGCTCTCGGATTGCTTCATTGCATACTTGAAATTATAAGTTCAGTACTATACAGTATTGCCATCAGCATTACATCCGTTGTCGTAAGCTACATATTGGCTGTGCTTCTGGTTATTCTTGCCGTAATCTCTATAAAGCGTGAAAAAAGAATTTACAGCCTGATAACAGTAATAACTGCAGCTTCGTTTGCCGTGGCACGCGTTTCCACACACAGAATTACACTTTTTATGTATTCGCCGCAACTCTGGCTGTGCATTTTACTGCTGACCGTTACGCTGATACTGGGTATAATGTTCTTCACCATACTTGAAAGGCGAAACAGATTCCTTACACAGAATCTTAAAAATGAAGTCGCGCGGCAGACCAGCGAGCTGAGAGAAATGATTGAAGACAGGGACAACCTTTTAAGATATCTCTCACACGACATGAAAAAGCCCGTCATACGCATAAAACAGTCGCTTGACGAGCTTATGAAAAATGAGAACGACGCTGAAAAGCTCAGACTTCTGGACGATGCCGAACGCAAACTGCATACTATAAACAGTGGACTTACTGATTTACGACACTATTCGAAACAGAACTTTGCTGCAGAAGCCAGCACTTCCGTCAACGTAAGCGAGATACTGACTTATATTTACGACTCGTTTGCACCCGACTGCGAGGCGCAGGGCGTGCGTCTTTACTGCAAAAAACAGGACATAAACGCATTCGCAAAAAAGAATATGCTTATTTCCGTTCTGCGCAATCTTATTTTCAATGCGCTTGAACACGCAAAATGCACCGTTATTGAAATAGCCGTAACAAGCAATTTAAAAGTATGCAGGATAAGCGTAACGGACGACGGCGTAGGCCTTAACTCCGTTGACGATGCTTTCAGAGCCTACCACACAAGCGGCGGTGAAGAAAACATGGGGCTGGGACTGTATCTTTGCAGGGAGCTTATGCATTCAATGAGCGGTGAACTGGACTACGAGCGAATAGGTAAAAAGACAGTTTTTACCGCCACCCTTCAGCTGGCGCCCTGAAAATAAAATATTGTTTTTAAATTAAATATTTTAATAAATATAATAAATAAATCCGCCTGAAAAATTTATGGCGGATTTTATTTTTCAGAAATTTAAACTGAACCAGCAGCATACTGTTTTTCTTTTCAAAAATTCATACTTTATGTTACGCATAGTACTTTGAAAGTGGCTAAAACACAGTAATTTTGCCTTGCCTAATGTCTGATAAGATGTTTTTATCCTGTCGGCAGACGACTTGCGATATTATAAAATGCAGGCAGAGAACGCTTTAAAATACACAGATACGCAATTTTTATAAATATTTTATTTTAAATTTTAAGCTGATTAATGAAATATAATTTAAATTATCCGATT
>ERZ1090862.173-NODE-173-length-27778-cov-6.308805_pt1 | contig 27778 bp, 23 predicted proteins | sample MGYA00478481_ERZ1090862 | MGnify/ENA primary metagenome ERZ1090862 (study PRJEB33644, sample SAMEA5815745) | chicken gut metagenome | biome: Chicken; feature: Gastrointestinal Tract; material: Caecum | place: Ireland | collected 2019-01-01 | study: A study of the... | reverse complement strand
TGCCCGAGACCTTGGCGGCCGCTTACAATCCCGGAATGTGCCTTTGGGCACTTCCGGTGATTTTCTTTGAAGATAAAATACTGCAACCTGGGTGCGGTCCCGCAGATCAAGTTTGTCAAGAATCATGCTTAAATAGTTTCTCACAGTTCCCTCGCTTAAATACAGCCGGGCTGCGATCTCTTTGTTGCTCAGGCCTTCGGCGATGAGCCGGATCACATCCAGCTCCCGTTCGCTGATACCGTGGGCGGCGTAGTCGTAAGAAGGTTTTTCTCGGCTCATCAGTCCGGGAAGACGTGAGACGATCTCGTCTCCGAATACGGACTGGCCGGAAGCAGCGGCGCGGATGGCGGGAACGATGTTCTGATAGTCCTGCTTCAGAAGATAACCTGCCGCTCCGAGTTTCAGTGCTTTTATAATATATTCATCGTCGGAGAAAGTGGTGAGGAGCAATATCCGTGCTTCGGGAAATTCTCCGAGGACAGTTTCCGCCGCCTTCAGTCCGTCCATGCCCTGCATCCGGATATCTATGAGAAGCACGTCAGGGCGGTGCTCCCGATAGAGGGACAGGGCCTCCGCCCCGTCCGAGGCTGTGGCCGCCACCTCAAAGTCGGGCTGTGCCTCCAGGATCATTTTCAGCGCGCTAACAACGAGGCAGTCGTCATCGATCAGTATCAGTTTCATCGTCTTGTCTCCTTTTCGGTATAGTTGCCAGGATCCGGAAACCCTTCTCGGCAGAAAAATGGATGTTCCCGCCCAGCTTTTCCACCCGGTCCCGCATGTTGGAAAGGCCCATGCCGTTTTCGCTTTTCCGGATCATGGTTCCGTTATCCTCGATGCAGAGCTGGTACAGGGCGGGGTGTTCACGGATCGTAAGGACAGCTTCCGTTGCATTGCTGTGCCGCATGATGTTGGAAAGTGCTTCCTTGGAAATGCTGATAAATGCGTATTTTACATCTCTCGGTACAGTTCTTCCGGCATCATACTGAAAACGGACCGGGCAGAATGTGAAGTCGCTGACCAGGGAACGGACCGCTTCCTCCAGGTTTACTGCCTCGTCTCTCAGGTCGTGGACGCTGGTGCGGATGCTGTTCATGGCGGAATTCAGCGTGGTATCCAGGGAATCCAGTGTGGGCGTGAGAGCTGCGTCCTTGCTGACCGCTTTCGCCGCGCCGACCAAAAGGATGGAGCGGGAGAGAAGATGTCCCACATTGTCGTGGATCTCCCGGGCAATCCGGTTCCTCTCACGAAGGGTGGCTGTGTAGATTTCGTAGTCCTGTTTTTCCTGTATCGATCGGTTTTTCTCTGTCAGAAGAAGATCCCGCTCCGTGCTGTCGTCCTGCGTGCGCCGGAGCTCAGCCTCAAGAGCCTCCCGGGTGCGTGTTTCTTCCGCCAGCAGAAACGCGGTCAGGAAGCCGAACAGTTCCAGGCAGATCAGGAGCAGAGGAAATGCTGCCCCGGCGGAAACGGACACATCTGTCATGTTCCGTACGATCCCTGCCCGGAATAAGGCGATGCAGAACAGAAGCATGCCCGCACCGGCCACGGGATAAAGTCTCCGCCGGAACAATCCGTATCCTGCCGCAGGAAAGAAGAGAATGGAATCCGGATCCATCAATCCTGTGAGAAAAAAGATCAGGCAGGTCAGTCCGAATATCCGGTCATTTCCGGCGAAAGAGTCTGCACAGCAAACGATCACAGCGAACAGAAATGCTGTCACATACAGAAAATCCGGCTGTACAAAAAACAGGGAAAACATGCATAAGAGCATGACTGCCGAAGAATTCAAAGCATTTTTCATATTATATACGGACGAAGTGTCCGCTCCTTTCCAATGCTGTATGTTTTTATTATAGACCATAAAAAGAAGAAAGCAAAGAAAAACAGAGGGGTTGTGACATTTGTCATACTGCTTTGTGACACCATGCACTACAGGAAAAGTGCAGGCTGCGTTATGATAAGGTCACAAGATGACAGGAGGGATAACATATGATCAGGATAGAAAATCTCGTGAAACGATATGGTGATACTGTGGCGCTGGACCACTTTAACCTGGATGTGAAGGAAGGGGAGATCTTTGGGCTTCTCGGTCCGAATGGCAGCGGGAAGACCACGGCAATCAACTGTATGCTGGCGCTTCTTAAATTTGACAGGGGCAGCATTAAGATCCTGGGAGAGGAGATGGCGCCGGATAATTACAGGGTAAAAGAACAGATCGGGATCGTCATGCAGGACGTGGCGGTGTTTGAGGAACTGAACGTACAGGAAAATGTTGACTATTTCTGCAGTCTGTACGTGAAGGACCGCAAGAAGCGCAGAGACCTTGTGGAGGATGCCATCCGGTTCGTCGGGCTGGAAGAGTACCGGAAGTCTTACCCGAAGAAACTCTCCGGAGGACTCTTAAGGAGGTTGAACATTGCCTGCGGGATCGCACACCGGCCGAAACTGATCATACTTGATGAGCCCACGGTGGCTGTGGATCCCCAGAGCAGAAACAGGATCCTCGAAGGGATCTGTGAGCTGAACCGTCAGGGCTCCACCATTATATATACTTCCCACTATATGGAGGAGGTGGAGCAGATCTGCACCCGGATCGCCATCATGGATCACGGCAGGAGCATTGCCGTTGGAACTAAGGAGGAACTGAAAGGGATGATCAAGACCGGGGAGACCGTGACCATCGAGGCGGTGATCCTGGGGGAGGAAGAACTCTCTGAAATCAGGAATCTGCCCCATGTGTTTGATGTACAGTACGGTGATCAGAAGCTTGTGGTCCGGTGTACCGGGGCGGAGCATAACCTGATCCACATCCTGAACTGCCTGCAGGAGAGGGAGATTCCCTTCGGGAGAGTATTTTCGGAACTGCCGACACTGAATGATGTGTTTCTTGAGATCACAGGAAAACAGCTCAGAGATTAGGAGGCGAGAATATGTGGGATATGATACGGTACAGTTTTCTTACAAAGATCAGAAACAGAGACCTGATCTTCTGGCCTCTTGTCTTTCCTTTTATCTTGACCACAGCCATGTACTTTTCCATCGGTCAGGTGGGAGAATCGGACTTCGAGACCGTGAGGGCTGCGGTCGTCACAGAGGCGGAGCAGAACGAAGGAGATATACAGAACAGCGGGGAAGAGATATTTTCGCAGTTCCTGGAAGGCATGGAAGAGGAGTCGGATCTGATCCGGACCATGGAGATGACAGAAGCAGATGCGCTGAAGGCTCTTGAAAATGGAGAGGTGGACGGAATCTTCTACAGCGGGGAAGATCCGTCGCTGACAGTCAGCCGGAGCGGGTTCCCTCAGAGTATCCTGCAGATGATCCTGGAGAATTATACGGAGGGAAAGCAGACGCTGGAGGAAGTGGCGCGGCTCCATCCGGAAGGAATGCAGGCAGCAGTAGAATCCATGTCGGGCTACGGAGATGCAGTGGAGCAGGTTTCCCTTGGCGGAAGGACAACGGACGGGACAGCGCAGTTCTTCTATGCCCTGCTGGGGATGGCATGTCTGTACGGCTGCTTTATCGGTTATAACTCCGCTATGGAGCTGCAGGCAAATCTGACCCCGCTTGCCGCAAGGAGGTGTGCAGGCCCTGCGAACCGGCTGAGCCTGGTGGTCACGGAAACCCTGGTGTCCTTTGGGCTTCATTTTGTGAACATGGTGCTCCTCCTTGCATATATGAAATATATCCTGAAGCTGGAGTTCGCGGGATCTTATACAGAAATGCTCCCGGCGCTGTTCCTGGGCAGTATGATCGGGGTGACCATGGGAATGTTCATCACAAGCGTCGGAAGAGAAGGCGAGGGCGTGAAGATCGGAATCATGGTCGGAGTCTCCATGGCTTTGAGTTTCCTGGCGGGACTGATGAACGCGGACATAAAAAACGTGGTGGACAAAAACGCGCCTCTGGTCAACCGGCTCAACCCGGCAGCGTTGATCTCGGACGCCATGTACTGTATCAATGTGTATGACGCCCCGGAGCGTTATGTGCAGGATATGCTGATCCTGGCGGCGATGTCTGTGATACTCATCGCGGGTACATTTCTGATCATAAGGAGGGAACGCTATGTCAGTATTTAGGGCTTATATGAAGATCGCAAAGAGGAACATATGGATGATCCTTCTCTATCTCGTGATCTTCTTCGGCATCACGGTCATGTTCCAGAGCTTTGCCGGAGAAGGGACGCAGGACTATCAGGCGGAAAACGTTCCCGTGGGGATCGTGGACGAAGATCAGGGCGAGGCTGCTGCAGTTCTCATCGGATATATCGGGAAGACAAATGAAACGGTCATGCTGGAAGACGACAGGGAAGTCCTTCAGGAGGAACTGTTTTACCGGAATGTGGACTATATCGTCCGGATCCCGGAAGGGTTCATGGAGAAATGCATCCTGGGAACAGAGAACCTGCAGGTGACCACTGTGCCGGGAACCTATGCCGGATACTATGTGGAGCAGCAGATCAGCAGTTTTCTGAACTTTGCACGCAGCTATGGAGCGGCGGGATTTACAGAGGCGGAGATCGCATCCGCCATGGCTGACAGGGAGTCGGCGGAGGTAACGCTCCTTGACCTTGGCGGGAATACGGGGGAGACTCCTTCCTACGTCTTTTTCTTCCGTTATCTGCCTTACCTGTTCCTTAGTCTTCTGTGCTATGTGCTTGGGTATATCCTGATGGGATTCCGGAGAGGAAGTCTGCCTCAGCGGATGCGGGCTTCCGCCGTGCCTGTCCGACGCCAGAGCATGGAAGGACTGGCAGCCGCCGGAGTGATCGCTTTCAACCTTTGGGGGATCTGTGCCGTTGCTGCGATGACGGCATACGGGAAAGAATTTTTAAGCAGCGGAAAGGCAGGATGGCATCTGCTCAACTCCTTTACTTTGCTGGCGGCGTCCCTGGCGCTGGCATACCTGGTGGGGACGCTGGTGAAGACATCCGCCGCCCTGAACGGAGTGGTAAATATCCTGGCTCTGGGAATGTGCTTTCTCTGTGGAGTGTTCGTGGAGATGGATTATCTGAGCAGCGGTGTCAGGAAGGCGGCTCAGTTTCTGCCGGTGTACTGGTATGAAAACGTGAACAACCTGCTTGCGGAACACGGGAATATTGTCGGAAATGTGAGGACAGAGGTGCTGGCAGGGATTGGGATCCAGCTTGTGTTCGCTGTGGCGTTTGTGTGCGTGACGCTGGCGGTGTCGAGGGAAAAAGCACATTAAAAGAGGACAAAAATCTGATGCGGAAAATTGATCAGTTTGATGAAAAGAGTTATTCATGACAAAAACTGATCAATTTTTTTATGTTTTTTGCAAAATCAACAGAAGAGTTTTGACCTGTTTTGAAGTATGATGGAAAACAGGAAAGAAGAAATTCGTAAAAAGGAGATATGTGAGCATGAAAAAAGTGATCAAGAATCCAATCCTTCCGGGATTTTATCCGGACCCGTCCATCTGTAAAGCGGATGGCTGTTTCTATCTGATCTGTTCCAGCTTTGAACTGCATCCCGGAATTCCCATTTTCCGGAGCAGGGATCTGGCACACTGGGAGCAGATCGGGAATGTGATGACAAAAGAGAACGGGTTTCATGTCAAGGCGAACACATTCACCGGCGGCGTCATGGCCCCGACGATACGCTACTATGACGGAACATTTTATATTATTAACACGAATTTCAGTGACAGAGGGAATTATATCGTCACGGCAGAAGATCCGGCCGGTCCCTGGTCGGAGCCTTACTGGCTGGATGATGTGCCGGGAATCGATGCCTCCCTGTTTATCGATAAGGACGGGAGTGCGTATATCCTCGGAACGGGAAACGTGGTGAAACGGGCAGATGGAAATATGGAACGGGGAATCTGGCTCTGTGAGTTTGACCTGCAGGCTATGAAACTGACCGGGGAACCGACAGCGATCTGGGACAGCGCTCTGAGAAATGCCGCATCGCCGGAGGCGCCGCATCTGTATCATAAGGATGGATACTATTACCTGGTGATCGCAGAAGGCGGAACAGAACATTATCATTCTGTGACGGTTGCCAGGAGCAGAGAGATCAAAGGCTGGTACGAGGGATTTCCGGGAAATCCGGTCATGACTCACAGACAGATGGGATATGACTGCGAGATCGCCAATGTGGGACATGCGGATCTTGTTGAGACAGACTCCGGGAACTGGTATGCCGTAATGCTGGCCTCAAGGACCATTGGAGGATACTATAAGAATCTGGGAAGAGAGACATATATCTGCCCTGTAAAATGGGAGAGGGGATGGCCTGTCCTCAGTCCGGGAACCGGAAAGATCGAATGGGAGTATGAGGCAGATCCGGATCTTCCCTGGACAGAAGGACTGACGGAAGAGGAACAGATAACGGATCAGCTTCCGGTAAATTGGTGCTTCTGGGGAACGCCCTACGGAGATTTCTGGAGAGTTGAGAATGGAGAGGTCACTCTCAAATGTCTTCCCCGAAGGATCAATGAACCGCTGAAATGTCTTCTGGATGAATCGGAGAATGGACGAAAAGATGACTGTGTCAGCTTTGTCGGGCGAAGAGTGACGGGGATCGATTACAGATTTTCCTGCCGGATGGATTTCACTCCACAGGAGAATGAAACGGCAGGGCTTGTGCTGCTTCAGGCCAGCGACCATCAGTATCGAATGGAAAAGAGTCTGAAAGACGGAGAAGAGGTATTGCGTGTGATCCTGTCCTGGAGTGAGATGGATGTACCGCCGCACTTTCCGAATTTTAAGAGTGAAACGAAAGAGAAGGTACTGGCTGAGATCCCTGCTCCGCCTGCAGACGCGGAACTCTGTGTCGAGGTAGAGGGACAGGACTTCAATTTCTTTTATGAGGAAAACGGACAGCGCTGCACGGTGTATGAACATGCGGACGGAAGGCTGATCAATCCGGAGATCGTAGGATGCATGACCGGGATGATGGCAGGAGTTTTTGCCAGCGGTAATGGAAAAGAGAGCGGAAATCGTGCCGTGTTCTCAGGGATAAGCTATCAGGATGCCACGGTATGAAGTGTGACATCCTGTCTGTAAGATAAAGGGCAGCACACTTTAAACTGTAAAATCATGAGGGAACATGATAGAATGTAAAACAGCATGTAATGAAAACAGTAAAGAAGGTGCAGGATGAAGTACGAAGAGATCATAGAATGTCAGTTTTCAACAATGAGAGACCGTGAACTCCATTTCCATCAGGAACCGGAGATTATATATGTGTTGGACGGCGAGATAGAAATAGGTGGAGAAAACGGTTCACATACACTGAAGACGGATGACTTCCTCATTGTGAATTCTAATGTCAGACATGAATGGCACACTTCAGGAGAAGTACTGATCGGGAGCGTTTTTGTCAATTATAAGATGCTGACAGAGATGTTCCATGGGGAACAGGTATATTTTCTCTGTGACTCTAGTGTGGAAAAATCAGAGAGCTATGAAAAGATGCGCTATTATATCCGGCAGATATTTAATTACTACCAGACAACAGAGGGACAGGCATTCCTGTTAAGAAGAAGTATATCCTATCAGATGCTTTATCTGCTGACTTCTTCCTTTATCGTGAAGAAGGGAATGAGTCACTATGATTCCCTGAGGGGAATTTCGGACGAGAGGATGAATGAGATCCTGAATTATATCATGTCCCATTATCAGGAGCAGATCACATTACAGGAACTTGCGGATAAACTGTACCTGTCAAACGCGTATCTCTCGAAATATATCAAGCGGAATTTCGGACTGAGTTTTCTGAAACTGGTCAACAATATACGGATGGAACATGCAGTGGGCGAACTGATCTACTCTGACAAATCTATCATCAAGATCGCCATGGATAACGGATTCTCCAATCTTGCAGGTTTCAATAAGACATTCCGGGAAATCTACCATCAGACTCCGGCGGAATACCGGGAAGAGATGCAGGCTAAGACAGAGAAACAGGAACAGGAAACAAATTCAGAAGAGATTATGAACCGGGTGGAGCAGTATCTGACATCCAACCATGTGGATGCACCCGAGGAGGGGGATTCCACGGTGTCTGTACTGGAATGCGATACGGAACAGGAAACCCTGATCGAAAAAAACTGGAAAAGGATGATCAATATCGGCCCGGCAGAAGATCTTTTACGATATGATGTCAGGGAACAGATCGAGTATCTGAAAGAAAATCTCGGATTTGAGTATGTAAGATTCTGGAATTTCCTGTCTGATGAAATGATGATCTTCCTGGACGAACAAAAGACAAAATACAATTTCAGCAGGATTGACAAGATCCTGGATTTCCTTGTTGAGAAAGGGATTCACCCGTATATCGAGATGGGGTTCAAGGCAAAAGAAGTATTTCAGAATGTACATAAGAGACTGGTGGACGTGGATAATAAGAACCAGATGCGGATCATTGAAAAGAATAAAGGATTTCTGGAGGAGCTGATCCGTCACCTGGTGAAACGTTACGGTATGGAAGAGGTGGAGACCTGGTACATAGAGCTGGAGAAAAATTCAGTGATCCGTTCCAATGTGGAGCCGGAAAAATACTTTGAAACGTTTGAGATCATATACGGGATCTTTAAGACTTATGTTCCCGGGATTCATATCGGTGGAGCAGGATTCAGTCTGAATGACCCGGGAGAGAACCTCCGGGAAATCCTGAGAAAATGGAAAAACAGGAAGGTGCAGCCGGACTTCATAAGTCTGTACAGTTATCCATATATCATTGACAAAAAGATCATTGACGCAGGGAGGAGCGAATATGCTCCTGATCGGGATTATCTGAGAAATCAGATCGAGGAAGCGCGTCAGTGTATGGATGAAGTTCAGATGGGTGCAGAACTTCATGTGACAGAGTGGAGCAATTCTCTGTCCAACCGGAATGTGCTCAACGACAGTTGCTTTAAGGGGGCCTATGTCATGAAGAATCTGATACAGAACTGCCAGAAGGCGGATGTGATCGGCTACTGGCTTGCCTCCGATCTTTTCTCGGATTATTACGATACGAAAGAGATCCTTTACGGCGGATGCGGACTCCTTACAAAAGACGGGATACGGAAACCATCGTACTACGCACTTAAATTTATGAATGCGCTGGGAAATCGGTGTATCGGGAAAAATGAAAACGCCATAGTCACCCGCAGCGGATCGAAACAGATCAGTATCTGCTGTCATAATTATAAGCATTTTAATTTCCGGTATTATCTGGTCGAAGAAGACGAGATAGAGGTAGAGCGGCAGACGGGAATGTTTGAGGACAATGAGCGTCTTCAGATGACGGTCCGGATAAAAAATGTAGAGGAAGGCACGTATCAGATCAAGATCTATTCTGTAAACCAGGAGTTTGGAAATATTCAGAACGAATGGGAAAAGATAGGGTATTACAATGATCTGAACATGGAGGAAATGGAGTATCTTAAGTCTGTCACTCAGCCGAAGATCTATCTGAGGCAGCAAGAGAGTGAAGACGGGGTGCTGGAAATCGAGACCGTGCTGGGATCACAGGAGATCCAGAACATTATCATCACAGAGATATAAAGGAAATATGAAATGGAAGAAAGAGCGCTGAGAGAGTTGTTCCCGCTGACTGATCAGGAAAAGATCATGAAAAAAATTTATGAGTCGGGTAAAAGGGAACTGCTGGAGATGCCGCTGTCCTTTGAAAGCTACAGAAAATTGGCTCAAGACGATCCGGAACTCCCTGACATGCGGGAGCATTACCGCTCTACAACATTTTCCGGTTATGGTATTACGCTGGAGAAGAAAGGAATCTATGCGGACAGAGGGGATGTGGATCTGGGGATGCATGAGCGATATGCATTTCCTATTATCCACAACCATGCTTTTTTTGAGATTATATATGTTTACAGCGGGACCTGTGTAAACTATATCGGTGAAACTTCGGTGGAGATGAAAGCAGGCGACGTCTGCTTCCTGGCACCGGATACCATGCATGCGCTTGCGGCAGTCCACGATGAGGATGTGGTCATGAACCTGATCGTGAGCAGGGATGCATTTGAACACTTTTTCTTCGGGATGCTGAGGGAAAAGAACCTTCTGTCGGATTTCTTTAAAAAGGTACTCTATGACAAAGCGGTCGCTCCGTTCCTCCTGTTTCCTGCAGGGGAGGATAAAAAGCTGAGAGGTTTCTGGAGGGACATGTACCTGGAAAGAAGAAACAGACGGTTCGGATTTGAAGAGTGCCTGGTTCTGTATGCCAGACTGATGTTCATATGGCTGATACGAAATTATGAGATGATGGCGGTCGTACCCGGATCTTCCAATGGAGGTACAGATCGCCATATTGTTGCCATGCTTGGGTATATCGCTGCAAACTACAGTAAAGTCACACTGCGGGAACTGGCGGAATTTTTCTCTTATAATGAATCCTATATCAGCAGGATGCTCAAACAGCACACGGGGAAAAATTTTAATGAGATCGTAAGTGATCTGAAAGTGGACCATGCCAGGAAGCTGATCGAGACGACTGATCTGAGTATCAGCCGGATCAGCCAGGAAGTGGGGTGCTTTGATTCCAGTCATCTGAGCAAGAAATTCCGGAAACGGTACGGGATATCCCCGAAAGAATACCGGGAGAAAATAAACAGGTAAAAAATATACTGTCTTATCTATAAAAAAGTACAATTCTTTCTTTTCAAATATTGCTATACTTTTTTCAGTTCATCAATACGCGTATTCAAAGAAAAATAAAATATCAATCTGAAAGGTGGAAGATCATATGCAGGAAAACAATATTTTCCCGTTTTTATGGATGCGGGGCGAATCAGAAGAAGTGATCCGGACGGAGATGGAAAAGATTTCCGAGTCCAATATCCGGGCAGTCTGTCTGGAGGCGAGACCTCATCCGGACTTTGCGGGAGAAGGATGGTGGCATGATGTGGATATTGTCCTGGATGAGGCAAAGAAGCGGGGGATGAAGATATGGATCCTGGACGACGCTCATTTTCCGACGGGGCAGGCAAACGGACTTTTGCCGGAAAAATATCCGGAGAGGGCACGGAGATATCTGTATACACAGTTCGTCGAGACGACCGGACCTCTGCCCTGCGCGCAGGTCGATGTGGAACTTCTCACAAAAAAACAGTTTACCTGGATGGACTTCGGAAAACCGCAGGTGAAGCCGGTACTCGATGAAAAACGGGTTCTCAGCGTCACCGCTTACCGGGTGATAGAGGGAGATGTCCTGTCAGAAGAAGGGACGGATCTGACCGGGAAGGTGAAAGACGGAATCCTGACCTGGGATGTCCCGGAGGGGACATGGCGGATCTTTGTGAACTTTATGACAACAGATTTCGGAGCAAGACCGGAATATATCAACTATATTGACGAGGACTCCGTGCGGGTGCTGATCGAGAGTGTGTACGAAGCTCATTATAAACATTATAAAGATGAGTTCGGGAAGACGATCCTCGGGTTTTTCTCAGATGAGCCGGGATTTTATAATACAGACGACCTGAAGATGGATGACAAGATCGGAGAGAAGATGATGCCTCTTCCGTGGTGCGGGGAACTGGAGAAAAAAATGGAGACCGTCTGCGGGGCGGGATGGAAACAGAAGATCCCTTATCTCTGGTACAAAGACGAAGGCGGGAAGTGCGCCGCGCTGCGATTCCACTATATGGACTGTGTGAGCCGGCTTTATGAAAAGAACTTCAGCAGGCAGATCGGAGAGTGGTGCAGGAGCCACGGAGTGCAGTATATCGGGCATGTGATCGAGGACAACGGACAGCACACCAGACTGGGGTGCTGTGCGGGACACTATTTCCGCGCCATGGCAGGGCAGGATATGGCAGGAATCGATAATATCGGGAATCAGATCGTTCCCGGAAATCCGGACAGTACAAGACATAATCCTTCCGGCGCGGGGGATTCTCAGTTCTTCCATTTCGGTCTGGCGAAGCTGGGAGCTTCGGAGGCATGGATCGATCCGAAGAAAAAAGGAAGGCTCATGTGTGAGAACTTCGGCGCTTACGGCTGGGGACTTGGGATAAAAAATATGAAGTGGCTGGTGGATTACCTGGTGGCGCAGGGTGTGAACCGTTTTGTACCACATGCGTTTTCCATGGCGGACTATCCGGACGATGACTGCCCGCCTCACTATTATGCGAGGGGAAACAATCCCCAGTTCCCGTTTTTCGGAGAACTGATGAAATACACAGACAGGCTCTGCAGTATTTTCAGCGGAGGACAGAATGTGCCTCAGGCCGCTGTTCTGTACGAGGCGGAAGGCGACTGGGCAGGGAAAGCCATGCGATCTTATGCGCCGGGGAGAAAACTCCAGGAGCATCAGATCGACTATGAAATCCTTCCGGCGGATGTGTTCGAGGATGTTGAATATTACGGAACCCGTGTGGAAGACGGAAATCTTGTCGTAAACGGGCGGGTGATGAAAGTTTTGATCATACCGGAGATGGAATATCTGAGTGAGAAAGTGTTCCGTTTTCTCTCCGCAAATCCTGATCTGACGACAGTGTTCATAAACAGCAGGCCAAAGGAAGTGATCGGGGCAGGAGAAGCCAGGGAGATCGGACTTCTGCAAAGGTATCCTGTTATCAGTCTGGAAGAACTGGCAGGCTGGCTGAAGCAGAAGGGCGTTTCGGATGTGATTCCGGAAAAAGAGTGCAGGAATCTTGTTGTCTACCATTATAAGAAAGAACAGGATATCTATTTCTTCTTTAATACGTCCCTTTCCGCTGAGATCAGGGAGAGAGTCACGCTGCCAGCCTCTGGAACATACGGAGAATACCGGGCGCTTGAGGATACATGGTATGAAGTGCCCCGCAATGGAAACTCATTTGAACTCCTGCTGAAGCCCTATGAGTCCATGATTCTTGTTGTGGATCCGGAGCGCAACCTCCGGAAAAAGCCAGGCGGGAATATCGTGGATGAGACAGATATTTCCAGCGGATGGGAACTGACACTGTATGAAACGGGAAAGAGCGGAGAAGGAGAGAAGGAAGAACTGAACACACTGCTCCCTGTATCGGAACGGCACAGGGATTTTTCCGGAATTATGGAATACAGGAAACAGGTCAGCCTGAAGAAGGAACACTGCAGGATCGTCCTGGAGCCACAGTATGTTTATGAATGCATGGAAGTGATCGTAAACGGAGAGGACGTCGGGAAAAAGATCTGTCCGCCCTATGCGGCAGATATCACGGATGCGGTAAGGGACGGGGAGAATGAGATCGTGATCCGGGTTGTGAACACTCTGATCCGAAATGCAAATACGAAACCGGGGATCTTCGGGCCGGAGAGGGCAGTGCTGGAACCGTCTGGAATGTTTGGACATATCCTCCTTATAAAAAAGACAGAGAACTGAGATGGCAAAAAACTGATGTGAGTATTTGTTCTCAATAATCCGTAACACGGATAACAAAAAAACAGAACAAAAATCGCCGCATAATACGACTATCAGACATTAGTTGGAAGTGCGCCGGATTGGTAAAATTGTCTCAAAAGAAAGGAAGAGGAGGTACTTACTTTATGGAGAAACAACAAGTAACAGTACAGGAAAAGACAAATCTTAAAGTCGGATTCTGCTACAGTTTCGGTGAGATCGGATCTCAGATGAGCTGGTATATGATCAACCAGTATCTGACCATTTTTTATACGGATGTAGTAGGATTGACGGCAGTAGCGGTTTCCGCGATCATGCTGATCGCGCGTATCTGGGATGCGGCAAACGATCCGATGATGGGAATGATCGCAGACCGTACCAACACACGCTGGGGAAAATTCCGTCCCTATCTGATGTTTGCGCCGCCGTTTCTGGCAGTGTTCAACATTCTGACTTTTACCGTATTCCCGGTGACAGGAATGACAAAAGTCCTGCTCTGTCTGGTATGTTACATCGGTGCAGGAATGGCGTACACGGTAGTCTGTATCACTTACGGAAGCCTTGTAAACAGGATCGCAAGAGATTCCCAGGTCCGTATGAACTATACATCGGCGCGTGGTATTGGTGGCGCTGTGATCCAGTTTATTCTTGGTGCAGTTGCAATGCCGATGATCCTGTTCTTTGGAAATAGCGATGTTCCGAATGCCAGAGGGTATTTTGTTACAACTGTGATCTGTTCAATTGTTATGATTCCTTGTTTTTGGCTTTGTGCTGCAGGATGTAAAGAAACAGTCGTAGTTGAAAAACCTGTTGCAGATCAGAAAAAAAGACCATTCCTTCAGTCTTTGAAAATGGTGCTTAAAAATGATCAGCTCCGCATTACTGTTTTCTGTGTATTTATGGGATCTATCGCAATTATGGGACGTATGTCGCTGCTTACATATTATGCGATTTATGTTGTCGGTTCTGCGGCAGTAATCGCACCGCTTTTTTCAACGATGACCGCTTTCCAGTTTATTGGAACGCTGATCCTTCCGTGGACTACGAAAGTGTTTGGCAAAAAGAACTGGTTAATCTTTCTGAATGTGATTCAGATCATAGGATTTATTATCATGTTCCTCGTACCGGCAAACAATCTTCCGTTCCTTATTGCGGTCAGCGCAGTTATTGGATTGGCAAACTCAGCAAGTAACATTTGTACAGGAATGCTTTCCGACTGTGTTGAGTATGGAGATTGGAAATATGGCGTCCGTGAGGAAGGCGTTACATACTCTTTCTTGAGCTTTGGAGTTAAACTTGCAACGGCTGTTGCCGGCTCTGTTGGAGTACTTCTTATTGCAGCTACCGGGTATGTCCCGAATGTAGAGCAGACTGAGGCGGCAAAGATGGGAATCAATGCGGTAGTTAACCTGCTTCCGGCAGCATGCATCCTTATCTCCGTGATTCCGGTATTCTTCTACAAACTGGATAAGAAGATGATGGATAAGATCAGAGTAGAGATTGATGCAAGAAACGCTGCGAAAGCAGAATGATGAAAACTGAATAACACGTATAAAATCCCCGGATATGTGACGGCAATGTGCAGTCCCTGGGGATTTTTTGAAATCAGTGATTTAATGAAAATGGAGGTACTGTAAATGACCGGACTGACAAAGCAGCAGGAAGAGAAAATAAAGGATCTTCTCTCTCAGATGACACTGGAGGAGAAGATCGGTCAGCTGAACCAGGAATCCGTCTCGATCGTGGGCGGATTTGACGTTCCCTTCGAGGAACTGATCGAGATGATGACGGACGGCAGGATCTCTCAGGAAGAGTTCGAGAAGATCATGAGTACGGCGGAGCAGGATTATCATGAGGATGATATCCGTGCCGGAAGAGTGAGTTCCCTGATGATCCAGGATCCGGAGAAAGTGAATGAACTGCAGAAGATTGCGGTGGAGGAGAGCAGGCTGGGTATCCCGCTGATCTTCGGACTGGATGTGATCCACGGGTTCCGCAGCGTCTATCCCATCGCGATCGCGGAGGCGGGAAGTTTTGATACGGATTTATTTGAAAAGACAGCGCAGATGGCGGCAAAAGAATCCAGAGCTCATGGGGTGGCGTGGCATTTTGCACCTATGATCGACGTGGCGAGAGACGCCCGGTGGGGGCGCGTCTCCGAGGGACCGGGGGAGGATCCTTATCTTGTCTCCGAGTTTGCCCGGGCAAAAGTGAGAGGACTGCAGAATGATCACAGCTCCCCGGGAAATTATGTGGCGGCGTGTCTGAAACATTATGTAGCGTATGGAGCCTGTGAGTCCGGAAGAGACTACAACACGACGAGTATGGCGCCCTATATGCTCTATAATACATATCTTCCGCCCTTTAAGGCAGCGGTGGAAGAAGGCGCTCAGACCGTGATGGCATCCTTTAATGACCTGAACGGCGTTCCATGTACTGTCAATCCGTTTACCCTTCGAAAGATCCTGAAAGAAACGTATCATCTGCCGGGATTTGTGGTCAGTGACGCGAATGCGATCCGGGAGTGTGTGACCCACGGTATCGCATCCGATGAAAAGGACGCAGGGATCCAGGCAGTAAATGCTGGCCTTGATATGGACATGGGAACCGGCATCTACCGGGACCACCTGAAAGAAGCCGTGGAGGAAGGAAAAGTTTCCATGGATGTCATCGATGAGGCGGTGGAGAGAGTCCTTCGGGTCAAGATGTGGCTTGGGCTTTTTGGCCATCCCTATGTGCCGGAAGAGGTGATCGGAACCTATGAGGAACTTCCGGCTGAACATGTGGCGCTGGCGAGAAAGGCAGCGGAAGAATCCATTGTTCTTCTGAAGAATGAGAATGAACTTCTTCCTATCGACCCGAAGAAAAAAGTGAGTGTCGTAGGAGAACTTGCGGATAAGCGGGAGGAAGTTGTGGGAGCCTGGTCCATCAGCTGGAAGGAGAAGGACTGTGTCAGCGTCCTTGAAGGCATGAAGGAACGGTTCGAAAATCTGGAGTATTTCCCCTGCGGAGGTCCTTCCACAGAGATAAATGAGGAAGAGATAGAGAAAGCTGCGGAATACGGCGATGTGATCGTTGCAGTTGTTGGCGAGTTGGTGAGTATGTCCGGAGAGGCGTCTTCCAGGGCGGATATCACCCTTCCGGGATGCCAGAGAGAAATGCTCAAAAAGCTTATGGAAACCGGAAAACCGGTGGTCGCTGTTCTGATGAACGGACGTCCTCTTGCCCTTGAGTGGGAGGCGGAACATATACCCGCGATCGTGGAGGCATGGCATCTGGGGATCCAGATGGGAAATGCGGTCGCGTCAGTCCTCGCCGGGGATGTAAATCCATCCGGACATCTGGCTTCCTCTTTCCCGGCAGTGACAGGTCAGTGCCCGATCTACTATAATCATCCGAATACAGGAAGACCGGGCGGAAAGAGCAAGTTTACGTCCAGGTATCTGGACGCGCCTTATGATTCTCTGTATCCCTTCGGCTACGGGCTCAGCTACACTGCTTTTTCACTTGAGGATCTTGCTGTGGAGGAGAGAGAGGATTCCCTTGCTGTCAGCGTCTCTGTGAAGAATACAGGTTCAAGAAAAGGAACAGAGATTGTGCAGCTTTATATGCGTGATGTGACGGCGAGCATCGTCCGTCCGGTAAAGGAACTGAAAGACTTCCGCAGAGTAGATCTGGAGCCGGGAGAGGAAAGAAAAGTCGAATTTATTCTTCCTAAACAGAAGATGGGATTTTACAATAATGAAGGAGAGTACTGTCTGGAAGATGGAGAATTTAAGATCTATGTGGGAGAAAATTCCAGAGAGTGCATGGAAAGTACGGTAAATATCAGTTTTTAAGGAGGCTTTGACATAATGAAGATTGAACAATTCCAGCTTTTTGAGGACAGAAAAGATGTAACCCTTACAACCTATATCCTGGAAGACTCACCGGAGATCCTAAACGGGAAGAAGCGCCCGCTGATCCTGGTCTGCCCGGGCGGAGCGTATATGTTCTGCTCTGACCGTGAGGCGGAACCTATAGCCCTGCGTTTCGCGGCGATGGGATATCACGCGGCAGTGCTGCGCTATTCGGTGTACAGCAACGGAGAGAACAAGTATGCGATCCCGGGGAAGACCCCGGCGTATGAGAAGAGCGTTATGCCGGGACCGATGCGTGAGATCGGGAAAGCGATCCTTACGATCCGGGAACATGCCGATGAGTGGCTTGTGGATATGGATCGGATCGTGCTCACAGGATACTCGGCGGGAGCCAACAACTGTGCCCTGTACTGCGTGTATTGGGATGACCCGGTGATCACGGATTACCTTGGAGCGGATAAGGAAATGCTCCGTCCCGCGGCGGCTGTTCTGGGATATGGCGTGTACGACTACCCGGCAATGCAGAAAGATCTGGACAAGATCGGGGATCAGGGAAGGATCGAAGGAAACTATGGCTTTAATCTGGCATTCTTCGGAACAGAACATCCGGATGAAGAGACCATGGTCAAGGGAAGTCCGGCTTTCCAGATCCATGACACGACCCCGCCCATGTTCCTGTGGTCTACAAGGGAGGACAATGTAGTCCCGGTGCGGCAAACCATCCTGATGGCAAACGCTCTGGCTGAGAACGACATTCCTTTTGAACTGCATATTTTTGAGCGTGGAATGCACGGGCTGGCGCTCGCAGATCAGGCTACATCCCAGGCAAAGGAACAGAATATGCCTGAGATAGCACAGTGGCCGGAGATGGCAGAGAGATGGCTGAAACAGAGGTTTGAATTTGATGTGCCGGATGTGTGCCCGAAGTGGGAGATGCCGGAAGAATAAAGCAGCGAAAAAAAGCGATAAAAGCAGGAGGACAAAAAACTAACCTGGATTTTTGTCCTCCGCTTTTTTTGTAAGAGAATTCCCTGCCGGAAGACAAAAATCAGGAGAAAATATGCCGAAATCATACAGGATACTTGTACTTATCACGGCTAAAATGTAACCAGAAAGTGAAGAACACGAAAGGAGAGCAAAGGTTATGAAAAATGGAAAATTACAGGTAGCTGTCATTGGATGTGGGGGAATTGCAAATCAGAAACATTTCCCGGCCCTGAAATCACAGGCTGATAAGTGCGATATCGTTGCATTCTGCGATATCATCAGAGAAAGAGCAGAGAAAGCTGCAAAGGAATACGGAGCAGAGGGAGCAAAAGTTTATGAGGATTATAAGGAACTCCTGAAAGATCCGGAGATTGATGTGGTACATGTCTGCACCCCGAACGTTGCTCACTGCCCGATCACAGTGGCTGCATTTGAAGCGGGAAAACATGTTATGTGTGAGAAGCCTATGGCTGCAACAACAGAAGATGCCCAGAAGATGATGGATGCATGGAAGAAATCTACTTCGCAAAAGCACACGCTGTCAGAAGAAGGGCTGTTCCTACATGGGGAGTATTCCCGGACAAATCCAAACAGGGCGGAGGTCCGCTGATCGATATCGGAACTCATGCGCTTGATATCACTCTGTGGTGCATGGACAACTATGAGCCGGAGACAGTTACGGGTTCTGTATTTGAGAAACTGGGACATCTTCCCGAAGCGACAGAAGGAAATATGTTCGGACCCTGGGATCCGGAAAAATTCGAGGTTGAGGATTCTGCATTCGGCTATATCAAGATGAAGAACGGAGCAACGATCTTCCTTGAGTCATCCTGGGCACTGAACGTAAAGGATTCCAGAGAGGCGGCGACAACGCTTTGCGGAACAAAAGCAGGTGCAGAGATGATCGGAGGAATGAGCCAGGAAGGATACGACCTTGTATTCAACGAGACAACAGGTGGCGTCCTGACAGAGGAGCATATCTCCGATACTGGAGCGATCGCATTCTTCGAGGGCAACGGAGGCGGAGCGCCGGAGGTCAAAGAGTGCAAGCAGTGGCTTGAGGCAATCCTGGAAGACAAGGAACCTCTCGTAAAACCGGAGCAGGCATTTGTCGTGACAGAGATCCTGGATACGATCTATAAGTCAGCAAGGGAAAACAAGGAGATCCATTTAGACTGATAAACAAGGAAAAACAGCAGGCCGGTGTGGAAAGACTCCGGCCTGAAAAAGAAGACAGGAGGCAGTGGAAATGTCAAGAATCAAGACATGTGTAAGCCTTTACAGCTTACAGGATGAATTTTTGAATAAAAGAATGAATCTGAGTGATATCATGCACTATGTAAAAGAAAAAGGATCAGAAGGTGTGGAGATCCTTCCGGACCAGATGCTCAAGAACGCACCGGATATCTCGGACGAGACGGTTGCGGAGTGGAAGAAACTTCTGGATGAGACTGGACTGAAACCGGTTATCGCGGATGTATTCCTGAACACAAATCTGTACAAGAACAGAACGCTGACACACAGGGAGTCCGTTGATCTTCTGATCAAGGAGATCAAACAGGCGGCACGCCTCGGAATCCATCTGATCCGTCTGGTTTCCATGGTTCCTTATTGGGTGATCGAGCCCCTTCTTCCCTATTGTGAGAAGTATGATGTTACCATCGCCATCGAGGTTCATGCGGCAATGGCGTTTGATGTGCCGGAGACGATGGCTTTCATTAATGAGGTAAAGAGACTGAATTCCAAATATGCCGGAATTGTTATCGATACAGGTATCTTCTGCCGCAGATTCCCGCGCGTCGTAAGAGCTTACGAGACACAGAACGGAACCAGCCCGCAGGTATTTGATTATATTGATACCCTGTTTGAGAAAGGAACAGATCTTCACAGAGTCCTGAATGAAAACGGAGGAAAATACCCGGCTGATCTTGAGGCCGCGATCCAGTCCGAACATGACAGGATGTTCGTACCGCTTTGCGATGGTTATGAAAACCTTGACTACAGCGTGCTGGATGAGTACATGCCGTACATCAAGCACTTCCACTTTAAAATGTTCGAGATGACTCCGGAAGGACCGGAATACTCCATGGATTACAAGGGACTTCTCCAGTATCTCCATGACCATGACTATGACGGCTATGTTTCCACAGAGTATGAGGGCAACAGGTTCACACTTCCGGGACATCCGATGATGGAGAAACAGCAGGTTGCGATGCAGTTGAAATACGTCAATGAGTGTCTGAAGGAAATTCAGGGTTAAGGAGGCGAGAGATATGTTTGATAACAACGTTTTTAAAGAAAATACATGTGTCAATGTAGAGGAAGACGGCAAAGTCATCGGATTTGAGATGCAGACAAACATCACATATTACAGAGGGATCCCGATGTCAATGATCGAGTACATCAAAGTTGCGGTAGACGGAGAGGAAGTGCCGACAGAGGATATCCGTATCTCCCTTGAAAAAGAGGACTGGTTCACACTGAAAGAGGCGGAAACCGTCACAGATTACAAATGGGAGTACGGCGAGCCTCTGTATGTCCGTGTACTGAAAGACGGCGGGCTTTCTAAAGGAACACATAAAGTAAAACTGACAGTGGCTACGAGAACAGCATATATCCCGGTGCCGCTGGAAGGAATCAAAGAGCGTGAAGTTGTAATAGATTAGGAGACAGACAATGGCAAAGAAGAAAGTATTAGGTATTTCTTTTGGAAGAAAGATGGCAAATACTGATGTTATGGTAAAGACGGCCCTTATGGAGTGCGAGAAAGCCGGATTTGATGTACAGTTCATCCGGGGCGATGACCTCGACATCAAACCCTGTACAGGATGTATCTCCTGTGTGGTGGGAATGACAACAGGTCGGGGAAAGGGCGGATGCCCGATCAAGGACGATTTCCATATCATTGATGAAGCCCTCATGGAGTGCGATGCGGTGATCGTCGGCTCCCCGACATATGAGACATCTCCGACAGGACGTTTTAAGACTGTGTGCGACCGGATCGGGCCATCCCACGACATCACGTTCAGGAAAGCAACTTACGATGAGGGGATTGCAGCGGGAAAACCGGCGGATCAGCTTCCGGATCCCCGCTCTTTCAAAAAGCGTGTGGGTGCTCTGATCTCCGTGGGAGGAGCGATGACAAAGAACTGGCTTGCGTTCATGCTTCCGCTTATGTATGAATTTACAATGTCCATGGGCATCGACGTGGTCGACATGCACGAGTATCATGGAGCAATGGCATACGAACATGTTCTCGGAAATGAGAACGAGATGGAGCGTATGAAGAAGATGGGGCAGAACATTGCAGAGGCTCTGAAGGCTGAGACAGAGGAAGAACGCACAAAATGGAGAGGCGATGAGGAGGGCGTCTGCCCGGTATGCCATCTCGATATGCTGACTGTCTCCAAGGATAGAAAATCTGTAGAATGTCCGGTCTGCGGCATCAAAGGTGAATTTGCCGTGAAAGACGGCAAACTGGAAGTGTCCTTCAGCGAGGCAGAACAGAAGAGATCCAGACTGCGCTGGGATGGAAAGCTGGAGCACTCTACTGAGATCAAGACACAGGCAGTTGGCCCGGGACAGATCCCGAACCTGAAGGAACTGAAAGCGCCGTACATCGGATACGCTGAGAAATAAAGAGAACGCATAACCTATAACAAAATAGAGGAAAGGAGCAGTACGAAAATGAAATTAGGACTGATCACTTCAATCTGTGAAGGAATGACATTTGAGGAAGTTGTTGATTTCGCCGCAGAGAATGGTTTGGAGTGCCTGGAAGTTGCGTGCTGGCCGCAGGGCGGAGCACAGCGCAGATATGCAGGAGTCAGCCATATCGATGTTGCGAATCTTACAGAGGAGAAAGCAAAAGAGATCAAGGATCTGTGTGCGGCAAAGGGGGTTGAGATTTCCGCTCTTGCATATTATCCGAACACTATGGATCCGGATCTGGAGAAACGCCAGAGTTATATTGATCATCTCTACAAGCTGATCGATGCGTCCGCAATGCTGGATGTAAATATGATCACGACATTTGTCGGAAGAATTTCGGACAAGAGTGTATCCGAGAATCTGGAAGAAGTAAAGAAAGTATGGCCGCCGATTCTTGAGTACGCGAAAGAAAAAGGGGTCAAGGTTGCCATCGAAAACTGCCCCATGCTCTTTACAGAGGATGAGTGGCCGGGCGGACAGAACCTGATGACGACACCGGCAAACTGGAGAAAGATCTTTGAGATCCTGCCCTATGACAATTTCGGGATCAACTATGATCCGTCCCATTTTGTATGGCAGCAGATCGATTACATCAAGCCGCTCTACGAGTTTAAAGACAAGATCTTCCATGTCCACTACAAAGATATCAAAGTGTATCCTGACAAACTGGCGGATGTAGGCGTTATGGCAACACCTCTTGAATATATGTCACCGAAGCTTCCGGGACTGGGAGATGTGGACTGGGGGAAATATGTGTCCGCGCTCACGGACATCGGATATGACGGATATACCTGTATCGAGGTTGAGGATAAGGCATTTGAGAAGAGCCTTGACGATGCGAAGAGAGCGATTAAATTAAGCGCAAAATATTTGAGAAATTTTGTGCTTTAGGTCTGAAAAAAGTTACAGTTGATACTGGACTCAAAAACAGGAAGATCCGTGGCGGCGAAAAGCCGCCCTGCCTGTAACAGGAGGAACAGAGATGGAAGATATCAGAATTGGAATCATCGGTCATGGTTTTATGGGCCATGAACACGAGAAGATGCTGACAAAGATGGAAGGCATCCGGCTTGTGGGATTCTCTGACAGGGATCCGAAACAGCTGGAAGATGTTCAGGAAGGACTGAAACGCTACAGTTCAAACGAGGAACTGATCAATGACCCGGAGGTGCAGGTTGTCCTGATCGCGGCGAACAACAACCAGCATCATGATCTGGTGATCCAGGCGGCCCGCGCGGGAAAGGATATTATCTGTGAGAAGCCGGTTGCCATGAGCCTGGAAGAACTGGATGACATGGTACGGGTGACAGAGGAATGCGGAGTAAAGTTCACAGTACATCATCAGAGAAGATTTGATCCGGATTTCAGGACTGCAAAGGAAGTGTTCGACCAGGGCACCCTGGGTGACGTCTATACGATCAAGAGCAGCCTGTATGGATTCAACGGAAATATGCATGACTGGCATGTCTATGTGGCAGAGGGCGGCGGAATGCTCTATGACTGGGGCGTTCATCTGCTGGATCAGATGCTCTGGATGATGCCTGGAGCAAAGATCAAGAGTCTCTACGCAGATATCAGGAACGTCATCAACTTTGAGGTGGATGACTACTTCAAGATTCTGATGCGTTTCGACAACAATATCACGGCAGAGGTGGAACTCGGAACATACTATCTGACAGATAAAAAGCATGATAAATGGTTTGAGCGTCACTGGTTCATCGGAGGAAACAAAGGCAGCGCCTATGTAGACGGATTTGAGCCGGAAGGAAAGATTGTCCGTACAGCCGGACTGCTCCAGAATGTGAGCGGTCAGAGGACGATGACGGCAGCAGGCCCGACACGTTCCTTCGGACCCCCTCCGGAGGGAAAAATCCTTACAGAGGAACTCCCGAAAGTGAACACATGCCATGAGAACTACTTCGAAAATTATATCCGGGCATACCATGGGGAAGAGGATTTCCTCGTGAAGATTCCGGAGACAAGAAGAGTGCTTGCACTGATGGACGCTGTGAGAGAGTCAGGGAGAACAGGAAAGTCTATTGAATTTGAATAAAAATTGCATCGGGGTCAGGCCCTTTTCAGGAAGGAAGGGTCTGACCCCTTTGCAGAAAGAGGGAAATATGAAGAGATATGCATTTGGTGTTGACATTGGCGGCACGACGATCAAAATGGGATTCTTTTCCACAACAGGTGAACTGAAAGAGATGTGGGAGATCCCGACGAGAACAGAGAAAGATGGGGAAAATATCCTCCCGGATATTGCCGCGGAAGTGAAGAGAGTAATGGAGGAAAAGAAGATCACCCCGGATGATGTGGCAGGAGCAGGACTGGGCGTTCCGGGTCCCATCGGGCCGGACGGCACCGTTCTGAAGTGCGTCAATCTTGGTTGGGGTATCTTTAACGTGGAAAAAGAACTGGAAGAGATGACCGGACTGAAAGTAAAGGCAGGAAATGACGCCAATGTGGCTGCTCTCGGAGAAATGTGGCAGGGCGGAGGAAGAGGATATCAGGATATTGTCATGGTCACTCTGGGAACCGGAGTCGGTGGCGGGATCATCATCGGCGGACATATCCTCCCCGGGATCAACGGGGCTGCCGGCGAGATCGGGCATATTCCGATGAAAGACGGAGAGACGGAAACCTGCGGGTGCGGAAAGAAAGGATGCCTTGAGCAGTATGCGTCGGCCAGCGGAATCGCCCGGACAGCAAAGAAACGCCTGGCGGCAGAGAAGGAGACGGAGACCGTCCTGAGAAATCTGCCGGATGTGACGTCGAAAGATATCTTTGATGCGGCGAAGGAAGGAGACGCATTTGCGCTGTCACTGGTCGATGAAGTGGGAATGCTGCTCGGAAAAGCGCTGGCATCTATCGCCTGCGTGGTAAATCCGGAGGCTTTTGTCATTGGCGGAGGCATGTCGAAAGCAGGAGATATCCTGATCGATGCCATAAAAAAATATTATGTTGAATATGCGTTCCATGCTGAGCGGGAAACGGAGTTTAAACTGGCGGAGCTTGGGAATAATGCCGGGATGTTCGGCGGTGTAAAGCTGGTGCTGGGATAAAGGTATAAGGCTGATGAGATTTTTTAACCTGAACAGGCTGCCTGAAGGCAGCCTGATTTCATGTATGCAGATTAAAAAAGCATACTACATTTTTATCCTTGAACCATATATTTACCTGCCAAATTAATTATTGACAGAAATCATGTTAAAAAGTCAGGGAGAAAAATATTCCTCATTTTTCTAAAATAGGAATCAGAAAACAGAAAACACAGGAGGTCAAAATGGAGAAGAAAATCAAACGGGGAGTGGCAATATACAGCTATTCCGGAGAGTATGGGAGAACAATGAACCTGGAAGACTGCTTCAAGGATATGTATGATATGGGAGCGACCGGGATTGAGATCCTGGCGAATTCTCATATCGACAGTTATCCGGAACTCAGTGAGGAATATCTTGCTGAGTGGAACAGGCTCTGCCAGAAATACAATGTTGAGCCTGCGGAGTATGGACACTGGGTTGACACAAGGCTTTATAAGAACCGCAGTATCAGCATGGCAGAGGCGAGAGAGAAACTGATCAATGACTTTAAGATCGCAAACAAACTTGGTTTTCATATCCTCAGGACGAAACTCGGCGTGATCAACGGGGAACTGGCGCCGGTGGAGAACTGGCGGGAGATCATTAAAAGCGTGCTGCCAGAGGCGGAGGAGTATGATGTGGTGATGTGTCCGGAAATCCACCTTACTACAGTTCTTGCAGACAAATTTGTTTCTGATTATGTGGATTTTATTGAAGAGACGGGAACAAAAAACTTTGGACTAAACATTGATTTAAGTGTGTTTCAGAACCGCTTCGATGTTCCGGGTGTTGTTGTATACAATCCTGACTGCAAACACTCCCAGCCGGAGGAGATCATTCCACTTCTTCCCTATGTGAAGTGTATTCATGCCAAATTCAATAAAATGGACAACGAGTTTAACGAGCTGACAATTCCCTACGGAGAAATTATACAGATTCTGAAGGAGCAGGGATGGGAAGGATACCTTCTTAGTGAGTATGAAGGGGAGAAGAAGGATGTTCCGGGGTATGTCTCTCATGAGTTGAGAAAACACCATGTCATGTTAAAGCGGATGTTAGGATATTAAACAGCAGGAGGATTGAAATGTTAGAATCAAACGTAATTCAGTACAGAGGATTTCACAATATAGAGGAAAATGGAAAGATCACAGGATTTCAGATCTGCATCAGGTCCGACTATTACAGGGGTGTATGGTTAAGCCAGCTCAGACCGGGCAAGGTGGTAGTTGACGGGGTGACATACCCAAAGGAATGTGTGATATGGGAGATCAACGGAAAAGATTATACTGTCGATGAACTTGCAGAAGCAGGCAGCGATTTCTGGAGGATCACAGATACTGCGGCGCTGAAGATCCCGAAGGAGGGAGGACTGGAGCAGGGGGCTCATACGGTTTCAGTGAGACATGATCATTGTATAACAGAAATCACTGCTCTTTTCTGTATTGCTCCGGCGTCATGCCGACTTCACGGCGGAAAAGCTTTCCGAAATAACTGGGGCTTTCAAAACCGCACATTTTTGAGATTTCGGTTACTTTTTTATCAGGATACTGGATCAGATAGATCTTTGCATGACTGATCCTCAGCATGAGGAGATAATGCATGATCGTCTGGTCCATTTCTTTTTTAAAGACGGAGCACAGGTATTCCTTCGCCAATCCGGTAATATCAGAAAGATCGGTGAGAGTGACCGGGTGGGAAAAGTTTTTCTCAAGATAATCCAGAGCAATCCGTAGAGTTTCATTTTCCGGAACCAGTTCCGAGGGGCTGAGATATTTGATATCCCGGGATAGCCCGAGAAGAAAACGATAGCACTCGACAGAGAGGCTTTCACCTTTAAAAGAAGAATCTCCGGAGACGTAAATACGGTAAAAGCGTTCAATGGCATTCTTGAAAATGTCCGGATGGGGTATGTGATACACACCGGAGGAGACCATGGACAGACTGTGCAGCAGGCTGGAACAGACCGGTCCGTCAAAGCCGGCAAAGTGAACGGTCCAGTCTTCAGACAGACTGCGGTAAATATGAGGAATATCCGGATAGATGAGGAGCCCCTGCCCTTCTGATACTACAGAGCGCTGATGGTCCGAGATGAATTCCCCTTTCCCTTTTACGCAGAGAAACCATTGATACAGCGCGAGACCGGCAGGACGGTTGATGGGTTCCTGCCGATGGCTGATTCCAAGAAGACGCAGATTTATGGGAAGATCCTCCATGGGAGCGGACAGCGATAAGATCATATATTTTTCTCCTTCCCGGCAGTCATAAATCTGCCATGATATCTTAATATTCTTATATAAATATTATAATATTAAGATTGAGGGGAAAGGTCAAGAAGAACTATAATATTTATAAGAAAAGTCCGGACTGAAAATTAAAAAAGGAGAAAATGATTATGAAGCAGATACCACAGATCAGAGAAGTAAACGGGATACAGACGTTATATGTAGACGACGAACCTTTTTTTATCCTTGGCGGTGAAATACACAATTCTGCGTCCAGCAGCCTTTCTTATATGGAGAGGGAAGTATGGCCGAATTTGAGAGATCTGAACATGAATACCGTCGTCGCCCCTCTTTACTGGGAACAGATTGAGGCTGAAGAGGGAAATTATGATTTTGAGGTGATGGACGGTCTGATCAGGCAGGCGCGTGAAAACGGAATGCATCTTGTCTTCCTTTGGTTTGGCCTCTGGAAGAATGCGGAGTCCATGTATGTCCGGGGGTGGATGAAAAAGAGTACAGATATTTTTTTCTGGGCGGTAAAGCGGGTCTGAAAGGAGATTAACACGATCTCACCTCTGTGT
>ERZ1090862.172-NODE-172-length-27945-cov-17.960093_pt1 | contig 27945 bp, 19 predicted proteins | sample MGYA00478481_ERZ1090862 | MGnify/ENA primary metagenome ERZ1090862 (study PRJEB33644, sample SAMEA5815745) | chicken gut metagenome | biome: Chicken; feature: Gastrointestinal Tract; material: Caecum | place: Ireland | collected 2019-01-01 | study: A study of the... | reverse complement strand
AATAAACCCTTATAGGGTATGTGCAAACCACCAGTTCAACTGGTGGTTTTGAATTATGCCTGATTGCATATCTTTCCGTAAAAAATCAGCGCTGTCGCCTTTTTCAGCTGTCGTCTTGTCTGCCACAATATTGTTTCTGCCTATAAAGCAGTGCGCGCGTATTGCTATTTTTTTTAGTTAAAAAATAAATTTTATAGCAAAACGGTTGACTTTTACAAAACAAAATATTATCATATGATTAAACATTCATATGAAAGGAGCAAGGAAACATGAAAGATTCCTGCGAAACGCCCGAAGTACACGAGGGCGTGATAAAGGCGGCGCTTTCGGCAATGCCTTCCGATGATGAAATTTCTGTAATGGCGGCGCGGTTCAAGGCGATAAGCGAACCTTCCCGTCTTAAAATACTGCTTGCGCTCTCCGCGGGCGAACTGTGCGTGGAGCACATTTCAAAGGCGGTGGGAGGCGGTCAGAGCGCCGTATCTCACCAGCTTAAAACACTTAAAGACAACAGAATAATAAAGAGCCGCCGCTCGGGTAAGAATATTCTCTATTCTGTGGACGATGACCATATAATGGCCATGATACGTGCGGCAAAGGAGCATCTGCACCATGAATAAGGTAATTTTGCTTGAAGGGTTAGACTGTGCCTCCTGCGCCTCCGAATTGGAGGAAATTCTCTCCGCGGTAAAGGGCGTCAGCGATGTGTCTGTCGATTTTATCGGCCAGAAAGTGCGGCTTGACTGCGCAGACGAGAACGTGCTTGCCGAAGTCATAAAGCGTTGCAACGACTTTGAAGACGTAAAGGTGGTTGGCTCTCAGCAGGGCAGAAACTCTGCCGAAAACGGTGTTCACGAGTCTTGCTGTAAGGAACATACGCACCGTGAAGAAAGTTCGTGCGGTTGCGGTCACGCTCACGCGGCTTGTGACAACGGACATAAACATGGTTCGGCCTGTTGTTCAACGCAGGGCGCGGCCGCGGAAAAAGGCAATGCGGGTACGCTCATAAAGCGTGAAATTCAGCTTGAAAATATAGACTGTGCCTCCTGCGCCTCCGAACTGGAGGAGCTGGTTGCGGGCATAGACGGCGTTGAAAATGCCGCAGTCGACTTCATAGCGCAGAAAGTGCGTTTCGAGTGTGCCGACGATGCCACCGTGGATGAGGTAAAAAAGTGCTGCGCGGGCTTTGAAGAGGTGCGCGTAGTCGAACCCGCTGAAACTTCGGAGGGAAACGAGCGCAAAATCAAGATAAAGGGCCTGTGCTGCGCCAACTGCGGCAGGGAGCTGGAGGAAATTCTCAATAAGATTGATGGCGTTTCTGCAGTGGTGGACTTTGTGAACAGCACGATAAAGTTGAAGTGCGCAAGTGACGCCGCATATGAGCAGAGCATATATCAGATAACCCACTTTGAGGACGTAAAGATAGACGACGAAAAGAAACCCGCGGCAAAGAGCCTTGCAAGACAGCATATGCGCGAAATTATACAGATAGTAGTTTCCGCGGTGTTCTTCGTGCCCGCGCTTATTCTCAATCTTGTGGGCGGAAAGACGGGCGTAATCGTATCCTATCCGCTGTTTGCCGTATCCTATCTTTCGGTCGGCTGGGAAGTACTTGTAAATACCGTAAAAAACATCTCCAAGGGTCGCATATTCGACGAAAACTTTCTGATGACGATAGCCTCGCTAGCGGCCATAGTGCTCGGCATATTCTCCGGCGACGGCATTTACGAGGGCGTTGCGGTAATGCTTTTGTATCAGCTCGGCGAACTGTTGCAGTCCATTGCCGTAGGCTCTTCGCGTAACTCCATAGCAAAGCTTATGGACCTCAAAAGCGACACGGCGACAGTGCTCCGTGGCGGTCAGCAGGTTGTAATCAAGCCCGAGGAACTGGAAGTCGGCGACATAATGCTCATAAAGGCGGGCGAAAAGGTGCCCGCGGACGGCGTCATAGTAAAGGGCGAAAGTTCGCTCGATATGCGTTCGCTCAACGGCGAATCTCTGCCCGCAGACGTAAAGGAGGGGCAGGAGATTCTGTCGGGTGCGATAAACATCTCCAAGGTACTCGAAGTAAAGGTAATAAGAAAGTATTCCGATTCGGCCGTGGCAAAGATACTCGACCTCGTGGAAAATTCCACGGCTAAAAAGGCCGCGCCCGAAAAGTTCATAACCAAATTCGCAAAGTACTATACCCCCGCGGTATGCGCAGCCGCTCTCATTGTGGCAGCCGTAGTTCCCACCATAATATGTGCGGTGAACGGTCTGTTTGCCTGGGCAACTTATTCAACGTGGATATCCAAGGCGCTGTCCTTCCTCGTAATATCCTGCCCCTGCGCGCTCGTCATCTCCGTGCCTCTGTCCTATTTCGGCGGCATAGGCAGGTGCGCAAAGTTCGGCATACTGGCCAAGGGTTCAACCTGTCTGGACGAACTCGCGCTTGCAACGGTGGCGGCGTTCGATAAGACGGGCACAATTACTGAAGGTTCGTTCAAAATAATAAATTCCTCCTCCGAAGAGGCCGTGCAGATTGCCGCGGCGGCGGAAAAGTATTCTTCCCACCCTATAGCGGTGGCGTTCTCCTCGGTAACTTCCAAGTATTCTGCCGAAAACGCGGAGGAAGTTGCGGGCCGCGGCGTAAAGTGCACCATAGGCGGCAAGACGGCTCTCTGCGGCAACGCTGTAATGATGAAGGAAAACGGCGTGGAGATTGAAAAGGCAGACAGCATCTACACCGTCATATATGTCGCGCTGGACGGCAGGTTTGTCGGCAGCATAGAGATAGGCGACGGTATAAAGCCTGATGCAAAGGCGGCAATAGCTGCACTCAAGGCGCAGGGCGTAACGTACTGCACAATGCTCACGGGCGACAACCCCGCAAGGGCTGCGGCCGTTGCAAAGGAAGTGGGTCTGGACGGCTACGAGGCCGGTCTGCTGCCCGACGGAAAGCTGGAAAAGGCCGAACAGCTTAAACAGCGCGGCAAGCTCATATATGTCGGCGACGGCATAAACGATGCGCCCGTAATGGCAGCCGCGGACTGCGCCGTGTCGATGGGCAAAGTAGGTTCGGATGCGGCAATTGAGGCCAGCGACGTCGTGCTTGTAACCGACAATCTCGAACTTCTGCCCAAGGGCAAAAAGATTGCAAGGGCCACGCGTTCGATAGTGTTCCAGAACATAATAGGTTCTCTGCTTGTAAAGCTTGCGGTGATGGTGCTCGGCATAGCAATTCCCTCATTCCCGCTTATTCTTGCGGTTGTGGCGGATGTGGGCGTAATGCTTGTTGCCGTGCTCAACGCAATGCGCACAAAACTTGTAGGCTGACAAAACTTAAAAAAGTCCCGACCTCTTTTCGTCGGGACTTTTTTTATAAACGGCAGAATGCGCAGCATAACAGACGGCGTTTTATGCGCTTTTGTACCCCTGCGTATGCGCAAACTGCGGCCCGGTACGACATAAAATATCGCCTGAAGACGGTATATTGCCGCGTACGCGCGGGAAAATTTTCCTTATTAACAAAATATTTCAATTTTTGCAAGAAAACGATTGTACATATCGCCCCGAATGTAGTAAAATATAAAGCGGATTATAATGTTACGTCTATATCCGGAATTTCCTATCGGATACCGGTTTCAAGGAGTTTAAATGGGACTTATCAGCTATATTCTCGGCTCCGACAGCAGACAGGCTGTCAAAAAGCTCAACAAGCTTGCGCTTAAAGTAGAGGAGCTCGAACCCAAGTACCAGAGCATGACGGATGAGCAGCTCAAAGACCAGACCCGCGTTTTAAAGGAAAGACTTTCCAAGGGCGAAACGCTTGACGACATAATGTTCGATGCGTTTGCCGCACTCAGGGAGGCCAGCTGGCGCGTTCTCAAAATGAAGCATTTCCACGTTCAGATAATGGGCGGCATCTGCCTGCACCAGGGACGTATTGCAGAAATGCGCACAGGTGAAGGCAAAACGCTTGTATCTACGTTGCCTGCATACCTCAACGCGCTCACGGGCAAGGGCGTTCACATAGTAACCGTCAACGATTACCTCGCCAAGCGTGACGCCGAGTGGATGGGCAAAGTTCACAAGTTCATGGGTCTTACCGTGGGCGTCGTAGTGCCCGGCATGGACGACAACCAGAAGAAACAGGCATACGCCTGCGACATCGTGTACGGCACCAACAACGAACTCGGTTTCGACTACCTGCGCGATAACTTAAAGACGTCTATCTCCGCAATGGTCCAGCGCGAGCTCAACTTCTGCATAATCGACGAAGTTGACTCCATTTTAATAGATGAAGCGCGTACCCCTCTCATAATTTCAGGCCGCGGCGGCGAAAGCTCCAAGCTGTACGAAGATGTGGACAGGTTTGTCCGCACGCTCAACGGTGGTTTCGACGACGATAAAAAGGACGCTGAAAAGAAGGCTCCTTCCAAAAAGAAGAAGGACCTTTCCAAGGAGGAGCAGGAGGCCAACGACCGTCTTGCCGCCATCCTTGAAGAGATGGAAAACTGGGACTATATAATCGACCGCAAGGAAAAGTCGGTAACCATAACCGAAAAGGGCGCTGAGAAGGCTGAAAGATTCTTCGGCATAGCAAACCTTGCCGACATAGAGAACGCCGACCTCAACCACCACATACAGCAGGCGCTCAAGGCGCACGAACTGTTCAAGCGCGACGAGGACTATATCGTATCCCCCGAGGGCGAAATTCTCATCGTCGATGAATTCACCGGCCGTCTTATGAACGGCAGGCGCTATTCGGACGGTCTGCACCAGGCGATAGAGGCTAAGGAACACGTAAAGGTGCGCAACGAGAACAAGACTCACGCAACCGTAACCTTCCAGAACTACTTCCGTCTTTACAATAAACTTTCGGGCATGACCGGTACGGCAAAGACCGAAGAGGCCGAATTCCGTACCATATACTCCCTGGACGTAGTTGAAATACCCACCAACAAGCCCGTTCAGCGTAAGGATTACGCGGACATGATCTACTCCACGGTAGAGGGTAAAAAGCGCGCCATAGTCAATGAAATTGTAGAGCGCCACGCAAAGGGACAGCCCATTCTTATAGGTACCGTAACGGTAGACAAGTCGGAGGAAATTTCCAGACTGCTCCGCCGCAACGGCGTAAAGCACAATATCCTCAACGCAAAGAACCACGAGCGCGAGGCTGAAATAGTTGCCCAGGCGGGCAGATTCGGCGCCGTAACAATCGCCACCAACATGGCGGGCCGTGGTACCGATATACTGCTCGGCGGTAACGCCGAATACCTTGCCAAAAAGCGCATGAGGGAAGAGGGCTACGAGCACGACATGATAGAAGTGGCCATCTCCTATGCCGACAGACCTTTCACCGAAGAGGAGCAGAAGGCGCGTGACCGCTATGCCGAACTGTACGCAAAGTTCAAGGCGGAGACCGATGCCGAAAAAGTAAAGGTTATAGAGGCGGGCGGCCTCTGCATAATCGGTACGGAAAGGCACGAAAGCCGCCGTATAGATAACCAGCTCCGCGGCCGTGCGGGACGTCAGGGCGACCCCGGCGTATCCATATTCTATATCTCGCTGGAAGACGACCTTGCTAAACGTTTCGGCGGCGAAAGGATAAAGGCAATTTACAACGCATTCAAACTTGATGAGGACCAGTGCCTCCAGTCCAGAATGCTCTCCCGCAGCATAGAGAACGCGCAGAAGGCAATCGAAGGCAGGAACTTCGCCATCCGTAAGCGCACGCTGCAGTACGACGAAGTAATGAACGAACAGCGCAAAACCATCTATGGCGAGCGTCTGAAAGTGCTCAAGGGCGAGGACGTACACGAGCAGATGCTCAAGTACATTCCCGACTATATAGAAAAGGTCGTTGCGGAGACGGTAAATACCGACGCAATGCCCGAAAAGTGGGATGAAGAGGCGCTCAACGAGGCGCTTAAGACAAAGGTATATCCCGACGAATGCACCTTTGAAATCACCCGCGAAATGCTTGAACGCTGGGACTACCAGAAGGCCATCAAGCGCATATCCAAGGAAGTTATCGAAGCTTACGAGCAGAAGATTGTCAACATCAAAAACGAAACTCACGGTCAGGTCGACTATCACCAGATAGAGCGCAACGAACTGCTCCGCAGCGTTGACCGCAACTGGATTGACCACATCGACGCAATGGACCAGTTGAGGAAAGGCATAGGCCTCCGCGGCTACGCCCAGCAGGACCCTGTAATCGCCTACAAGCAGGAAGGCTACGAAATGTTCACCGAAATGATAGACCGCGTTCAGACGACTACCATTTCAAGACTTCTCAAGGGCAGAATCGTCCGCGTGCGCCCCGGAATGTTCCCCGGCCGCAGACCCATGCCCATGCCTGCTCCCGCAGCAAAGCAGATACCTTCCGCTCCCGCGCAGCCTGCTGCTCAGCACGAGGAAAAGGCAGAAGAGCCCGCAAAGCAGAAAGCTGACGAAGAGGTCAATGCTCCCGCAGAAACGGCTGCACAGCCTGCTCCTTCGCAGCAGGAAGAGCCCGCCGCTCCCTCGTTTGTCGGCAGCGGACTTGCAACCAAACCTCAGGAGTTCACTCCCGACCCCACGGGCAAGCTCAATCCCCTTGTAAAGGGTAAAAAGGAGCCCGGCCGCAACGACCCCTGTCCCTGCGGCAGCGGCAAAAAGTATAAGGACTGCTGCTACTGGAAGGACCACAAGTAATTGAAATTATCTCCCCGTATATGCCGTTAGTTGCGGCATATATGCGGGGCAATTCCCATAAAAGGCCGCTTTTGCGGCAATGAATGCAGGGCGCCGAGGCGTTCTGTCACAGAGAGTATTTATGTTCAAAGCAGACGATTACAGATTAAGGCTAAAATCGCTTTCGGAAACGCTTGCCGAAGCAAAATACGCGCTAGATATAGATAACATCGGCGCAAAACTTGAAGAGCTCAAAGCCGAGCAGGAAAAGCCCGAAGTTTGGAACGACCTTGAAAAGTCCAAGCATATCGGCAGAGAAATCTCCGTAATAGAGGGCAAAATGGCCGCCTACAAAAAGGGCGAAAGCGCTTTAAACGACGCGCTCGCCTTTGTCGACCTCATCGAGGAGGCGGACGACGAAACGCTTATACCCGAGCTTGAAAAAATGATAAAGGCCGCCGAGGACGACATAGAGGAAATGCGCATAAAGGCGCTGCTCAAGGGCAAGTATGACGCAAACAACGCCATACTCAGCCTTCACGCGGGCGCAGGCGGCACGGAGGCGTGCGACTGGACGCAGATGCTCTACCGCATGTACCAGCGCTACTGCGAAAAATCGGGCTTTAAGGTTACCGAGCTCGACAGAGAAGACGGCGACGAGGCAGGCATAAAGAGCATAAGTTTCAAGGTTGAAGGCGAAAACGCATACGGCTTTTTAAAGGCGGAAAAGGGCGTGCACAGACTTGTGCGCATCTCCCCGTTCGACAGCAACAAGCGCCGTCATACTTCCTTTGCCTCGCTTGAAGTTATGCCCGAAGTCGATGACGACAACGAAATTCAGATTCGCGACGAAGATATAAGAATAGACGTGTACCGCTCCTCTGGTGCAGGCGGCCAGAAGGTCAACAAGACAGAAACGGCCATAAGAATTACCCACTTCCCCACGGGCATAGTGGTAACCTGCCAGAACGAGCGCAGCCAGTTGCAGAACAAGGCAATGGCCTTCCAGTATCTGCGTGCCAAACTGCTCGAACGTCAGATTGCAGACCGCGAGGCGGCCGATGCCGAGCTCAAGGGCGAAATCAAAAAGATAGAGTGGGGCAGCCAGATACGTTCCTACGTGTTCTGTCCGTACACTCTCGTAAAGGACCACCGCACGGGTTACGAAATGACGGATATCCAGGCGGTGATGGACGGCGACATTCAGGGCTTTATCATAGACTACCTCAAAAAGGCTGGCTGATAAAGTTCTGCAAAGCCAATATGCGCTATGTGCAAGCGGCGGCAAAATAATTCTTTCGGGTTTAATGCCGCCTTTGAAATGCTTGCATTGAGCATAACAGAACAGCAAATTGCCGTGCATCGCGCGGCTGAATAAAGTAAGGAGGGGATATCATGGCGGAAAACGCTAATATTTCTGAAAAGTGTATGTATCTTGCCCGCAAGGTAGTCGGTTTAGGCACGGCCATCAACGGCAGAAGAAACGCGCAGATACTCTTTTCGCAGCTCTGCGAAGCAACAAGCGACCTCGGTGCGGGGCTCAGCGCAATCAACTATCTGCCTGCGCGTTCAATGCGTTCGCAGCAGTCGATTGAAATGGTCAAGTGCGCGCAGAAAGTAATTTTCATGCTCAATCTTGCCCTTCGCGAAGGCGTGTTTCTCAAAAAGCCCACAACCGAAGCGCTCAATCTTGCCATATCGGTAGCCAACGATATCAACGCACTCGTTCAGGCATATGTTACGGGCGCTCCCGCTCCCGCCGTGGGCGAAGTATCTGCCCCGTCCGATTCCGAAGAAGAAGGTGATGAAAAGCCTTCCGACCCCGATGGTTTCAACGCCCCTTACGAAGGCTGAACACCGTTAATCGGGCCATATGTCCGCACCAATTTCAGTAAAAGCTGCAGTCGCAAAGTCTGTGGCAGTGGTTTTGTGCGGCAATTTTAAAACATTTCACAAGAAATAATTAACGTGCGGCGCGCAACCTGCGCCGCACTTCGGTTTATATTATGTACGATAAAAGTAAGTTTACGGTAAAGGCCGAACCCGTAATGCTCGGCATAGAATCCAGTTGCGACGAAACGGCTTGCGCAATTCTTCGCGGCAGAAAAATAATTGCAAACCGCATAATATCCTCCGCGGCGGAGCAGGCAAAGTACGGCGGCGTAGTCCCCGAAATTGCCTCGCGCATGCATACCGAGGCGGTGGACGAGGTGGTACGCCAGGCGCTTGAAGACGCCAATCTTCAACCCTCCGATATAGACTGTGTGGCCGCAACGTACGGCGCGGGTCTGCTCGGCGCGCTGCTTGTCGGCCTGTCGTTTGCAAAGGCGTTTGCCTTTTCGCTCAACGTTCCGTTCATTGCGGTAAACCATATCCGCGGCCACATTGCCGCCGCCTACCTTGACAAGCCCGACTTAAAGCCGCCTTTTATAACCCTTCTTGCAAGCGGCGGGCATACGGCCATACTTTATACCCGCTCGTTCACGCAGTTCAGCGTGCTTGCATCCACTTCGGACGATGCCGCGGGCGAGGCGTTCGATAAGTGCGCCCGCGTGCTCGGACTTCCCTATCCGGGCGGCCCCTCTGTGCAGAAACTTGCGGAAAGCGGCAAACCTTCAGTAAATCTTCCCTCCGCGCTTGTAAAAAATTCAACGCAGCTCCGTTTTTCGTACAGCGGACTCAAGACGGCTGTCATAAATGCCGTCCACAACGCAGAGCAGAGGGGCGAGCAGATAAATTTTGCCGACGTCGCCGCGTCTTTCCAGCGTGCGGCCGTTGACCCGCTTGTCAAAAAGACGGTGGAACTCGCCAGAAAGTACGGCGTAAAAACCGTGACGGCGGGCGGCGGAGTTATCGCCAACGGCTATCTTCGCCAGAGCCTTACCGAGGCCTGCCAGAAGGCGGGACTGGAACTTGTTCTTCCCGCAAAAAAATATTGTACGGATAACGCCGCAATGATTGCCTCGGAAGGACTCAACCAGTACATGGCGGGCAACTTTTCCGACCTGGATGTAAACGCCGCGGCTGCCATTCCCCTCCGGCAGGACTGAATAAAAACTCATTTCGCCGCAAGCCTGAGCGAATAGGGCATATACTCTGCAACCGTTTAATAAGCAGATTTTTGCGGCGGTTCAGTTTCGGCGGCGTAAAGCTGCATAAATTTAAAACCCTTCAAAACGCTTTACAAATTTTGCGGCTTTTTGTATAATAATATCGTAAAATTTAATCTAAAGGCTATCACGGAGGACAACTGCCTTTACGTCAACCCTTAAAGAGAGCTTTCGGCAGGTGTAAGAAAGCAGGCGCGCGCAAAGGATATCACCTCCCAGCTTACCTTCCCAACCGCATGCGCGCAGTAAGAGGGTACGGTTTCATAACCCGTCACAAGTTATGGCAAATTTCAGTTTGTTTTGGTGGTTTAAAAGCACGCGTTTTCGGTGTCCGAAATAGACGTGCTTTTTATTTTTATTTTGCTGACCTTAAGAGCCGCAAAATTGCCGCCGCAAGGAGTATTTTATGTATAAAAAGGTGGACACAACCTTAAATTTCCCCGCAAGGGAGCAGGAAGTAATCGACTTCTGGAATAAGGAAAACATATTCGAAAAGTCGGTGGAAAAGAATGAGGGCGCAGAGGAGTTTTCCTTCTACGACGGCCCCCCTACGGCCAACGGCAAGCCTCACATCGGCCATATTTTGACGCGCGTAATGAAGGATATAATTCCCCGCTACCAGACCATGAAGGGCAAGCACGTTCTGCGCAAGGCCGGCTGGGATACGCACGGTCTGCCCGTCGAGCTGGAAGTTGAAAAGATGCTCGGCATGGACGGCAAGCAGGACATTGAAAAATACGGCATAGAGCCCTTCATAAAGCAGTGCAAGCAGTCTGTCTGGAAGTACAAGAGCGAGTGGGAGAGAATGTCCGAACGCGTAGGCTACTGGGCGGATATGAAGCACCCCTATGTCACTTACGACGATAACTATATCGAGTCGGAGTGGTGGGCGCTTAAAACCATGCACGAAAAGGGTCTGCTCTACAAGGGTCATAAAATCGTGCCCTATTGCCCCCGTTGCGGCACGGCGCTCTCCTCGCACGAGGTGGCGCAAGGCTACAAGCTTGTAAAGGAAAATTCCGTAGTCGTACGCTTCAGGGTAAAGGGTGAAGAGGGCCGCTACATTCTCGCGTGGACGACCACGCCCTGGACTCTTCCCTCCAACGTAGCGCTCTGCATGAACCCCGCAGAGCCCTATGTCGAAATAGAGAGCGACGGCACGAGATACATTCTTGCAAAGGCGCTTGTCGGCAACTTCTTTGAAGATTATAAGGTAATAGCCGAAAAGAGCGGCAAGGAATGGGAGGGTCTTGAATACGAACCCCTCTTCAATGAGACCACCGCGGAGATTGCGCGCATTTCTCCCGCAAATATGCCTGCAAAAGCGCACTACGTTGTATGCGACACCTATGTAACAATGGGCGACGGCACGGGTGTGGTTCATATAGCTCCCGCATTCGGCGAGGACGACTATAAAGTAGGCAAAAAATATCATCTGCCCGTAGTTCAGCTTGTCAACGAGCGCGGCTGCTTTGACGAACGTTTCCCCGAAGTTGCGGGCGTGTTCGCAAAGAAGGCGGATAAGACCATAATAGAAATGCTTGAAAAGCAGGGCAGTCTGTTCAGGGTAGTACCCTTTGAACACGATTATCCCCACTGCTGGCGCTGCGATACGCCCCTTTTGTACTACGCGCGCTCCAGCTGGTTTATCGAGGTTACAAAGGTAAAGGAGGCCATAAAGGCATCCAACCGCTCGGTAAACTGGATGCCCGAGACCATAAAGGAAGGCCGTATGGGCAACTTCCTTGAAAACGTAATTGACTGGGGTCTTTCGCGCGACAGATACTGGGGTACTCCCCTGCCCGTATGGGTATGCCCCGACTGCGGCGAGATAGAGGTTATCGGTTCCAAAAAGGAGCTCAAGGAAAAGTGCGACATACCTGCCGACCAGGATATAGAGCTGCACAGACCTTACCTTGACAACCTCACCTGCACCTGCCCCAAGTGCGGCGGCAAGATGAAGCGCACTCCCGAAGTTATCGACTGCTGGTTCGACTCCGGTTCAATGCCCTTTGCGCAGTATCACTACCCGTTTGAAAATGCCGACCTGTTCAAGGAGACCTTCCCCGCCGACTTCATTTCCGAGGCGGTGGACCAGACCCGCGGCTGGTTCTATACCCTGCTGGTTGTAAACACCATACTCTTCGGCACGGCACCCTTCAAAAACTGCATAGTTCTGGGCCACGTAAACGACAAAAACGGCATAAAGATGTCCAAGCACAAGGGCAACGTAGTTGACCCCTGGTCGGTGCTCGATAAGCAGGGCGCAGACGCCGTTCGCTGGTATTTCTACACCTCGTCAGCACCCTGGCTGCCCTCCAGATTCTATGAGGACGCCGTATCCGAAGCTCAGCGCAAATACCTCGGTACACTCTGGAATACGTACGCATTCTTTACGCTGTATGCCGAAATAGATAAATATAACCCCGCCGAATATTCGCTCAAAGAGTGCAAGCTTTCGCTCATGGACAAGTGGATTCTCTCCAAGCTCAACAGCCTTGTAAAACTGGTGGATGAGCACCTTGCCCGCTATGAAATCACCGAAAGTTCGCGTGCCATTCAGGACTTTGCGGACGTGCTCTCCAACTGGTACGTGCGCCGTTGCCGCGAAAGGTACTGGGGCAGCGATATGACGGACGACAAGGCCGCCGCGTACACCACGCTCTACACCGTGCTTGTCACGCTTGCAAAGGTGACCGCGCCCTATACGCCGTTCGTTGCGGAAATGATATACCGCAACCTCGTTCCCGAATTCTTCAAGGACGCACCCGAATCTGTACATCTTTGCCGCTTCCCCGAGGCGGACGAAAGCCTTATCGATTCCGAGCTTGAAGACGGAATGGAGGGCGTGCTCGATATAGTTGTAAACGGCAGGTCTGCGCGCAATGCGGGCAACCTTAAAAACCGTCAGCCGCTTGCCGAAATGGTGGTCGTATCCGAAAAGCCTCTGCACCTTTCCGAAGAGGAAAAGGCAATCGTGCTTGAAGAACTCAACGTAAAGACCATGAAGCTCGCGACGGACGCGTCGCTGTATATAAAGCACAGATTAAAGCCCCAGCTCAAGACGCTCGGACCCAAGTACGGCAAACAGCTCGGCGCTATATCCAAGTTCCTTGCAGAATGCAACGCCGAGGAAGTGCTTGCAGGTATCCGCAAGGACGGCGGCTATTCAGTTCCCGGTCTTGACGGCGTAACGCTTGCGCTTGAAGATTTGCAGGTGTTCTCCGACAGCGCCAACGGCTATGTTGCACAGTCGGATAAGGGCATAACGGTAGCGCTCTCCACAAAGCTCACCGAAGAGCTCATCGATGAGGGCGTGGAGCGCGAAATTGTGTCCAAGATACAGAATATGCGCAAGGAAGCGGACTTTGAAGTCACCGACAGAATATGCGTATTCTTCAAGGGCGAAGGCCGCGCCGCAAAGGTTATGCACACCGCAAACTTTGCAAAGGACGTGCTTGCCGACTGCGTGACCGAAGGTGACGCTCCCGAGGGTGCTTTTGCAAAAGAGCAGAACATCAACGGCGAAAAGATAGAAATTGCCGTAATCAGAAAGTAAATTTTTTAAAATTGCAGAGGCCGCGGATGGAATACCATCCGCGGCCTTTTCATACTTATAAAGTATGACGGCTTGGGATTTGACGCGCGGAAAGAGCGCGGAAATAACAAAGGTAAATTTAAGCGGAGCGGCGGCCGAAAGGCTGACTGCGCTCGGCTTTGTGCGCGGCGCAAAGGTTTTGTCGGGCGGGCGTTCGCTTATGGACAGCAGCATACTTTTAATGTGCGGCGCAGTAAGGCTTGCCGCGCGCAGGTGCGTGGCCGAGCTTATCGAGGTGGCGCAATGAAGGTTGTGCTTGCGGGCAACCCCAACGCGGGCAAGACGACCCTTTTCAACGCGCTCACGCACAGTCGGCTTAAAACGGGCAACTGGCACGGCGTTACCACGCGGCCATATATCAAGGTACACTGCGGCATAACATATGCGGACGTGCCGGGCATGTACTCCTTCAACGGCTATTCAATGGAGGAGGCTTCCGCGGCGGAGGAGATAAAGTCAGCGGACGTGGTTGTAAACGTAGTGGACGGGCTGACGCTGAAAAATTCGCTCTCGCTCACCCGCGCAATTGTAAATATAAACAGCTGTACAATTGTGTACGTAAGCAAACTCGGCGCGCTGAAAAAGAGGGGCGGCAGGCTGGATTGCGCCGCTCTCTCCCGCGCCATAGGCCTGCCCGTCGTTACTGAAATTGCGCAGCTCAAAGAGCTTTTGCGCACCTTTTCATTGCAGAAAAAAAGCGATTGTCCGCAGATAAAAAATTTCAGCCAGAGTGCAATAGATGCGGCATACTATGGGGGCAATCTCAATTTCAGCCGTGCGGAAAAACTTTTTTACAATAAATATTTTGCACTCGGTTTTTTCATATTTTCAATAATTTTAATGTTCTTTATGGCCTTCTTCCCGGGTATGCCCGGCGACGCACTCAAAAACGCAACCGAATGGCTGATAACCGTAAAGGCGGGGGAGGCTGTAAAAAGTTTTCTGCCTGAGGGAAAGGTGCAGTCGCTTGTGTGCGACGGCATAATAGGCGGCGCGGGCGGCGTAATATCCTTTGTGCCGCAGCTCGCCGTGCTGTACCTTTTTCTTACTCTTCTGGACGAAAGCGGAATAATGTCCGCACTGTCGTTTGTAACGGACGGAGTATTTGCAAAGGTACATCTTTCGGGGCGTGCAGCCTTTTCGCTGATATCGGGTTTCGGTTGTACGGCGGCGGCCATTATGACTACGCGCGGCTTCACTTCGCGTACATCGCAGCTGAGAACTGTGGCCATACTGCCGTTTATTCCCTGCGGCGCAAAGATGCCCGTCTTTCTCACGCTTCTTTCGCCGCTCTTTAAAAATCCCTTTCCCGCAATATGCATTCTTTACTTTGCGGGCATAGCGGCCGCCCTCGGCGCGTGCGCTCTGTTCAAAGGCGGCGGGGAGGATATGCTCTCGGAAGTGGCTCCCATATCTCTTCCGCAGCCCGTCGCCGTTTTAAAAAAGTTGTATTTTTACATCAAAGGGTTTATAATTAAGGTAGCAACGGCCGTACTGCTCTTCTGCATAGTCAGCTGGGTGCTTTCCAACTTTACATTCACTTTTACGCCCTGCGAAGTGGAGGAGAGTATGCTTGCCTCCATAAGCCGCCTTGTACTGCCGCTGTTTGTGCCTATGGGATTTGACGACTGGCGCCTTGCATACGCAATGATATCGGGTTTTGCGGCTAAGGAAAACATCGCCGCCACGATAGGCGTGCTTATGCCTGAGGGTGCGGGACTCTCCCTGGCATCGGGCATTGCCGCAAGCGTGTTTGTGCTTGCCTGCCCTGCGTGCGTATCGGCGTTTGCGGCCTCCTGCCGCGAAATCGGCGTAAAATATACCTTAAAATTTTTCTTTATTCAGCTCGTGGTGGCTTTTTTAAGCGCATATCTCATACATTTACTTTTATCGCTATGAAAAAATTTACCGTAAGGCAGCCTTCCGACCTCAAAACGTTCACAGATGAAACCTACCCGCAGGGCAGTTTTGCATTTGCGGCTCTTCTGCGTGCTCGCGATATAAGGGTGAACGGCGTGCGTACCGATAAAAACGTCCGTCTGTCTGTCGGGGACGAGGTGACTTATTACACCACGCCCGCACAGCAGTCCAAGCCCAGCCATAATGTGGCGTACGAGGATGATAATATTGTAATCTGCGATAAATTTTCGGGCGTATCCACGGAGGGACTGCTCTCTGAACTGTGCGAAAGCGGAACTTATTTTGCCGTGCACCGTCTGGACAGAAATACCGAAGGCCTTATAATATACGCAAAAAATCAGCTCGCAAAGGAGGAGCTGGAGGAGGCGTTCCGCCTTCACCGCATACATAAAACATACCTTGCGCTGTGCAAGAACAACTTTTCCAGCCCCGCGGCAACCTTGCGCGCATACCTCAAAAAGGATGAAAAGTCTGCCACGGTCACAATTTCTCCCGTTATGCGCCGCGGATTTTCAGAAATCATTACCGAGTACAAGGTTCTGGAAAGACGGGGGGATATCGCTCTCGTTCAGATAGCTCTGCATACAGGCAAGACGCACCAGATACGCGCCCATATGTCATACATCGGTTGTCCGCTCGTGGGGGACGAAAAGTACGGCGATTCTGCGCTCAATAAAAAGTATGGCGCGCGTCGTCAGCGCCTTGTGGCAAAAAAACTCACTTTCGAGCTTGCGGACGCGCTCTCCTACCTCAACGGTAAGACGTTTGAAAGCGCCTTTATGCCGGAAATTTCCCGCTGACAGCCTTTAAATTCGCTTTTCACGCTCAATTTTCGTTTTTATGTGAATACACAAATTAAAATGGCCGTACAAAGCAGTACGGCCAAATTTTTTTGGGAGGTCAGGCACCACGCAATAATCACCGCATATAAACGGACACCCACCCCCGCATAGAGTAACAGACACCCGCGATACAAAAAATTACCACGCATTGCAATAAAAAAGCCGTCCGCGATTTAAGCGGACGGTAATTTTATTTGCGTTCATCCATTGGAATATATTCGCAGTCGGGCTTTACGCAGTGGTAGGAAGGCCTTATAATTCTGTTGCCGTTTATAAGTTCTTCCATGCGGTGTGCGCTCCAGCCGCCAACACGCGAAATGGCAAACAGCGGCGTGTATAAATCTGTGGGCAGGTTGAGCATCGAATACACAAATCCCGAATACAGGTCCACGTTTGCGCAGACGGGTTTGGAAAGTTTGTGCTGTTCGTTAATCAGCCGCTTTGCAGAATTTTCCACCGTTTCGTATAAGTGGAATTCTTCCTCTCTGCCCTTTTCAACGGCGAGTTTTTCGGCGTACTTTTTAAGTATCTCCGCCCTCGGGTCGGAAAGGGTATATACCGCGTGACCCATGCCGTATACCAGGCCTGCGTGGTCGAAAGTCTCTCTCTTGAGAATTTTATCGATGTAGTCGGTGACCGTGCGCTCCTTCCAGTCGGCAACGTTCTCCTTTATGTTCTGCATCATCTGCATAACTTTAATGTTTGCGCCGCCGTGCTTGGGGCCCTTCAGCGAGCCGAGCGAGGCCGCCATTGAAGAGTAAGTATCCGTGCCCGAAGAGGTGACAACGTGCGTGGTGAACGTAGAGTTGTTGCCGCCGCCGTGGTCGGCGTGCAGAATGAGAGCTATGTCCAGAACCTTTGCTTCAAGGTCGGTAAAATCGCTGTCCTTTCTTAAAATATGCAGAATATTCTGCGCTGTGGAGTATTCGGGCTTGGGTTTGTGAATTATCAACGAACCGTCGTTCGTGCTGTAATAGCGGTACGAGCGGTATGCGTAAATTGCAATCATGGGGAACTGCGCAATCAGTTGCAGACACTGCCTTAAAACGTTGGAAATGCTCACGTTGTCGGGGTCGGGGTCGTAGCTGTAAAGGTTGAGCACGCAGCGCGCCAGCATGTTCATCATATCTTTGGAAGGCGACTTCATGATTACGTCGCGCACAAAATTGCGCGGCAGTACCCTGAAATCTGCCAGCATTTCAGAAAACTGTTCAAATTCCGCTCTGGTCGGAAGTTTTCCGAACAGAAGGAGATATACCGTCTCTTCAAATCCGAAGCGGTTTTCGGCTATGCAGTTTTTTACAATGTCCTTTACGTCGTATCCCTGATAGCGCAGTATGCCCGGTATTTCTTTGCGGACACCGTCCTTTACTTCCCAGGAAGTTACTTCAGAAATTTCTGTTAGACCGCACAAAACTCCCTTGCCGTTGCGCTCCCTCAGCCCGCGTTTTACATCGTATTCAGTGTAGAGCGAAGGGTCTATTCGGTTGGAAAGTGCGCTCTTTTCGGCAAGTTCTGAAATTGTGTAAGAATACTTGACCAAAAGGTTGGCTTCATTAAAATCCACTATATCAACTCCGATACTAAAATTTACGGCAATCTTTGCGGTAATTTTATATATAATACCACAAACCCTCGGCTTTGTCAAATGAATATTCAAAGCGGCCCTTCAAATATGAATATTTATGCAGAACCAATGATTTATTATGCAAAACGTTTTTATTTGACGCATTTATGTTTTTGCGGGCCCGCACAGGGTTATAAGTAAGTATACGCAAACACAAGTAGTCCCCGCGAGGCGCCGAAAGCGTTTTACGGGGCAAAAGGAGAATAATTTATGCAGAACGTTAAACTTATCTCTGCCGAAGATAAACTGGTTATTGCCCTCTATGGCGAGATAGATTCGGCCGTTTCGGATGATTTTTACGCGCAGGTAAGCGCCATCTATAACCACGATAAAAAGGATATAGAATTCGATTGCTCTGCGCTCACTTTCATAGACAGCACCACGCTGGGTACATTCGTTAAAATTTTCAAACATCTGAAGCAGGACGGGCACACGTTCGCGCTTAAAAACGTGCAGCAGAGAATCAAAAAACTCTTCCAGATCTGCGCGCTCGATACCATTATGGAGATAGACTGATGAAAGAATTTTCTGTAAGGTTCGACCTTTCGGACAGTGAATTTAATACTGCTTTAAGGCTTGTTGCGGGTGCGCTCTGCTCACTCGCCGAAAAGGACGTGGACGCCGCCGAAGATTTCAAAGTGTGCGTAACAGAGAGTGCGCTCATACTCAAAAATTGCGGCTTTAAGACGCTGAACGCCACATTCTGTGCGCAGGACGGCGTGAAAGCCGTACTCAGCGGCGAGGGCGGAACTCCCGCCGATGCCGATAACGAGCTTTCGCTTGCGCTGATAGGCGCTCTCATGAACGGTTGCAGCATTGACCGCAGCGGTGACGTCATAAAATCGGTGACGCTTGAATTATGATGACTAATGAACAGGCAAACGAGCTGTTCCGCGAATACCGCAAAACGGGCGATATAAAACTCAGGAATAAGCTCGTGGAAAATTTCATGTACATAGCCGAAATACTCGCAAAAAAGTTTGCGGGCAGGGGCGTTGAGTACGATGACCTGTTGCAGGTTGCGTCCGAAGCGCTCATTCTGGGCGTAGAAAAATTTGACCCGGAACTCGGCAACCAGTTCACAACCTATGTTACGCCCACCATAACGGGCATGATAAAAAACTATTTCCGCGACTATTCGCGTTCGGTGCGTCTGCCCCGCAGAATTTACTCGCTCGGCGCAAAAATCAAGGACGAAACAAACGAATATTACAAGCAATACGGCGTAAAGCCCACGGTAAAGCAACTTGCCGAAAAACTCGGTGAGAGCGAAGAGTCGATTATGGAAGCGATGGAAAGCCGTCACCCTGTAAGCCTGGACGGCACCGTGCAGAGCGAGGACGGCGACGGTGTTTTGTATGACGTAATCCCCGACCCTGTAGATTCGTTTGAAAAGTTTGACGATGCACAGTCGCTGAAAGATGAAATTAAAAAACTGAACCCCACCGAACAGAAGGTGGTGGCGCTGAGGTTTGTGCAAGGCAAATCGCAATCTGAAGTAGGTAAAATACTCGGCGTAAGCCAGATGTTTGTTTCGCGCGCGGAGCGCAAAATAGTTGAAAAATTAAAGGAAGCATTATCTCAATGATTACATTCAGGGTGGACAATTTGAAGAATATGAACGCTTGCCTGAAACCGTTCCTCGATTATCTGCGCAGCGTTGACGTTGACGATGACGACGTATTCGACAGCCGCCTTGTATCCTGCGAGCTTATTTCCAACGTTTTGAAACATCTTGGCGAAACTGCAAATTTTGAGGGCGCCGTCAACGGCGAGGATATTGTCATAACGGTATCTTCGGAGAGTACGGACGGCACCAAAATGTGTGCCAAACTTCCCGATGTCTTTTCGGAGAGCGGCAGAGGGCTGTATATCATAAAAGCCATATGCGACCACATATCTGCCGACGGTTGTTCCGTCAGGGTAAGCATACGTCGCCACAAAGAGGAGGATGGCGGGCAGGGTAAGTGAACTTTGCCGAAAGTCCTCAGCCAATAGAACTTTAATTCCGTCTGCTTTCTGCAGGCGGTTTTTTAATGCATAAGACGCCCGCATTGTTGCGGGCGTCTTATGCAAATTGCCGGCGTTTTTGTTATTTACAGACTGCACAGCTATTATGTTGCACATTTTCTTTTTTATAGAACAATCAGTTCTGCATAGGAAAGTTTATAATTTATGGTAAAAAAAGCATTATGCAACGTATTGAAGAGAAGTGATTTGTGGGATACGCAACTGATATGCGGGCATAGCAACTATTTTGAGGAATATGCAGACTGATATGTTCTGTTTTGCGGCACACGCATACGGAAGATAAAGTCCGTGCTTTGCAGCAATGCCTAATTACAAATTCTTGTAAATCAGAGTAAAAAAATAAAAGCCCCGCATAAGCGGGGCTTAATATTTTTAGTTGAGGAGGTTGAGTTCTTCGTATATCTTATTCATAAGACCGTCGGAGATGAGGGGACGGAATTTACCGAGATAGATGAACAGGGAGGAGAAGAATTCCTTGTTGTCGCCGCCTATTACGTAGTCGGGGATGTTTGCATAAGGTCCGTTGATTTTTTCAAGGAACAGTTTAGCAAATTCAATCTTCTCGCTGTCGGTAAGCCTTGCGATGAAGGAGTCGGTAGGACCGTGGTAAACTTCCTTTGCGGTGTAAACAATTTCACCGGTGTGGTTTGCAGGAGCGGCCGCATGAGCTGCTGCAGGAGCAGGTGCGGGAGCTGCCGCGGGGGAAGCATATACGGGCTGAAGGTATACGGGCTGAACATACTGCGACTGAGGCTGAGCCGCTACGGGAGCGGGAGCAGCTGCATTTGCAATGGTGTCGTCGTAGTATGTTTCGGGAATTTCTGCATTCTCTTCAGTCTTCATTACGGGCTGATATACAGCGCACCTTATGGATGCAATGATGAGCTGAACAACTGCAATTGCAAGCAGAACATACATCAGCAGGCCGGGCCTTAAACCCTTGTTGTTGAGTACGAATACCATGATAACTGCAAGTATGAGCAGAAGAGCTTCAATAAGGTAGCGGATAACGTCTATGGCAAGGGTACCCTTTTTGGTGCTTGCGCCGATAGCCATAATGTCGAGCGCGAAGTTAACAAGAGCCATAAGAACGCCTGCGCCTATGCATACGAATGCAACCTTTGCCATTACGTCGGTAGAACCGAACATAAATTCAAGGGAAAGCGAGTTTGCTATGGTTGCTTTACCCAAACCATTTTCAATTAAAGCTTCAAGCGTTTCAATGCCGTTGTAATCGGCAAACATCGTTATGAACAGCTTGCCATCGAATACGGTATTAGACTTGAGGCTGAAGAGGGTGGGGATGCTGAACAGGCACAGAACGCCTGCCGCGCCGAGTATGAAGGTAACAAGCTTCATAAAGCCCGAACCCTTCTTGTAGCCGAGGGACTGTATTATGAGCATGAGAAGCGTACCGCCGAAAGCAATGCCGATTACGCCGTAATCCCACTTGAATTCGGTAGTAACGTTGCTGCCTACTTCGCCGAGATAGAGCTGAATTTCCATAACGGTGAAGACGAACAGAATGACAGCGGCCACAACTTCAACAAAGTATGCGCATGCGTTAGCTGTCTTTTTGTTTGACTTGGCTGCAAGTACGGGGATGAGCATTATTACGCCGACAGCGGTAATAAGACCGTAGAGAGTAACTACAAGCGCCATCATATTAACTTCGGTCGCGCCAAAGAAGTTGATGGTGTACTCGCGGGAGAGCGCATCGCCAAGATTGGGGTCAGAAATGCCGAAGGTAGTGCAGAACGCATCGGGAAGGGCCATGAACAGCAGTCCCTTACCGTTGAATACGGGAAGGAAGAAACCGAGCAGAAGGCAGATGAGCGCTATGCAATACGTTACAACAGATAAATACTTTTTGCTTTGATTTTTCGTACTCATAATAAATCTCCGTCAGTATTGTTTTGTCCTTTTAAAAATTTATGCACCGCTTTTCCGCGGCGGATAAAAGCAACTTGCGGCACTGTTTTTTACCACTTGTTGTCTATAATATATTTTAATACAAAAACAACATTATGTCAAGGGCAAAACCAACATTAAAAAGTAAAAAAATTTCATTTTTTGGTTTTGATTGAAACGGTGGTATGACGCAGCTATGCAATTTTTTTGCATGCGGCGTTAATTTTGCACGCGTAGCTGGCGCGCGTTGTTTTTGTCCTTTGTGCGGACAGAGTTTTTGTCTCCTTGCGGGGAATATGCCGTTTAGCCGCAAATCTTACTGTGAGGCAGTTTTTTATATCTCTCTGCGGTTATTTTTGCGCATAAATGTATACATTATTTATATGTGCAAAAAATTCACAACTTTTTCAATTGTTTTTCGCATACATTTCGCAGGGCGTATTGATTACATTCAAAATGTGTAGTATAATAAAGTCAGAAAAAAGGCAGGAAGAAGCATTGTTGCTATGTAAATGCAAAAATACGGCTTATTCTGCCTCATCTTTGCGGAGGAAATATCAGGGCTGTGCGCGCGGCAGATTTTGCATAAAAAATTATGAAAAGTGCGTCTGAGGCGCAGGCAGGCCTATATATAAATAATAAAAAAACGGCAATAATATAACGCGCACAAGCGCGGAAGTGAAAAACACATATATTTTTGCGGGCAACTATAATCAGGAGAAAAAATTATGGAAGAAGAAAAACGTGCCGTGCGGCCGGATGCCGCGCTCAGTTCCGTCCTTGAAGAGGCGGCGGCAAGCCTTTCTGAAAAGCAGGCTGAAAAAATTGCATCTTTCTGCGACGTGAAGGGACTCAGGAAGGTATTTTCCGATGCCGAGCTCATGCGTACGGCAGAATGTTTTATCGAGTGCAGCCTGAACATCTCCGCCGCCGCCCGCGCGCTGTACATGCACAGGAACACGATGATGTACCGTCTTGACAAAATACGCAGGATGACGGGGCTGGACATACGCGACTTTTATCATGCCGAGGCGTTCAGTATCCTTTATGCGGTATTCACACGCGGATACGGAGCGGCTAAATGAAGTCTTCTGCATTAAAAAAAGTGCTCATTTCGGTTGCGGCGGCAATAGGCATCGCCGCCGTGCTTGCCGCGGTGTTTTTTGCGGGTTATCTTACCCGCGGAGCGGTGGGGGATACTTCCTACGACTGGGCGCTTAAGATAATACGCGACAACTATTATAAGGACATTGACACGGAAAACGCCGACGAAGTGGCGGTGGACGCGCTTGTGGACGAGTATCTGGACATATATTCGGCCTATTACACTCCCGAGGAGTATGCCGCTCTGCAGAGCTCCAATGCGGGCAACAAGAGCGGGTTCGGCGTGTCAGTGACCTATCTTAAAGGTACGGGTCTGATTATATCGGAGGCCGTTGGCAATTCCCCCGCGTTTGCGGCGGGACTCCGTTCGGGCGATGTGATAACTTCCTGCGAGAAGGGCGGCAAGGAGTACACTTTTTCCTCTCTCAATGATTTCACGTCTTTTGCGGACGGAATCGGTGACGAACAGGTGGTATTCAACTGTGCTTCGGGCAAGAGCTGTACGCTGTCAAGGGCGCAGTACAACGAAAGTTACGTGTTTATGGCCACCAATGACAGCGCCTGGACGTTTACGGGCGCCGATGCCATGCAGATAACCGAGATTGAGGGCGACAAAATAGAATACCTGCCCGAAGGAACTGCATACATTGCGCTTTCGCAGTTCTACGGCAATGCGCCGGGGCAGTTCCGTTCGGCCGTGCAGCAGTTCAACAGCGAGGGTTGCACTTCGCTCATTATAGACCTGAGGAATGACGGCGGCGGTTATGTAAGCGTAATGCAGGAGATTGCCGCCTGCTTTGAAAACTGCAGGGACGGCTCGACTGCCATGGAGGCGCGCTATAAGGACGGAAGGAGCGAAATTTACAGCGTTAATGCGGCAGGTACGCAACCCGTAATAAGTGCGGAGACGGAGGTGTACGTTCTTGCAAATTCCAACACGGCAAGCGCGTCGGAGGCGCTGATTGGCTGTCTGGTAAGCTATGACGTGCTCAGTTACGGTAACATATACATTTCCGAGTATGAACAGAGCTACCTCGACGCCACGGGACTTACGGCAGAATCGCTCAAAAGCGGAAAGACGTACGGCAAGGGAATAATGCAGTCCACGTTCTATAACCCGCTTACGGGCGAGGCGCTCAAACTTACAACGGCGCAGATTTACTGGCCGAACGGCAAAACCATACACGCCACAGGTCTGTCTGCGGAGGACGGTTGCCATACGGTTTCCTCGCCGATGCCGCTGCGCGGTGACGGGCAGGAGCTTTCCTCTGCGGTTGAAATGATATTCGGATAATTGCGTTAGTTGCGGCATATATGCCGTCCAATTTCATAAATCAAGGCCCCGCCGCGTTATGCGGCGGGGCCTTTTGCGCCCTGCTCAGGGAGTGGCGCTTGCAGGGCGGCTTATGCTTTTTTTCTGATTGCCGTATTTTTGCGCAAAGCGGCAATTAAATGTTTTTTGTGTATTTGATTCTGTGCGCCCTGAATACAAGGCATACGGAATATCCGCTTTGCGTGCGCGTTATGTCTATGTCGGCCTCGCCGTCCGTCTCAAAATACTCGTCGGCAACGCGCATCATGTCGCGGGCAAGCAGATTGCGCTCCGCCTCGGTCATAATCTGTCTTTCAAGGACAACGGTGTTGCGCTTTTTCATATCTTTTCCCTCAGCTTTCTTCTGAAATACCCGCCCGCGCCCGCATACAGATTTTCAAGGTAAGGTATTTTCACCTTTTTGCCCTCCAGCGCCGCGGCGGCAAGTTTAAAATATTTCATGCTGTACGGCCGCCATATTCCTATCGTAAGGTCCAGGTCTTCGGGCAGTACTGCAATCAGATTTGCGTTGAGCGAGCGCGCTATGTCCTCCGGATAGGCTATGTTTCCGCTTAAGATAAGTCCGCCGTTCACCTTGTTCACGATTACGCCCGAAAAGGAGGAGGTGTCCTTCAGTCTGCTTATGATAACGTCGGCTGCGCGCACGCTCGGCTGGTACGGTTCCGTAACGGCGATTGAGCAGTTGCACGCTTTCAGCGCCGCGTTGTCGCACAGAATGTAGTCGAACAGCCCTTCCACTTCGCGTACGGCGGCCTCGACCGCGCTCCCGTCGTCGCAACCCAGCGTGGGCATTATGTATAAATTTTTGTATTTAGGGTGTTGCAACGTTGCCTGCTTGGCCCTGCATGCGCCCTTTTTGTAGTCGGCAACGGTAAATACCTGCAAGTCTGCGCAGCCGCATACATTCAGCGCACAGGCGCTGTCGCTGTCGCCGTCCACAATCAGCGTTCTTTCGCCCGCAGAGGACAGCGCAAAGCCCAGTCCCGCTACAACGGTAGTGGCGCCCGCGCCGCCCTTGGCAGATTTCAAAAATATTTTTTGTGACATTTTTTTTGTTTTCAATGGCGCACGGCAGCCCGATTTTCCGCTTCTGCGCCGCATTTTTGTTTGTTTTCACCATTATATACCTGCAACGCTCCTCTTTTTTTGAAATTTTTTGCAATAATTTGTCATAATCTGTCACGGGCATTTGTAATATTTTTTATTACAAGCTGTCATATTTATTTGACAGAAAAGTCACACATATATATAATAAGGAGCGAAAAGGCCGCAGATGAAAGTCGCGCGGCCGCTTGATTTGTAATAAAAATGTAATGGTGAATAGATGGTCAGGTTAAGAAAAAGTTACAACAAACTCAAGATTGCTCTCTGCTGCGTGCTGGGCTTTATAGTTGCTCTCGGCGGCGTAGTGGGCATATGGTGGCTGAACTCCCAGCTCAGTGCGCCTGCGCATACCGAGGTGGAGGTGGATGACAAAACCAACTACAAGCTTGCCACGCCTCAGGGTAAGACCTATTCCGACCTTCTTGAAGAAGGCGGAGTAAGCGGAATAGATACTTTAGGCTATCTTGCGTACACGCTGGATACAAAGAGTTTCTATCATTCGCAGTCGAGCACAATTTCCACCGCTCTGATTGCAACGCAGACCACAAATTCATTTAAGGACTACAAGGACGGAATAATGATTTCGTCCGATTTTACGTACGGTTTTACAAGCGCGGGCACTCAGTCGTGTTTCGTGCCTGAAGGCAATGCTCAGGGCAAGGGCGCGGGCGTATACATGCGCACTTCCACGGCGGACGTCAATTCCGCAACTACGGGTACCACCGCAAACTGGAATAACGACGTAATTTATTATGACAGAAATTCCTATCTGTACAAATACGGCGAATACTCCACCGAAATGACGGTGTACATTCTCAATAAAGAGACGGTTGCAAGCTGGGATGAGGTAAAGAACAACGGCGACGGCACGTTCACCCAGACTTTCTACCTCGATGCGCCCAAGGCGGCGTACTATTACCGCTACGCAATGCAGACGCGCGGCGGACTTGACCGTCTCCCCGAATTTGAAAGCATTACCCTGACCATTACCTTTGACGATAACTTTGAAGTGCTTCAGATAGACGCCGTGGAAAAATCGCAGCTTACCTTCATTTTTTCCATGTCCAGCACTTCGCAGACGACCACCAGCTACACCTACGGCGAAGAGACTTTTGACGAGCCGCATTACGAATTTTACGAAAACTATTACGAAGAGATAGTCGGCACAATGGACGCGGGCAATACTGAAGATGAACAGCCCGATGTGCTCACTCTGCTTGCAGGCGCCTTTGCAGGCGTGCTCAACGGCGAGGGTCAGCAGTTCGATGCAACGCTCAGCCTCGGCGGAAAAACTTACTATGGCAGAATTTTCTTAAAACTGGATATGGCCGGCTTAAGCTCGGACGTCCTCGGCGCAATAGAGGCGCGCGTTGCGCTCTCCTCCGATGAGGTGTTTGACGCGCAGGATATATACCTTCAGCTCAAAGACGGAAAGGTGGAAGGCTATTACAGCAAGGACTTCGCCGTCACCGCGGATGTCAACTCGTTCGGCGAAATAGTGGATAAGTTCAGCGCCTGGGCGGACGGACTTAAAGCAAACTTCGGCGGAAACGGCAGTGCGCAGACCAAGGAGTCGGAGGGCGGCTCTTCGCTTGAAGATGTACTCAACGACCTTATCGGCAGTCTCAAAACCGAGGAGACGGATAGCGGTCTTGCCGTAAGCCTTTCGACGGACGATTTGATGGGCATAGGCCTTTCGGCCCGCCTCACGTTCGATAAGAGCACCTCTTCCGACGGCGCGGTAACTTACATATTCAAGGACGCAACCATAGGCGACCTTTCATACAGCGGACAGAACATAAATGCCGCCGTAAGCCTTGCGCCCTCCTCGGCAGAAATAATCTCGCACGACGCGTCCGAAGCGCCTTTCGATGTGAACAAGGCGGCGGAAAATCTCTATCAGCTGCTCTCGTCCGAAACGATAAGGCTCAACCTCTCGCTCGAAGGCGATAAGCTTGCAACTCTTCTCTCAACCCTCGGCGTATTTGACGCGGGCACCGCTCTCAATGATATGCGCCTTGAAATTTCAGGCGCCGTAAAGATTGACGGCCTCACCGCAAATGCACAGGTACGCCTTATCGGCGCGAAGAACAGAGAGCTGCTGGATGCAAACGTATACTATATATATAATGAAAATGCAGGTCAATACGGCACCGCATTCCTCCAAGTTAAAAATATTCTCGGCGTAAATGCCGATGTAAAGGTCAAGTCAGATATAGCTCAGCTTGCCACCGCCGTGGAAAAAGTTATAGCTATGTTCTCGGCATCAGACAAAGCTGCAACTGCTTATGCCGCAAATACTGATATCGCCGCAATAATAAACGGCGTGCTCGGTATAGACTTCGGCAGCGTTATCAAGGAAGTTTATGCAAACTCCACGCTCATAGGCGCAACCGTCAATGCTGACCAGGTGCTCTCTCTTCTGGGAACAGACCTTGCACTCGGCGATATAACGCTCGAATACAGTCTCGGCGAATTCTCTGCGGAAGACTATAACGCCGCAGGCGGCTGGCTCTACGGCAGCATTCCCGCAGTCGGGGTTGAGGCCACCATATACGGCAGTACATCGGCCATCGAAGACATAAATAAAGATGAATACCTCGACCTTGCCGAACTTGTAAATTCTGCGCTCGCCATACTTTCAGACGGAAGAGTGGGAGTGGACATAACTCTTGCGGGCGACGCGCTTGCCGACCTTG
>ERZ1090862.169-NODE-169-length-28076-cov-4.932015_pt1 | contig 28076 bp, 28 predicted proteins | sample MGYA00478481_ERZ1090862 | MGnify/ENA primary metagenome ERZ1090862 (study PRJEB33644, sample SAMEA5815745) | chicken gut metagenome | biome: Chicken; feature: Gastrointestinal Tract; material: Caecum | place: Ireland | collected 2019-01-01 | study: A study of the... | reverse complement strand
TTGCAACAAAAAGAATCCCGTATTTATGCGGGTTCTGGCGTTTCGCAAACGCCTATACGATATGGAAGAATGAAAGGAGGTGCGGAAGGGTGCCCTTTTATCTGGATAACTTCAACTCTAAATGTACAATTCTATTTAAGGCTCTATTCAATCAAATCAAAAAAATCTCTCTTCTAAAAATGGCAGGAAATTTATTCCATTCCCCTGTGGAAATCCGGCTGACATCCAATAAAAGGGCAGCCTTCCGCATCTTCAGAAGGGGCAGCCTTACTGTGGAGGCTGCCGCGGCACTGCCGCTGTTTTTCCTCGGCGTGCTGGCCTGCATCTGTATGATGGATCTTTACAGTTTGCGGATTGATAAGGTAACGGAGCTGCAGCAGAGGGCGGAGAGGCTGGGCATGTATGCTCACGGGGCCGGGGAGGATCTGGAAGTTTCTGTCATCGATCTGGTGGAATATGCGGAGTGGCAGGTTCCTTTCCTGCCCTTTCAGCTTCCCAGGGTGCGTGTGGCCTGCCGGGGAAGAGTTCACGCCTGGGTAGGCCGTCAGAGAGAAAAGGCGGAGGCGGTTCCGGAGAAAGCGCCGGTGCTGGTCTATGTCACCGCCCATGAGAGCGTGTACCACACAACATCCCGCTGCACCCATCTTTCCCTCCGTATCCGGCAGCTTCCCGCCCATGCGGTACAGGCGGCCAGAAACAGCCAGGGAAGCCGGTACCGGGCCTGCGAAAAATGCGTGGGCGGCGGGGCGGAAAATGCTCTTCTGTATGTGACGGAGCAGGGAGATTGCTATCATAATTCCCTGGAGTGCAGCGGGCTGAAAAGGAGTATCCGGATGGTGGAGCTGGAGGAGGTCCGGGGACTTTCCTGCTGCAGCCGGTGCAGCGCGCTGGACGCGGAGGCAGCCGCATGACCGGCCTGCGTTTTCTCTGGTCCGCGGTTCTGCTGCTGAATACCTGGAGAGATGTCCGGAAAAAAGAAATTTTTCCCAAAATAACAGTGGGCGCTGGAATTCTGGCCGCGGTATTCCGCCTGAGGGAGGAGCCCGTTCCAGCCCTGCTGCCGTCTTTTTTGCCGGGTGCGGCCTTTCTGGGAGCCGCTTTTTTGAGCAGGGGAAAGGTCGGAGCCGGAGACGGCCTAGTTCTGTGTGCCGGCGGAATCTGTCTGGGACTGCCGGAGATTCTGGCTGTGTCCAGTCTGGGTCTTCTCTTGGGGATTCCCGCCGGGATAATCAGCCGAAGACGCGGAGGGGAGGGGGAATTTCCCTTTCTTCCCTGTCTGGCGGCAGCGTACATAATAGAAAGGATCTGGTGGAATTGAAAAGAATCCGATGGAAAAGAGGGAGTTTTACGGTGGAAGCCGCCTTTGTGGTACCCATGGCATGGTTCTGCACAGGGCTTTTGCTGGCAATCAATTTTTATGTGCATAACCGGGTCTGGTACCAGGCGGCTGCCTGGGAAGCGGTTCTGGCCGGAAACGGCAGGGAGGGACAGCAGGAGGGCGCCGGACCGGCAGCTCTGGCAGGAGAAAAGCTGGAGGCCAGGCTGGAAGAGCAGATTATGCCAGGGGAGCTTCCCGGGCACTGGATCAGGGAAGCCGGGGAGGGTATGGAGATCCGCCTGACCGGGCAGGTGTTTTCTCTGGGAAGCCGGAAGATTCTGGAATATGAAGCGGCGGCAGAGGCACAGAGAGTGCGGCCCGTGAGCTTTCTGCGAAAGCACAGGGTACTGCAGATGACAGCCGAGATCATGGAGTAGAAGCGTATGAAGGTGGATTATCGAAGAGATCTGAACAGCAACAGTCTGGTACTGGCGGCGGAACAGCAGCCGGATATCGCTTCCTACCAGGTACGTATGCTTATGGCCAATGAACTGGAGGGCTTTCTTCCCTGCAGGGTACACCAGATGGACGGCAGCCTACTGTTTTACTACGATATTACATCCAGGCAGTCGCTGGAGGTATTGTTCCAGCACCGAAGGGTTGTCGGAAAAGAGCTGGCGCTGCTGTTGGAAAGCCTGGTGGAGGCGCTGGAAACATTGAAGAATTACCTGCTGTGTATGGATAACCTTGTTCTGAACGCACGTTTTATATATACCGATGCAGAAAAAGAGAAGATATGGTTCTGTTATCTTCCGGGATATGGAACGGCCTTCGGGCAGCAGCTTCGGGAATTCAGCGAATTTCTGCTTCCGCGCCTGGACAATCAGGACCGGGAGGGCGTGGTGCTGGGCTATGCCTTTTATCAGCTGGCGGTAAAAGGAGACTTCACGGCAGATGCAGTCCGGGCGCTGCTGCGGGGGGGCCGGGAAAGCCTGCAGGCACCGGGAGAGGGACAGGGAGGAGAGCTCCGGGAAGAAGAGCCGGACAGGTCCCGGAGGAATTCCGGCCCTGATCCCACACAGGCAGAGACGGGGGAAGCAATGCTGGAATCCTTTTTCAGGCAGGAGGAAGAAGAGACGCCACCGGACTGGAAGAGAGCGGCCGTTCCCGCGGGAGCTGTTCTGGCGTCTGTGCTGCTGGCAGCCGGGCTGGCCTGGATGGGAGCGCTTCCGGCCGGTATCGGCGCGGGAGCCGCGCTGACTGCTGCGGTATGTATCCCTTATTTTATACGGAAGCGGAAACCGGAGAAAACGGAAGAAGAGAAACAGACGGCAGTCTGCGACGGACAGGAGGAATTCCAGGAGGAGAAAGAAATGGAAGAAATAGAAGAGCAGGCAGAGGCAGAAAAGACCGTATACATGGGACCGGAAGAGAAGCGGTGTCAGGGGGCGCTGATCCCGCTGGCCGGCGGCAGGAATTTTCTGCTGGACCGGCAGGTAATCCTGCTGGGAAAAAGCGGACAGTATGCGGACCTGCAGCTCCCCTCGTCCGCGGTCAGCCGGCTGCATGCCCGGCTGGTCTGGAACGGCGAGACGTATGAGCTGGGAGACCTCAATTCCAGAAACGGTACCTGGGTAAACGAAACCCTTCTTGGCGCGGAGCAGATGGAACCTCTGCAGGATGGAGATAAGATCCGGTTTGCCGATTTGACGTACCTGTACAGAAAGTAGTATAGTAGTACATCATAAAGAAAGCAGAGGCGGCAAAATGGGATACGGACCGGGGCAATACGACAGTTCCAATGAAGATATTATAGACAGGATGATAAAACGAAAGGATAAAAGCTGGGCCAACCTCTGTCTGATCGGCGCCAATCTGCTTCTTTTTCTGCTGGTGGAGCTGACCGGAAGCACCGGGGATACGGCCCAAATGATCCGCTGGGGCGCGGCGTATACACCGCTGATACAGGCTGGAGAATATTACCGGCTGTTTACCTGTATGTTTCTGCATTTTGGCTTTCAGCATCTGCTGAACAACATGTTGCTCCTCTTCTTCCTGGGAGATTATGTAGAACGTTTTATTGGGAAAGTACGCTATTTGATTCTGTATCTGGCCGGCGGCTTTCTGGCCAGCCTGTTTTCTTACCTGCAGGATCTGCAGCAGGGGCAGGACACGGTATCGGCAGGGGCTTCCGGCGCCGTCTTCGCAGTGCTGGGGGGCCTGATCGTGCTGATTCTGCTTCACCGGGGAAGGCTGGAGGACCTGACCCTTCCCCGGGTGCTGATCATGGCCCTTCTCTCTTTGTGGGTCGGCTTTCAGTCCGTGGGAGTGGACGGATTTGCGCATCTGGGCGGTTTTCTGGCCGGGGCAGCGCTGATGCTGCTCCTGAAGCTTCCGGATCTGTTTTCAGGCCGGCGCTGACGGATCCAGGGCGGGCAGACGGAGGGTGAACAGAGGCTGACCGTCCCTGGCGGCTGTGATGGAGCCGCCGTGGGCCAAGAGAATTTCCCGGCAGATGGCAAGGCCGAGTCCCGTGCCGTCCTGCTTGTGCGTGACCATGGGCTCAAAAAGAGTGGGAAGATACTCCTCTGGAATCGCCGGCCCGCTGTCCCGGACGGTTACGGAGATGCCGCCGTTTTCAGGGCGGGCGGCAATGCAGACGTCACCGCCCTCCGGCATGGCTTCCCTGGCATTGCGCAGCAGATTGTAAAAAACCTGGAGCATCCGTGAGCGGTCGATGGAAACCGGCGGAAGTGCTCCGCAGATCTGCAGCTGAAGCCGGATCCCGCTGCTGGCCAGAAGCTTTTTTGCCGCGGCGGCCATTTCCTGCAGAAATTCCCGAAAATTCACGGGCTTTGGAGAGATCCTGGAGGCATTGCTGTAGTGGGATATTTCATCCAGCAGCTGCCGCAGGAGCTGCAGATTTTCCTGGATCTGCCTGTAGTAAGAACAGGCGGTAATCTCCGGGTATTCCCGCGCCAGGAGCTGCAGAAAGCTGGTGATGAGTGCCGCTGGGTTTCTGACTTCGTGAGAAAATTTAGACAGAAGTATATGATATTCCTGATGATTCATGGCATTTTTCCTCTTTCAGGGAAAGTTTAGCACGGAATTTTTTGAAAATCAATGAGAAAAGTGTTGCATATTGCGACAAAATTTGACAAAATAGAAAGTAAGACATCCCCTGCTGACGGAAGGCCGCCCTGGTATGCGGACGGAGCAGCAGGGGATTTTTGAAAGGAGGTAATAGCTATGGACTGTATTTTCTGCAGGATCGCTGCGGGAGAGATTCCATCGGCCACACTGTACGAGGATGAGGATTTCCGGGTGATCCTGGATCTGGGCCCCGCCACCAGGGGGCACGCCCTGATTCTGCCGAAGGCGCATTACAGGAATTTGCTGGAGATTCCGGAGGAACTGGCGGGAAAGGCCATGATCCTGGCCAGGAAGATCGTGGCGGCAGGCAAAAAGGCGCTGCACTGCGACGGCTACAATGTGGTGCAGAACAACGGCGCGGCGGCCGGACAGACAGTGTTCCATTTTCACATGCATCTGATCCCCCGCTATGAGGGCGATCAGGCCGGCGTGACCTGGAAGCCCGGGACATTAACTGAGGAAGAGAAACAGGAGATAACAGCCTGTATGACAGAAGCGCTCCGCTGATTTCAGGCCGGGAACAGAATATGAAGAATTCGGACTTTGACAGCCTGTACGGGGAATATGTGGATCTGGTCCATTATACCGCGTACAGTATGGCAAAGGACTATCACCTGGCACAGGATATCTGTCAGGAAGTATTTGAAAAAGTGTTTCGGGCAATCCGGGGCCTGAACACCCGGAATGTGAAGGGATGGATCCTGGTGGTAACCAGACTTACGGCCATAGATTTTCTGAGAAAGAGATCACGCAGAAAAGAAGAATTTTTCGGGGATGCGGAATACGGCCTGGAGCCCGTCAGCCCGGTTGATATTGAAATGGAGTATCAGCGGAAAGAATTTAAAGATGAATTGTTTCTGGCTCTGTACAACAAGAATGAAATGTGGTGTGAGATCATCCTTCAGCTGGATGTGGAGGGCGTAGCGCCGGCGGAACTGGCACAGCGGCTGGGAATCTCTCTGAATCATCTGAGAGTCAAACACCACCGTGCCAAAAGCTGGCTGCGCTCCCGGTTCGGAAAAGAACTGGAGGAGCTGTTCTGAAATTAGAAAGGGGGAAGGGGCGTTTTTATTTTTCCTGTCCATATTCCTGGATCAGGGAAACAATCGTCCCGATGGAGTCCATCTGGCTGCTGCCGCGCATGGCCGCAATGTAGGTTTCGCGGTTTTCGTACAGCTTTCGGATGCTCTCCAGAAGGCTTCCGGCGTTCAGCTCTTCTTCTTCCAGGACCATGCTGTAGCCCTGCTTCTCGAAGGAACGGGCGTTGAGAATCTGATCGCCGCGGCTTGCCTTGGCGGACAGGGGAATCAGCAGGTTGGGTTTGGCCAGGGCGCTGATCTCACAGATGGCATTGGCTCCGGCCCGGGAGATTACCAGGTCGGCCAGGGCAAAGAGGTCCGCCAGCTCTTTCCGGATGTATTCGTACTGTACGTAGCCCTCCGTCCCCTCCAGGGAGGGATCCAGCTTGTCCTTGCCGCAGAGATGGATTACCTGGAAGGTCTTAAGCAGTTCCGGGAGAATTTCCCGGACGGCGTCGTTGACCACCACGGATCCCAGACTTCCGCCGATCACCAGGATGACGGGCTTATTGGCTGTGAAGCCGCAGAACTTCAGCGCTTCCAGCTTATTTCCCTGCATCAGCTCCTGCCGGATGGGCGTGCCGGTCACTACCGCTTTATCCGCGGGAAGCGCGGCGGCCGTCTCCGGAAAGTTGCAGCAGACCTTGACGGCGGTGGGGATGCACAGCTTGTTGGCCAGGCCGGGAGTCATATCCGATTCATGGATGATGACCGGAATTCTGCGCCGCCGGGCAGCCAGCACCACGGGTACGGCCACAAAGCCGCCCTTGGAAAAGATAATGTCCGGGCGGAGCTTCTTGAGGATTTTTTTCGCTTCCCCGATGCCCTTCAGAACCCGGAAAGGATCCGACAGATTCTTGAGATTCAGATACCGGCGGAGCTTTCCTGAGGAAATTCCGTAGTAGGGGATCCCCATATCTTCAATGAGCTTCTTCTCGATCCCCTCATGGGAGCCGATGTAGGAGATCTGGTAGCCCAGCTCCCGAAGCCTGGGGATCAGGGCGATATTGGGGGTCACATGGCCGGCCGTGCCGCCTCCGGTAAGTACAATATGTTTCATGAATATCCCTCCTGTGTGCGGATTACGCTATGATGCTATTATTAGTCCTGAAGGGAGAAAAGTCAAGGATTTCTCCGGCAATACCGGGAGGAAGCGGGTGCAGGAGCCGCGCCGGATTCCGGAAGGCGGGTGAGGAAAACCAGCAATGAGAGAAGAAAAAGAAAAAAAATGGAAGCAGCAGCTGCTGAAGGCGCTGGACGCGGAGGCGGAGAAGATTGAACAGCGGGCCGGGCCCTGCCAGTCCCCCCTCTCCGAGGAGAAAAAGGAAGAGATGTATCAGAACATCATGGCGCGGATCCGGCAGTCTGAGGAGACGGCGGGAGGTTCCGGGGAGGCGCCGGAGCGGCGGGCAGCAGCTTCCGGCCGGAGAGGAACGATGGGGAAACCCTTCTGGAAACACCCCCTGCGGCTGGCCGGCGTCCTGCTGGCCGTGACTGCGGCGGTCTTTGGAACATCGCTGATCAGCGAAGCCAACCGGGCATACTGGATCGGAAAGTGGGAGGCGCTGACGGGGGACGGCAAGGTGGAACAGGCCAACAATGGCGGCGATGACAAGATGCTGACAGAGACCTCGGAGATGGAGCTGAGAGAGAAGGCGAAGGAAGAGCTGGGGATTATTGTTCCGGAGTTTTTTTATCTGCCGAATGGCACTAATTTTGTGGATGGAACCGTGTATCTGGAGAGAGGCAGAGTAATTCTGCGGTATTCTCTGGGCCAGGAGTATCTATATCTGACCATTGAGAAAAGCGATAAATCTCTGGTTGGCAGCAATATTGGAAGCGGCCAGGTAATAGATACGATTCACATTGGATCCGGGGATAATGCCATAGAAGTTATTGTTTCAGCAGACGAAGAGGGAGAGGTGCTGGTGCGGCAAGGAGAATGGAATTATCAAAATTGCCGATACGTTTTTGGAGGTCCTGTCGACCTGGAGGAGATGAAAAAGATTTTAGAGAATATGCATTTTATGAGCTGATTAAAAAAGGAATAAAGTTTTAATGAGAAGGAGAGCATATGAAAAAGAGCAGGAAAATAGCGGGATTTTTGCTGGGGGCTTTAGCCGTTACGCAGCTGGCGGCAGTTCCTGTGCGTGCCGCCGCGGCGGAGACGGAAGGACTGTGGGAGGACTTTGCTCCGGAGGGAACGACACAGGTGGAGGATACGTACCGGCCCATCATGAGGACAGATATTATGTATTCCGGTTATATTAAACTGGAAAATGACAGCGGGAAAGCGGGAATCTACGGGGAGACCCTGGCCGTACGGGACGCGGATGAGGTGGGACTGGATTTATATCTGGACCGCTATACCGGCATCTCCTATGACAGTTACAGATACTGGAAGACGGTGGAGTACAACACCAGCATGAACACCAAGAGCTACACGGTGAGCGTCCTGCCGGGCTATTACTACCGGCTCCACGGCTACCACTATGTGGACGATTCCACAGCCTTTGATAATGGAAGTACCATCACCCAGGGGATCAAGATTCCCTGAGCGGATTCTGCAGATCAGAAAAAGCGTGCGCGGAGACAGCCGCCGGAAGGCGGGCGTGTCTCGGTACACGCTTTTTTGCGGGGTTTTTACCCGATCAGCTCCCGCAGGAAGGCGTCCGTCTCCTCCGCGGTGCAGAGGAGGCCGCATTCTTCCATGGTGGAGGCGAAGTCGTAGAAGGCGCCCAGCAGATTCTGTTCCTTCAGGAGCAGATAGTTGAGAGGCTTTCCGCCGCCGCTGAAGAGAATGTAGCCCAGATCCGGCGAGGAGAAGATGTGCAGGTTCATCGGGAACCGGTCCAGAGGGGTGTTCATGAGACGGATCTGGCGGCCGGCGGCCAGCTGACTCTGGAGCCGGCGCAGCAGCAGAACCCGGTCGGAATATTCCAGGGGCGTATAGTATTCCTCCGGAATCTCATGCATGCGCCCGGTTTCCAGAAATTTCCGGGCGCCGTCCTGGGTAAAATAATTGCGCAGGAGGGTTTTGGAGATAGTCTCCACATAGTTTCGGACCGGTTCCAGGAGCTCCGTGCTGCCGGGAAGACTGCCGCGGAGATATTTTTTCAGAAACTCTTCTGAAAAATAAGGAACCAGGCAGGGCTCCGCGCTGAGAGAGCATCCATCCCCGGAGGAACCCATGACAGCCGGAAATTCTTTCAGATGAAAGCCCAGGGAAGAGTGGAAGGAGAGAATCAGCGGCTGGGAGGACTTCAGGATGGAGTCAAAACGGCTCTGCAGAAGTTCGGTCAGGGGCGCGGTCCGGAACAGAATGCCTTCCTTCAGATCGCTGCTGCAGATCACGGCCAGGGAGCGGGACAGGAAGAGGCAGGGCATAAAGTTCAGATTGTGAAAGTGTGAATTCACATCATCGTAGTAGTAATAAGGATGATACTGGCAGCCAATGCCGAAAAAGGGAATGATCCGGGTGAGACACTGGAGATTGTAATCCTGGCGGGAGCGCAGGAGGCTCCGGCTGTTGTTGATGCAGATGATGTGGTGAACCGCAAGCTCCGCGGGGGAGCTGAGGAGGGAGGCCGCAACATCCAGGGCTTCCAGGTGCTCCGGCTGCGCAAGAATGGACAGGGACCCCTCTCCTTCCTGCAGAGCCCGGAGACACAGGCTGTGGATGGCCGAGGATACCTGGACGCGGCCGGACAGGGGAACCGCGCCCTCCCCCTGGGGCGCGGGCGCGCTCTCTTCCGGGGCCGCGGCAGAAAAATAGAAGGAGGATTTTGCGTGGATATTCTGGAAGTTTAGAATAAATTCCACGATGCTCCTGCGGCGGTAGAAGACGTCCCAGCCGATGCGGGTAATCTGATAGGCATCCATAAGCGTCTGGTGCTCCATGGGGCTCAGATTCATGAATTCCGCCATCCGGCGGACCTGCTCCTGGGAGGCGGGATGCCGCCTTCCGTTGATGCGCTTGTACATGGTAGAGCGGTCCAGATCACAGTAACTGGTAAGACTGCCGATATTGATATTTTTGGCTTTGATCAGCAGAGAAAGCAGATCTGAAAATTCTGACATGATTAACCTCCAAATGTATCGAGGACCCGCTGCAGAGCCCCGTGTGTCTCCTGGGCCGAGGCCAGGAGCTCCATTTCCGCCAGCGAAGAAGAAAAATCGAAAAACGCGCGGATCAGGTTCGCTTCTTCCAGGATCAGGCAGGAGCAGCGTCCGGACGGATCGATGAACAGCATATATCCCAGGTTGCTTCCGGACAGCAGGTGAAAGTTCGGCGGGTACTGGTTCAGATATCCCCCGTACATGCGGATGTCCAGGCCGGAATTCTGCAGTTCCGCGTACTGCCGGAGGAGCCGGATACGGTCTCCGGGTTCCAGGGGACCGAAAAGTTCCGCGGGCAGCTCCGGGATCTGTCCGGTCTTCATAAACTGTTCCAGGCCCTCTCCGGAGAAATAGTTGTGGGTCCAGACTGAAGTTCCCAGATAAGCCGTCAGCCGTTCCAGCAGGGATTCGCGTTCCGGAAGATTTCCGCACAGGTATTTGTCCAGAAGCTCCGGCGTCAGGCAGGAGCCAAGGCAGGGCTCATAGCTCAGGCTGAAGACGTCGCTGCTTTTAGAAACCAGCGGGGGCAGCTGCGGGGATCGGAAGGACAGAACCAAGGGCCGGGCCAGGGACAGGAGCTTCTGAAAATGCCGCCGCAGGGGAGATGTCATTTCACCGGAGCGGAAGAAATACCCGTCTGACAAATCCGTGCTGCAGAGGACCGCCCCTCCTTCTGAGAAAAACAGACAGGACATCAGATGAAAGCTGCTGTCATGGTTTTCCAAATGGTCGTAATAATAAAAGGGCTGATACTGGCATCCGGTTCCGAAAAAAGCAGCAAGTCCGTCCAGCCCCTGCAGGTTGTAATTGTACCGGGGCGGAACCGCCGACGGCGTACTGTTGAGACAGATGATATGCTGAACCTTAAGATTATTTCCGGTCCCGGTCAGCACCGGGAGCAGGTTCAGAGATTTCAGAAGCTCCGGCTGTGCCAGGATTCCGATCTCATTCCGGGAGGAATCCGAAGCAGCCGCCTGCCGGAAGATTGAATGGACTGCGGCGGAAACCTGGAGTCTTCCGCTTAAAGGAACAGCATCCCCCCGGAGGCCGGAAAACTTCTCCGGAACACTGTCCTCGGGAAGGGCCGGCCTCTTCCGGAATTCGTTCAGGTTCAGAATAAATTGCAGAATATCCCTGCGCTGATAGTACGTCTCGGGCCCAAGGCGCGTGAGGTTGTAGGCCTCCATAAGCCGCTGCCTTTCCCAGGGGTTCAGATGGATGAACTCTGCAATTTTCTGTACGAGTTCCCGGGAGGCGGGGCTGCGCTTCCCGTTGATCAGCTTGTACATGGTGGACCGGTCCAGACCGCAGTAGCGGGTCAGAGACGCCACGTTGATATTTTCAGACTGGATCAGTTCAGAAAGCAGGTTTGAAAATTCAGACATACATAAAGCCTCTCTTTTTAATCGAAATGAATCAGGTATAAAAAATATATAAGAAACGGAGGAAAAAGTAAAGCCGGCGGGCCGGAAAAGTTTGCCCGCAACATGTGCCCCATCTTCAGGGACTGCAGATGCCGCAGGGCGTATACCCTTCCTCCAGCAGAGCATCCCGACTGCCGCGGTACGTTTCTTTATTGGAATCCTTCATGGAAGAGACGCCGGAGCAGGAGGGGAGATGGAACCGGCGGGTGTTGGTGTTCAGTATATAAGTTTTGGATGCCGGGTCCCGGGTATCCGTGCCGTTCTCCGTGCTGTCCGCTTCACTGGCTGTCTGGCTGCCGCCGGTGGCGTAATCGATCTCCACTCCGGGCTGCACATCATAGACGTAAACGTGAAAGCTGATGGCTTCGCCCTGGTCCTCCACGGACATGGCCTCCATCTGCACGCCTCTGGCCACCAGCTCCTCTCCCCGGAAATCCGGCGTCACCCGGTAGAGGACGTGACAGCCGGTTTCCTTCATGTAATCGGCCACCATATTTTCAAAGGGCAGCATGCCCTCCACGTTCATGTACCGGGTTCCGGTAATGAGGTTTTCCGCGTTGGCATCTTCGCCGGCCAGCTGCCAGCCGATGAGATGGCAGCGGTTGTACAGACTTTTGCCGTCCACGAAGTCATACTGGACGCTGTGCCAGCCGGTGGGCTTTACGCTGCTGATATCTCCCCGCTCCTCTGTGGGCATGAGCTCCGGGCCCAGACAGGCGAAGGCCGTGCCGCAGCGGCCCAGGCTGTCCAGGCGGCTGTAGGATTCAAAGGCTTCCCCCGTCAGATCCTCCTCCGTGAAGTCCGGGACATTTCCCTCCAGAACCGTATAGGCCTCCCCGGAATAGGCGGGAATATCTTCGGAAGAGGTCTGCGCCTCCCCGGGGGAGGAGGCATCCATCTGCTGTCCCCCGGAGAGGGACAGCGAACATCCGGAGCCAAGGGCCAGAATAAGAGAGAGAAATACCAGAGCCAGGGGCCGTGTCTGTTTTTTACTCATGGCTCATAATCCTCCCGTGTAATCTTCTCGTGGGAAGAGCCGGGAAACTCCGCGGCTGTCCGCATCTTCCACCCCGCCAGAACTCTCCTGTCAAAATAAAAATCTGCCGGATATCTCCGGTTCCAGCGGAAAAGAATAACCTTTTCCACACGGTCCCTGTAGGGCAGAAGCTCCTGATCCTCCAGGAAGCAGAAGTCTCCCCTGGGCGTCCGGGAGAGAAATTCTTCGTCTGAGACAATGGAAGCCGTTTTATCAAATTGTCCGCGGCTGTAGGCGTTCATCCAGAGCCGGGACTGTTCCGTCATTTTCAATATATAACTGCGCAGAAGCCTGTCCTGGCTTTGCCTGCGGCCATTGAACAGCATGCCGAAATTATCATCGGCACAGGCTAAAACAATCATAGGTAAACCTCCTCTGTAAACAAAGACCATTATAGCATGAAACTGTGTGAAATTTAATATTTTTTTCAGACACAGCGCAGGAGAAGTGTGCTATCATTTATTTAGAAATGCCCGGACAGAAGACGCCGGGAAAGTACAGCAAGGAGGAGGCCTCTATGTCTGCGTATGTGGAAATGAAGGATGTGACGAAGGTCTATCAGATGGGGGAGGTTTCGATCAGGGCCTGTGACGGTGTGAATTTTGAGATTGAAAAAGGTCAGTTCGTGATTATCGTAGGCCCCTCCGGAGCCGGAAAGACCACCGTCCTGAATATTCTCGGGGGAATGGATACCGTAAGCAGCGGGCAGGTGTATGTGGACGGCCGGGAGATCAGCGCTCTGAAGGGCAAGGGGATGATCCAGTACCGGCGGGAGGATATCGGATTTGTTTTTCAGTTTTACAATCTGATGCAGAATCTGACCGCCCTGGAGAATGTGGAGCTGGCGCTGCAGATCTGCCGGAACCCGCTGGACGCGGAGGAAGTGCTGGCGGATGTGGGACTGGGTGGGCGTATGGATAATTTCCCGGCCCAGCTCTCGGGGGGAGAACAGCAGAGAGTGGCCATCGCCAGAGCGCTGGCCAAGAATCCCAAGCTGCTGCTCTGTGATGAGCCCACCGGAGCGCTGGATTACGTTACCGGCAAATCCATCCTGAAGCTTCTGCAGGACACCTGCCGCAGCAGAGGGATGACCGTTCTGGTGATCACCCACAATACGGCCCTGACGCCCATGGCGGACCGGGTCATTCATATACGAAACGGCAGAGTAAGCAGGATTGAGGACAATGCCAGCCCCCGGCCGGTAGAAGAAATCGAGTGGTAGGAAGATGAAAAGTGCGCTGAAAAAGGACTTTTTCCGGGAGATCCGGAGGAATTCCGGTCGATTTATTTCCATATTGTTTATTGTACTGCTGGGCGCGGCTTTTTACGCGGGGATCCGTTCGGCTAATTATGATATGAAATATTCGGCAGATCACTACTATGATCAGACCAGGCTGATGGATATCCGTGTAGTCAGCACGCTGGGCCTGACGGAGGCGGATCTGGAGGATATGCGCCAGGTGGAAGGCGTGGAGAGCGTTGTGGGAGGTTACACCCAGGACGTTCTCTGTGAGAACGGGGACGCGGAAAACGTGCTGCAGATGATCGCGCTGACGGAGGGTGTGAATCAGGTGACGCTCACCGAGGGCAGAATGCCGGAGAACGCCCGGGAGTGTGTGGTGGATACGGCAGCCATTACCGAGCTGGGATATGAGATCGGAGATACAATTACCGTGCAGTCGGGCACGGAGGATGATCTGTCTGATTCCCTGCGGTATGACACGTATACGATTGTGGGCAGCGGCAGTATTCCCTACTATCTGGATCTGACCAGAGGCAGCAGCAGCATTGGTCACGGCACCCAGGATGCCTTTGTGCTGGTGGAGGCGGACGCGTTTTCCCTGGACGTCTATACGGAAGCTTACGTACAGGTGGAGGGAGCCAGGGAGGCGTTCAGCTACAGCGATGCCTACGAGGATCTGGTGGATCCTGTGCGGGAGCGTCTGGAGGAGATCGCAGATGCGGCCTGCCAGAGGCGCTATGAAGAAGTCAGACAGGATGCGGAGGCGGAACTTTCAGACGCCAGAGCACAGCTTTCCGATGCGGAGACGGAGCTTTCGGACGCGGCACAGGAGATCGCGGACGGCTGGGCGGAGCTTTCGGATGCGGAACAGCTCCTCCGGGCCCGGGAACAGGAGCTGCATGCGGGAGAGGCGGAGCTGTCCGGCGGTGAGCAGGAGCTTTCGGATGCCAGAGCGCAGCTGGCAGAGGGAGAGGCGCAGTACAGGGACGGAGAAGCCGCTCTGCATGAGAATCAGGCGCTGCTGGATGCCACCAGGGCGCAGCTGGAGGAAGGAAAGACGGTCCTGGAGGCGGGGGAAGCGGAGCTGTCCCGGAGCGCGGCGGAGCTTGAGAGCGCCAGAACCAGGTATGAGGAGGGTCTGGCTCAGTATGAGCAGGGCCAGGCTGCCTATGAAGAACAGAGGGCCCGGTATGAGGCCGGCCTGCAGGCCTATGAGCAGGGCGCAGAGGAGTACGCGGCCAGAGAGGAAGAGTTCCGGGCCGGCTGGGATGCCTTTGTCAGCACGGTTGGAGAACCCCGGGAGGTAGTCTGGCAGTTTGAGGAGCTGGATGCCCGGAAAACGCAGATGGAGGAGGAACTGGCTGCGGCCGGCACAGATCCGGCAGACAGCCCGGAATACCAGCAGCTGTTGGTACAGTGGAATCTTTTGAAAACAGCAGCGGATACAGCGCAGCAGCTGCTGGACGGCCAGGCAGAGCTTGCGGCCGCTGGGACGCAGCTGGAGGAGACCAGGGCGCAGCTTGCAGCGGCAGAGCCGGTTCTGGAGGCTGCGGCGGCAGAGCTGGAGAGCAGCAGAGCACAGCTTGCAGATGCAGAGGCGCAGATTACCGCAGGAGAAGCAGAGCTTGCGGCCGGCCAGCAGGAGCTTGCGGCCCGTCGCGCGCAGCTTTCCGATGCGGAGACACAGCTTGCCGCAGGGGAAGCAGAGCTTGCGGCCGGCTGGCAGGAGCTTACGGCCCGGCAGCCGGAGCTGGAAGAAGCCAGAGCGCAGATCGCGGAGGGCGAGGCGGAGCTGGAAGAAGCCAGAGCCCAGATAGAAGAGGGGCGCAGCCAGATCCAGGAGGGCTGGCAGCAAATAGAGGAAAACCGCCGGACGCTTACGGACGCGGAGGCGGAATATGAAAATGCCCGCCGGGAGGCGGAGCCGGAGCTTGCGGATGCCAGAGGGCAGATTGCGGACGGGGAAGAGGCTCTGGCCCAGCTGGAGGTTCCGGACTGGTATGTGCTGGACCGGAGCATGATCAGCTCTGTGGCCAGCTTTGAGCAGGATGCGGAGCGCATGAAGAATCTGGGAGAGGTATTCCCTGTTTTCTTCTTCCTGGTGGCGGCGCTGGTGAGCCTGACGGCCATGACCCGCATGGTGGAGGAACAGAGGATACAGATCGGAACCCTGAAGGCCCTGGGATACCGGGACAGCGTCATCGCCCTGAAATATTTCAGCTATGCCATGCTGGCTACGGTAACGGGAGCGGTGCTGGGCATATGGATCGGAGAAAAGGCTCTGCCCTACATCATTATGGACGCCTACGGCATGATGTACACTGGCTTTTCAGAATATTTTACCCCCATCAACTGGGATCAGGGAGCGCTGGCCCTGGCAGCCTCTGCGGCCAGCACGGGCATTGCTACCCTGGTTGCCTGCATTCGGGAACTGCGGGCAAAGCCGGCGGAGCTGATGCGGCCCGAGGCGCCAAAAAACGGCAAGAGAATTCTTCTGGAGCGGATCCGGTTTATCTGGAAGCATCTGTCCTTTAACAGAAAGTCCACCTTCCGCAACCTGTTCCGCTACAAAAAGAGGTTTTTCATGACGATCATAGGGATCGGGGGATGTATGGCGCTGATGCTGGTGGGTTTCGGCCTGCAGGATTCGATTACGGCCATGGCCCAGCGCCAGTATGTAGATATTTTCACCTATGACGCGGCTGTGAACCTGGATTCCAATGCAGCTGCCGGAGAGCGCCGGGAGTTGGTGGAAGCGGCCGAGAGTTATGAAGGCGTTACCGCTGTCATGGAGCTTTCCCTGGAAAGTGTGGAGCTGCAGAACGGGGAGAACACCATGGATGCCTACCTGTATGTGCCGGAGGATACGGCCATGACGGCGGATTTTCTGACGCTGAAGGACCGGGTATCCCAGGAGACGTATACATACCCGGAGGAGGGAGCCGCCCTGTCAGAGAAGACAGCCAGGATGCTGGGCGTATCTGCGGGAGATACGGTGACGGTGGATATGGATGGAAAGACGGCGGAAATTCCCGTGACAGAGATCGTGGAAAACTATGTGATGCATTACATGTTTATTTCGCCGGCCCAGTATGAAGCGTCCTTTGGAGAGGAGCCGGTCTATAATCAGCTGGAGATAAATTACAGGGATAATTCCCCGGCCGCAGAGCAGCGGCTGGGAAACGCCATGATGGAGTATGGGGCCTGTACGGGAATCTCCTTTGTGACGGAGCTTGAGCAGGAAATCCAGGATATGCTGCGGAGTCTGAATATTGTTATTTATGTGCTGATTCTTTCCGCAGGTCTTCTGGCTTTTGTGGTCCTCTACAATCTGAACAGCATCAATATTACAGAACGCCGGAGAGAGCTGGCCACCCTGAAGGTGCTGGGCTTCTATGATATGGAAGTGGCCATGTACGTATACCGGGAGAATATTATTCTGACGCTCATCGGTATCCTGGCCGGGGCATTTATGGGAATGGTGCTTCACCGGTTTACGATCCAGACGGTGGAGGTGGATATGATGATGTTCGGGCGCCAGATCGGCTTCTTCAGCTATCTCTTAAGCGGCATTATCACCGTGATCTTCTCGGTGCTGGTGAATCTGGTCATGTACCGGAATCTGAAGAAGATCGATATGATCGAGTCGCTGAAGAGTGTGGAGTAATACGGGCCCGAGCATTGCAATTCGGCGGGTTCATTGGTATAATAAAGCTACTTACAGGGGCGCAGAGCCTTAGTGCTCCTGTAAAATACAGAGCAAAGGGGTTGATGTTATGAATATCACCATCAGCGGCAAAAATATTGAGGTTACGGACGGTCTGAGAGCTGCTATCAACGAGAAGCTGGGCAAGCTGGAGCGGTATTTTACGCCGGAGACCGATGTAATCGTAACGCTCAGTGTGGAAAAGGAAAGACAGAAGATAGAGGTTACAATCCCTGTAAAAGGAAACATTATCCGTTCGGAGCAGGTCAGCAACGACATGTACGTATCCATCGATCTGGTGGAGGAGGTTATTGAGCGGCAGCTCCGGAAATATAAGAACAAGATTGTGGACAAGCATCAGGCGGGCGGTAATTTCCAGAAGGCGTACATGGAAAATGACTATATGGAAAATGAGGATATCCAGATTATCCGCACCAAGAAGTTTGACATTAAGCCCATGTATCCGGAGGACGCCTGTGTGCAGATGGAACTGCTGGGACATAATTTCTTTGTATTCTGCAACGCGGAAACCGATGAGGTGAACGTAGTATATAAGAGAAAGGGCAATACTTACGGACTGATCGAGCCGGAGCGCTGACCGGTCACGGGGAAGAATGAGTCAGCCCGTGCGGCTGCGGAGAGAGGCCGCCGCACGGGCTGAAAGTATGTCCTCTGCGATTCCGCAGAGCGGCACATTCTTCTGTATTATGCATAAGATAGAATAATCCTGCCGGTTCGGGCAGCAAGTGAAAGAGAAAAAGAGGGTATATCATGGTTTACAAGAATGTGCTGGAAGCTATGGGGCATACGCCGATGATTCGGCTGAACCATATGGGAGACAGGGATGGAGCCGAGATCCTGGTAAAATACGAAGGGCTGAATGTGGGAGGCTCCATTAAGAGCCGCACCGCCTACAATATGATCCGCGCGGCGGAGAAGAAGGGACTGATCCACGAAAATACCATTATCGTGGAGCCAACCAGCGGCAATCAGGGAATCGGTCTGGCTCTTGTGGGAGCAGTCCGGGGCTACAGAACGATCATCGTCATGCCGGATTCTGTCAGTGAGGAGAGGCGGAAGCTGGTACACCATTACGGAGCGGAGGTGATCCTGATTCATGATGCGGGGGATATCGGCGCCTGTATTGAGGAGTGCCTCCAGACAGCTCTGCGGATGGCGGAGGAGGATCCCAACGTGTATGTGCCCCAACAGTTCTCCAATCCCGCCAACAATGACGCGCACCGGTACCGCACGGCAGTGGAGATCCTGGAACAGGTGGAGGGCCCCATTGACGGCTTCTGCTCCGGTGTGGGAACGGGAGGCACCATCTCCGGCATCGGGGAGGTGCTGAAGGCTCAGAATCCCCAGATTGAGATCTGGGCGGTGGAGCCGGAGAACGCGGCCATCCTGGCCGGCGGGAACATCGGGACCCACCTGCAGATGGGCATCGGGGACGGAGTCATTCCGGATAATCTCAACCAGAGCATTTACAGCAATATCTGCATTATTTCTGATGAGGAGGCCATCCAGACGGCCAGGGATCTGGCCAGAAAGGAAGGACTCATGTGCGGCATCTCCAGCGGAACCAACGTGGCCGCGGCCATTAAGCTGGCCCGGAAGCTGGGAAAGGGAAAAACGGTGGTGACGGTTCTACCGGATACGGCGGAGCGGTATTTCAGCACGCCGCTGTTTGAAAACGAGTAAAAGAAGACAAAAAATAAGGAGGAAGAATCCCTGCCGCAGGGACTGCTCTCTCCTTATTTTTTTATGGAAAATCCACACCATTGCCACGGGCAACATGACGCCATCCTACCGGGTGCAGAGGGACGGCACCGTGCGTCCTGTATTCCTCTATACGGTGGACGCGGTTGAGTTTGTGGTAAATAAGCTGCTGGACCGGGGAAGCCTTTCCGCCACCACCATCGTCACCCATGTGCAGGACTTTATCACGATTTCAAAATTTTATTTTCACTGTCTGTATGGCGCTGGGGATGGTATACGCCATGATCTGCTACAATAGCTCCGGAAATCTCTGAAAAAAAATACCACGCAGAAATGGCAGAGGAGCATAAAGAAGTATTGCGAAAATACTAACCTATGCCAAGTGAACGGGAAATATGAAACCTCTATGTGAATGGACGAACCATTTGCATAGAGGTTTTCTTTTGCTTCTTAAAATTTTTCAGCGTCCGCAGGACGCGCAGCCGTCACCGAATGGGGACGATCTTGGGGGCTTGGGGGGAATCCCTCAACAAGCATTTTGGCCGGTGCAATCCGGCCAAAATCGCAAAACATGTATATGTTTGCATTGCTTGCCAATTTGTGAAAACAGCCTATGAATATAACTGAATTTCTAATTGTTTTGAAGCAATACTCGGACTGCTTGCGGCGTTTCTCCAAATCTCTGCTGAAAGATATGGTAGAAATTTGATACTCCATGATAGCCAACTGCTTTTGCGATGTCGCCAGTGGACATATCGCTTTTTTCAAGAAGCTCCAGAGCAAGTTCCATCCGCAATGCCCGAATGTATTCCCCAATGCTTTTGCCTTCTGTAAGCTGAAATGCTTTTTGGAGCTTGTTTTTGTTAAGAGCAACGCTTTTGCTAAGTTCAAGAATTGTGGGAACACTGCCGATGTTTTCTTTAATCAATCGTTTTGCCTGTAAAACGGCTGCAATTTCATCTTCACTTAGGTAAACAGGCGAAGCCGAAGTATATCGCTGCATCAAATCCAGCAGATAACTCGCAGCAGTCAATCCCTGTCCACGCATCCAAAGCTGAAATGCGTCTCCTGCAAGTGGGCAATTTTCAATACGCCGATAGACAGATAACAATTCCGGCGAATGAATCTCATTGCAGGTTAGAGATTGTTTAGCATCCTCCCAAAAGCTGTCATAAAGAGACACATTATTTTCTCGAAAAAAAGATTCCTGAAAATACATTCCCCGAAACCGGAGTCGCTGCCCACCGGATATTTTCATAAAAAGAGGAACCGGAGAATTAAAAACATAGCAGTCTATGCCGTTGCGGGATTTCCTCATTTCGGATTTTCGGTTATAACTAATCATTTGTCCTTCTTCCGTAAAGCCGATTCCTATATATCTCTGTTGGATTTGCGAACGGAACACTATATCCTTTGGAAATATAACGTCAACAGAAGCCACACAAAAACCATGCAAATCTCCCCAAAACCGGACATAGGAAGTCTTATCGAAAAAAGTAAACAAAGTGCAGTTCCCAATTTCTTTTTGTTCGGCTCCCAGAGAACCATAAAACAGCAATGTTTCATCTATATTATGAATTGTAATCATAGTAATCACCTCTATACGGAAATGGCACATCTTTTTCTATTTTGGCACGATTTTTGGTTAGCAAAAACTAACTGTTGAGATAAAGTATATCAAGAAAACCGCTTAAAATCAAGGGGTTTTCGAACAGCATAGGATAAAAGCGTTGTGTTTTAGGCACTGTAAGGCCGCTTGACGGAAAGCAGGAAGTGTTGCATAATGTCCGTTGATTAGCTTGCGCTAACCAACGATAAACACTTGTCTTTCCGAACAGCAAATCTGAAAGGCAGAGAAAGGAGAACTATGAAAGAGACAAAGAAAAACGCTGTCCTGCGGGTATTCCAAACCGCGCGATGCAGTTCTGCCCGATATATCATTGGCGTAGCCTGTTCCTCTGTCAGCATATTGCTGTCAGGCATTCCATTCTATGCGATCTACCGAATTGTTCGTATCTTTCTGGAAGCGTCCTTAAACAATACGACCGTAGACATGTCTGCTGCATGGCTGTGGGCGGGAATTACATTGGCAAGTATTGTCGTTGGCATAGTGCTTTCAATTATCGGCAGCTTTATTTGCCACTCCTGTGCCTTTCATGCGCTCTATGGTTTGCGTATGAGGATTCTAAATCACATGGGCAGGCTGAATCTGGGCTTCTTCACGGGTGGACAGTCCGGCGCGGTGCAAAAGACCATGAACGATAACATAGAAAAAATGGAAAATATTATTGCTCACGATGTATCAAACCTTATAGGAGCCAGTCTTTTGCTGGTTTCGCTGTCGGTGCTGCTGTTTTCCATCAATGTGCCGCTTGCCTTGACGATTATTGCCGCATTGGTGCTTGCGTTTATCATTCAATTTTCGGCTTTTGGAGGAAAACGGGGGCAGAAGATTTGGACAGATCTCAACCGTTCCTCTACAGAATTGGACGCAGCGTTTTCAGAGTATGTGTCCGGGATGGAAGAAGAAAAAATCTTTGGAAAGCCGGAGACCGCAGCTTTACGGCTAACTAACCTGATAGAAAAAAACCGAAAAAGCCTAATGGCCTACCTGAAACGGGTTACGCCTATTTACGGAGCCTACAAAACGATCACGCTCTCTGTGCTGGCTTTCCTTTTAGCTGTGGGATGTGTCCTGCTGTATCTGAATCCCGGCGATCACAGCCTGATGATGGAGCTGTTGATGTTCTTGATTGTCGGCCCGGCAGTCATCAGCCCATTGATGGAATTGGTAGAGTTTGGCGCAGACCTTCGGAATCTGGCTGTACGGATGGATCAGATTGAGGGCGTTATGAAAATGGAACTGATAACGGAAGGCGCGTGCGATACCCCGCCGGTTTCTGCTGAGCTTAGCTTTCAGGATGTGAGTTTTTCCTACCAAAAAGCGGCTGACCCTCTGCGGCGCATGGCGCTAGAGCATGTCACAATGCACATTCCGGCTGGTTCTTTCGCGGCTTTAGTCGGACCGTCGGGCGGTGGAAAATCCACAGCCGGGCAACTGCTGGCAAGATTTTGGGATGTGGAAAGCGGAAGTATCTCGATTGGTGGAAAGGATATACGGGACTATTCCACCAAGGCGCTTATGAATACGGTTGCCTTTGTATTTCAAGATACTTACATATTCGCTGAAAGTGTGTACGACAATATCGCCATGCACCAAAATGTAACTCAAGAAGCAGTTGAGTATGCTGCAAAGGCTGCACGCTGCCACGATTTTATTCAGGCATTGCCGAAAGGCTATCACACTAAATTAGGCGACGGCGGTCACAAATTATCCGGTGGAGAAGCGCAGCGCATTGCCATTGCAAGAGCGATTCTGAAAAATACCCCGATTGTCGTACTGGATGAAGCGATGGCTTTTACGGATGCAGAAAACGAGCTTGCATTGCGGGAAGGTATGGCAGAATTACTGAAAGGAAAAACAGTTCTGATGATCGCACATCACCTCTACTCCATCCAAGATGCGGATATGATTTTCGTTTTGGAAAACGGACGGCTGAAAGAAAGCGGGACGCACAAAGACTTGATTCAAAAGCATGGCCTGTATGCCCATCTGTGGGACATTCAGAATGAAACCGAAAGTTGGCGGATGAAAGGAGGGGCAGTATATGTTTCAGATAATCCGGCAATTCACCTTCCATAGACCGAAGGAAATCATTCAGCCCACCGTATGGCTGTTTTTTTCGCAGGCGTGCAGTATGCTTCCAGCAATTCTGGCGTATATGGCAATCTATACGCTGGGGCAGGCTTTTGTGCCGCCTTACACATTGGATTTGCAGTTTCTTATCACGCTTGCTGCCATAGGTTTGGGATATATCCTGCTTCAATACGCAATAGAGCTGGTTTCCTATTATTTCACTTACGGGCGCGCCTACAGTGATACGGCAAAAAAACGTGTGGCATATATCCAAAAGCTGCGCCGCCAGCCGTTGGGTTTTTTTCTTCTAAAGAATCGGGGGAGCTGATTAGTTCCTTCGCCAATGATTTTTCAAATGTGGAATACACGCTCTGCTACTGGCTGCCCTATCCCATTGGCGTTGGGGCGCTGCTTGCAATTTCCATTGTATGGATCTGTCTGTATGACTGGCGAATGGGAGTCGCCATGTTTGGTATGCTGCCGGTTTGCGCGGCGCTTATGTTCGGAATTGCCCGGATCAAAGAAAAACACAGCAGGCAGGTCATGGAGGCAAAAAACCATGCGGCTACACAAATCAATGAATATCTTCATGGTATGAAAGATCTGAAGGCATATCATCGTACAGGAGACGGATTTCATGCTTTGGAAACGGCCATGCGGAAATTGCGGGATGAATCGCTGAAAGAAGAAGCAGTTGCAGGCAGCTTGTCCACCTTGTGTTCTTCTTTGGTTAAGTTCATTGTTCCCATTACGGCTGCGGTTGGGCTTTATCTGCTGATCGGCGGCACACTGTCTGTTTTAGATTTTGCAGGCTTTCTCGTTTTAGCGACTAAACTGGTAGAAGCGGAGTTGATGATTGTCACCAGCATATCCGCGCTGCGCGGGATGCTTCCTTCCGGCGAGCGGTTAGACAAGGTGATGACAACAGCCGAACCGACGGGGGAACAACAGATAGAAACCGGAAATTCCTACTCCTTTGAGAATGTTTCTTTTCATTACGCAAAAGGGCAAGAAATTATCCAAGGTGTTTCCTTTGATACGCCTTCCGGTTTGCTGACTGCATTGGTAGGACCATCAGGAAGCGGAAAGTCCACCCTGCTTCGCCTGATGGCGCGGTTTTGGGATTATCAGACCGGGCATATCTGGATGGATGGCAAAGACATTCGTGAAGTTCAAACGGACAGTCTGCTTTCCAACATTTCTATGGTCATGCAGAACGCCTATTTATTCCGTGGAACCATTCGGGATAATCTTTGTTTTGGCAATGAGAGCATTGCGGAGGAACAGATGATAAAGGCGTGTAAGCAAGCCCGCTGCCACGATTTTATCTCTGCCCTGCCGGAAGGATATGACACGGTTGTTGGCGAAGGAGGCGCAACGCTCTCCGGTGGTGAGCGCCAGAGGATTTCTCTTGCCAGGGCATTCTTAAAAGATGTACCGATTCTTCTGCTGGATGAACCAACCGCATCTTTGGATGCGGATAATGAGGCAATGGTGCAGAAAGCGCTGGACGAGATTTCCAAAGAGCGCACGGTCATTATGATTGCGCACCGATTAAAAACAGTACGCAGCGCCGATCAAATCCTTGTATTGCAGGATGGGAAGATCGTAGAGGAAGGAACCCATAACCAGCTTGCAGGGCAAAAAGGATTATATGCCCGGCTGTGGGGGCTACAAAGCCGAGCTGGAGATTATACATTCAAACAATCTTAGGAGGAAAATCAATGAACAAAACAAAGTTTCTGAATCTCAAAGAGCTTGTAATTGTACTTTTACTGGCCTGCGTAGAAACAGCCATCGCGCTTGTAACCACTATGCCGTTTGCTGCAAATTTGCAGCTTGTCTATTTTCTCGCGCCCGGCCTCGCAGGTTTAATTAACGGTATCATCTACGTCCTGCTTGTAAAGAAGTGCCCGAAAATCGGCACGCAGTTTATCATCCCAATGATTTATGGTCTGTACTTCCTGTTTACGGGCAGCGTTTATGTATTCGCGTTCTTCGTGGTTCTGGCGGTTGTAAACGAACTCATTATGCTGGGCGGCGGGTATCAGAGCAAAATCCGTCCGGCCATCCCTCATGCGCTTACATGGATGCTCAACGCAATGGGCAGCACACTGACCATGCTGCTGTTCCGCGATAGTTTGGTACAAAGCTATGTGGCTATGGGCATGGACGCCGCCAGTGCAGATGCCGCTATCGCATCTCTGGAAGGATTCTGGCTTGCCCCACAGAATATTGCAATCGCCTTAGCTGCCGCCGCAGCTTTGTCGATTGCCGGATATGCGCTGGGCATGAAAATGCTGGGCAAACACTTTAAGCCTGCTGGAGTTGCGTAATGGAAAAACGAAAGCAGAGCTATTTCCGGCCAGACCCCCGCACATGGTTGCTGCTCTGCCTGCTGGGGATTGCCTCGATCCTGCTGGTTCACTCTGAGATCGGAGGATTGTGCCTGTTTCTGGGGTGCCTGCTGATCCATCTCTTGTCGGGAAACGCGAATAAGATCCTGCCTTATATGCTGTATTACATTGTCTTCTATGGGATCGGCTGGGCAGGTGTAAGGCTGCTGGACAGCAGTGTGGCCTTTTCTGTGAGTTCCATGCTGTCCAGTATTGGAATTGTCGGGAGGAAAATATTGATTCCGTTGTCCTTTGCCACCGCCCTTGCCAGAGAACCTACCGGCTCTCTGATGGCGGCTTTGCAGGCAATGCGTTTCCCAAAGGCTGTTGGGATAGCGGTTGCGGTAGTTTTACGATTTTTCCCAACGATCTCCGGGGAATACCGGGCCATCCGTTCTTCCCAGCGGTTTCGGGGAATTGGGGTAGGCGTGATTCACACGCTTACCCATCTTCCTTCTACAGTGGAATATATCTTAATCCCGCTGATTTTAAGAACGACAAAGGTGGCAGAAGAACTATCCGCGTCTATGACGGTGCGCGGTGTGCGTTTTTCCGGTGAAACTATCAGCTACCGCCCCATCCATTTTAGCTGGAAAGACGGCGCTCTTTGTGTATTTATGGCGGTGATTGCCAGTGCGGTTTTTGTGCTGGAGAAAGGAGGGATTTTGTGATCGAATTAAAGAATATTTCCTTCTCCTATGCGAACAACTGTGAGGACAGCCAACTGCGCCACATTGATTTGACGGTTAAGAAGGGCGAACTGATTATTCTGGCGGGCAAAAGCGGCTGCGGTAAAACAACTTTGACAAGGGTTCTCAACGGGCTTTGTCCGCAGTTTTATCCGGGAAACCTTACAGGCAGCTATTCTCTGGATGGACAGGACGCGCTTAAAATACCAATTCATCAGTTAGGTACGATGGTGGGAAGTGTATTCCAAGACCCGCGCAGCCAATTTTTCACTACTAATACGACCGACGAGATTGCGTTGGGCATGGAGAATATTCCATTGGCGCGCACTGTCATGCGGGAACGGATAGAGACAGTATGCGCACAGATGAACATTGACCGGCTGCTCGACCGGAGAATATTCCCGCTGTCCAGCGGAGAAAAGCAGCTTATCGCTATCGCATCCATTTGTGCTATGGGATCCAAAGTAATCGTGATGGACGAACCTTCCGCAAATCTGGACAGCGACGCTATGGTGCGGTTGGGTACGCTGCTCTACCGGTTGAAAGCGGCCGGGCATACCATTATCCTTTCAGAACACCGTTTTCACTATGTAAGGGATTCCTTTGACCGGCTTATTTTTATGGAAGATGGTGCAATTTCTGCTATTTACGACCATAATGAAGCGTTACGGTTGAAAAGAGAGCAGCTTGCAGGCATGGGGTTGCGTCCCTTTCAGGCACCGGCTTTTCAAGTGGGCGGTGCGTTTCAGTCAAAGCCGGAGGATACCTTGCAGGTTTCTGAAATCTCCTGTATGTTGGATGGGCAGCAGATTTTAGAAGAAGTTTCTTTTACGGCGAGAAACGGAAAAATCCTCGCTATTGCGGGACCGAATGGCGCTGGAAAGTCTACTCTGTGCCGGACAATCACTGGCTTATACCGGACGATGGGAACGGTGCAGATTGACGGGGAATATCTGAAACGAAAGCAGCGCACAAACCATTCTTTTTTTGTGCAGCAGGATTCCGATTACCAGCTTTATGCTCCGACGGTTTTAGATGAGTTTTGGATTGGAAAAAAAGAAACTCCTGCTCTAAAAGAGACCGCTTTGGCGAGATTAAATGAAATGGGGCTGGACGCTTTTCATAACCGGCACCCAGCCTCGCTCTCTGGCGGCCAGAAGCAGCGACTGCTTTTGGCGATTGCGGTAGCCAGCAACAGAAACCTTCTTGTATTTGACGAACCGACAAGCGGACTGGATGGGTACAATATGCGGTTGACGGTGCAGCTTTTCAAACAGCTCGCAAAGGAGGGCAAGTGCGTTCTTCTGATTACACATGACATGGATTTAATTGCCGAAGCCGCTGACTGCGTTCTATACCTCGAACAAGGAAAAGTGCGTTACCATCGCAATGTGCTGCGAAAAGTATAGAAAAAGGAGGGGTGCCAATGGCTTTGACATCAGCGATGGAGGATTATTTAGAAGCTGTATTTATGCTCCAGAAACAAAATGGCTATGTCCGCTGCGTGGATGTTGCAAAACAGTTGAGGGTAAAAAAGCCTTCTGTAAGCCGGGCAGTCAAGGAACTATCCAGATCCGACCATCTTGTTAAAAATGCTGATGGCACACTCTCCCTCACAGAAACAGGATTGCAGCTTGCCGAACAGATTTACGAAAAGCATCGTTTTTTTACAGAACGGCTTATAGCAGCTGGTGTGGATCCCAAAACTGCGGAACAAGATGCCTGCGGAATTGAACATGTAATCAGCTCAGAGTCTTTTCAAAAGTTAAAGAAGGTATTTGATGACGGTTAGGTGGTGGTGATATGGGAAATTAGCTGTATTTGATTTAGCTGAAACCGGCAGGCAAATTGGTGAAAAGTTGTTTACCCTTCTTTCCGCGGATCAGCAGCGGGAGCTGGCGCAGTTTGTCCTTGAAAGGACTACAGGCTGCATCAATTTTACTGATGTACCATATCAAACCATCTTCCGTGGCAAATATTCTATCCCCTAGAAGATGAACCATCCCCTAACAGAAACACGATCTGGAGATTTGTACTTCTGTTTAGAGCAAAGACTTGTTACAATCCGGGAGCAGCCGATAGAATTGACCGTCAAGGAATTTGAAATCTTCTCGCTGCTTATCTTAAATCCGAAGCGGGTATTTACCTATGAAATGCTTATGGAATTAGTATGGGAAGAAGATTACACTTACTATTCCCGCAAAGCAGTCAATAACCATGTGAGCAATCTGCGGAGGAAGTTAAAGATCGCTCCTAACCTGCCAGACTATGTGAAAAGCGTCTACGGTATCGGCTATAAGTTTGAAGCAAAATGAAAGGTGCGACAGCGTTGTATGTATGCTGTCGCACCTTTTTAATCATCTTTTTTACAAACCAAACAAAGCCAATCTTTTTGGTTTTGGTCTACCTCGATTTTTGAAAACCCAGCATTTTCCAATTCTTTCTCAATCTGCTCGGAAGTATAAATTGTCATGCCGTGGATTATATCTGTCCA
>ERZ1090862.166-NODE-166-length-28450-cov-7.011058_pt1 | contig 28450 bp, 24 predicted proteins | sample MGYA00478481_ERZ1090862 | MGnify/ENA primary metagenome ERZ1090862 (study PRJEB33644, sample SAMEA5815745) | chicken gut metagenome | biome: Chicken; feature: Gastrointestinal Tract; material: Caecum | place: Ireland | collected 2019-01-01 | study: A study of the... | reverse complement strand
GTACTTCAGTGCGCGCCGTTTCTTAAAGGGTTGAAAGTATCCTGTGTCATAACCGTGGATTCGCAGCTCTACACATCGCTGGGAGAACTCCTTGATGGCCTGGGTATAGAGTATCACCGGCTTTCAGAATCCGGGGGCAGATGCCTTGTCCTTTTTTACCGCCCGAAAGAACTGGAAGCATACCTGAACAGACCGGAGGTGCGATCTTTGATCCGTGAATATGGATACAGTTCCATGGGTCTGGAGGAGATGCTGGAAAGACTGTCGCACAGGGTAGAGGAATGCGCGGAGCAGGGAATAGGATTCCCGCACGAGATCGGGGCTTTTCTCGGTTATCCGGCGGGAGACGTCATAGGCTTTATACAGAACAGGGGAAAAGGGGCTCTTATGACCGGGTACTGGAAGGTGTACGGCAATGTTCCGGCTGCGAAAATGATCTTCAATAGATATGACCGTGCAAAAGACTGCGCGGTGAATGAATTTCTGACCGGAAAGAGCATTCGGGAGATTGCTCTGTAGATGCGGGTCAGGACAGCGGGATAAAAGGACCGCAGAAAGAAACACCGGCAGAAGCCGGAATGAAAACGGAGGAGAATAAGATGAGTATATCAGTAGTTTACTGGAGCGGAACAGGAAACACTCAGGCAATGGCGGAGGCTGTCGCAGAAGGAATCCGGGAAGCGGGCGCTGATGCCGTGGTGATGGAAGTATCGGAAGCTGACGCCGGAGTACTTTCGGGGGAGGAGTCATTTGCCCTGGGCTGCCCGTCTATGGGCGCGGAGCAGCTGGAGGAGTCCGAAATGGAACCTTTCGTTGCGGAGCTGGAACCTCTGGTATCCGGGAAAAAGATCCTTCTTTTCGGATCCTACGGGTGGGGAGACGGAGAGTGGATGAGAGACTGGGCACAACGCATGAAGGAAGCCGGAGCAGTGCTCGTCAGGGAAGAAGGGATTATCGCCAATGAAGCTCCTGACGAGGAGACGTTGGAAGAATGCCGCGCCGCGGGAAAAGAACTGGCGGAGAATCGTTGACAAAAACTCCCTCTGATGCATATCATAAGAGCAGCGGTAAAAAATGAACAATAAAAGAAGTCCCTTTCCAGTGAAAGCGGTCTGCAGTCTTGCATACTGTTTCGAGAGGGCATCAGAGGGAGAGAAAAGATGGATAAAAACATATTATTCGGGATCTTGATACCATTTGCAGGAACTGCCCTGGGGGCGGCAATGGTATTTTTTATGAAAAAGGAGATGAACCAGAAACTTCAGAAGCTTCTTCTGGGATTCGCGTCAGGAGTGATGATCGCGGCATCTGTATGGTCCCTGCTTATCCCGGCGATCGATATGTCGGAGGAGGCGGGAGGGATCGCATGGATTCCCGCGGCGGCAGGCTTTCTTCTGGGAATGGGCTTCCTGCTCATCCTTGATACACTGACGCCTCATCTTCATTTTACGGAAGAGAAGCCGGAGGGAATGCCCTCCCATTTAAAAAAAACAACCATGCTTGTCCTTGCAGTGACGCTCCATAATATCCCTGAGGGAATGGCAGTGGGCGTTACCTTCGCCGGAGCCATGACCGGAAATACTGCGATGACTCTCGCCGGGGCGTTTACGCTTTCCGTGGGGATCGCGATCCAGAACTTTCCCGAGGGGGCGATCATTTCCATGCCTTTGAAAGGACAGGGGATTTCGAGAAAAAGAGCCTTTGTATACGGTGCGTTGTCCGGGATTGTGGAGCCTGTTGCGGCGTTCCTGACAATCCTTCTGACCGGGCTGGTGGTCCCGCTTCTTCCTTATTTCCTTGCCTTTGCGGCAGGAGCAATGATCTATGTAGTGGTAGAGGAACTGATTCCGGAGGCTCAGACCGGAGCCCATTCCAATATCGGCACGGTGGGGGTTGCCCTTGGTTTTACACTCATGATGGTCCTGGATGTGGCGCTGGGATAGAAGGGCACGACTGTTGTCAGAATATTTCTGAAATAAAAAGTTGGAGAACAGCTGAATAAGGGAAAAAAGTCGTTCAGACAGGAAGTGACAGAAAATTCAACTTCCTGTCTGTTTTTATATAACAGAATCTGTGAAATGTTTCCGGAAAAAGAAATTCTCTGAAAATCAGATGTTTGTTCTGAAAATACATGATGGTGTGTTTTGGGGATTGCAAAGCACTACATTTTGTATTAGAATAATGCCTGTACCAAATTGATACAATAGGAGAATATCAGAATGAAGATTATCAAGAGAAATGGCTCGGAAGAAGTATTTGATATTAAAAAGATTATCACCGCGGTCACAAAGGCGGATACAAACGCTGAGAACAGAAGCCTCAGTGACGGTCAGATCGAGGACATCGCGGAATATGTGGAATTTAAATGTAATAAACTGAACCGTGCCGTATCCGTGGAGGAGATCCAGGATATGGTGGAGAATCAGATCATGGCGACAGGGGCTTTTGACCTGGCGAGAAGTTATGTGAGATACCGCTACAAACGCTCCCTCGTTCGCCGGGCGAACACTACGGACAACCGTATCCTTTCGCTGATCGAGTGCAACAACGAGGATGTGAAACAGGAAAACTCCAATAAGAACCCGGCGGTCAACAGTGTGCAGAGAGACTACATGGCGGGAGAGGTCAGCCGTGACCTGACACAGAGGATGCTCCTTCCGGAGGATATCGTCGAGGCGGACAAAGCGGGGATCATCCATTTCCATGATTCCGATTATTATGCACAGCACATGCACAACTGTGATCTGGTCAACCTGGAGGATATGCTCCAGAATGGAACGGTCATCAGCGGGACCATGATCGAGAAACCCCACAGCTTTTCAACAGCCTGCAACATCGCGACCCAGATCATCGCTCAGGTGGCCAGCAACCAGTACGGCGGACAGAGCATTTCCCTGGCCCATCTTGCGCCTTTTGTCCAGGTGTCCAGAGAGAAGATCCGCACAGAAGTGCTCCAGGAGATGGAACTGGTGGGAATGGAATATCCGAAGGAAGTGCTCCATGAGATCGTGGAGCGCAGGCTGAAAAAAGAGATCACAAAGGGAGTCCAGACCATTGAATATCAGGTGATCACTCTGATGACGACCAACGGACAGGCACCGTTCCTGACCGTGTTCATGTATCTGAACGAGGCGAAGAGCGAGGCAGAGAAGAAAGATCTTGCCATGATCATCGAGGAGACGCTGAAGCAGCGCTATCAGGGCGTGAAGAATGAGGCGGGCGTCTGGGTCACGCCGGCATTCCCGAAACTGATCTATGTTCTTGAGGAGGACAATATCGAGGAGGGGCAGCCCTACTACTACCTGACAGAGCTCGCGGCAAAGTGTACGGCAAAGCGGCTTGTTCCGGACTATATCTCTGAGAAGAAGATGAAAGAATTAAAAGAAGGAAACTGTTTCCCTGTGATGGGCTGCAGGAGTGCACTGAATCCATGGAAGGACGAGAACGGGAACTACAAGTTCTACGGAAGGTTCAACCAGGGCGTGGTCACCATCAATCTGGTAGATGTGGCACTTTCATCGGGCGGTGACAAGGAAAAGTTCTGGAAGGTATTTGACGAGAGACTGAACCTGTGCTATCGTGCTCTGATGTGCAGGCATAACAGATTGAAGGGGACCCTTTCGGACGCGGCGCCGATCCTGTGGCAGTACGGTGCGCTGGCGCGCCTGAAGAAGGGAGAGCCCATCGACAGACTGCTCTATGGCGGATATTCTTCCATTTCTCTGGGATATGCCGGATTGTATGAGTGTGTGAAGTACATGACAGGAAAGTCCCATACGGACCCGGAAGCGACACCGTTTGCCCTGGAAGTGATGCAGCATATGAACGATGCCTGTGACAAGTGGAAAGAGGAGACAAACATCGCCTTCAGCATTTACGGATCTCCCATCGAAAGTACAACATACAAGTTTGCAAAATGCCTTCAGAAGAGGTTCGGTATCATTCCGGGGGTGACGGACAAGAGTTATATCACCAACAGCTACCATGTCAATGTGGCGGAAGAGATCGATGCGTTCTCCAAGCTGAAATTTGAGTCTCAGTTCCAGGCTCTCTCTACCGGAGGAGCCATCAGCTATGTGGAGGTGCCGGATATGCAGGATAATATCCCGGCGGTGCTCCAGGTCATCCGGTTCATTTATGACAATATCATGTACGCGGAACTGAACACAAAGAGTGATTACTGCCAGGCCTGCGGATACGATGGAGAGATCAAGATCGTAACGGGAGAAGACGGAAAACTGGAGTGGGAATGCCCTCACTGCGGAAACCGTGATCAGGATACCCTGAATGTGGCGAGACGTACCTGTGGATACATCGGTACACAGTTCTGGAATCAGGGAAGGACACAGGAAATTAAGGAAAGAGTGCTGCATCTGTAGGATACAGCATTACTATTCACAGTAAGCGCGTCCAGCATAAGAGAACAGGAAACGAAAAAGATGTATTACGGAGAGATCAAGAAATGTGACATCGCGAACGGGGAGGGAGTGAGAGTCTCCCTCTTCGTTTCCGGATGTACTCATCACTGTCCCGGGTGCTTTAACAGAGAGACCTGGGACTTCTGTTATGGGAAAGAGTTTACGAAGGAAACGGAAGATGAACTGTTAAAAGCACTGGAGCCCGGTTATATCAACGGGCTGACCCTGCTCGGAGGGGAGCCTTTTGAGCCTCAGAATCAGGCTGTGCTCGTCCCATTTCTCAGAAAAGTAAGAGAAAGATATCCGGAGAAGACCATCTGGTGCTACAGCGGATATCTTTTTGATAAAGAACTGCGCGGGGAGAGCCGCGCGAGGTGCGAGTGGACGGATGAAATGCTGTCCATGCTCGATATCCTAGTGGACGGACGGTTCGTGGAAGCGCTTAAGGATATCACTCTTGTATTCCGGGGCTCTTCCAACCAGCGGGTGATCGATGTGAAGAAGAGCATGGACAGCGGAGAGATCGTGTTGTGGGAGCAGAAGATCAGACGCGGGGTGTTCTGATCCCCAGCATCCTGCACACGGTTTTCAGTGTCCGCCGGTAGAAAAGGAAGATGACCGCTCCGAGGATCAGCATGATCACCAGGCAGACTCCCAGACCAGTGCCTTCAGACAGTGAGATACGCCCATCGTTGGCGAACAGGATCATCAGGAAAAACAGGGTGATCGCTGCCATGCCGAGGATCGTGGGCAGGGAGTAGATCTTTGAGAGCTGCTGACGCACGGAGCGGAAGCGGAACTCATTCCGGCACCCAGACGGATCAAATCTTCGTATACCTGCCGGTTGGAGAGAGCCACGGTAAGGCTCCTTGTATAGCTGATGATAAGCGCGGCGGTATAGCATACGATGGCCATGAACAGGAAGGTCATGAACAGGATCGCCATGTTCATGAAGAAATCATTCTGTTCCATGACACGGAAATACGGTTTGTATTTCCACAGGCTCCAGAACTGGAAAGTATCTGCGTCTTCCTGGGAAAAACGGTATTCATCCCCGGCGCCGTAGGGGGAGTCTGCGTCAAACTGGACAAAGGTCTCTTTCCAGGAATCGTCAAGGTCTCTGGAGATCCGGGTGAAATCCTCATTGTTCAGGACCGTGAAGCCGGAGAGAGTATGGGAGTAATGGACTGTGCCGAAGGTGACGTCAAGGGCATCTCCCGTAACCATATTGGTGAGCAGAGTTGTTCCGGTGTCCGGACCATAGGCGCTGTCCTGGTCTATGCATTCATCGTAGATCCCTGGGGAGAGATCAAGATGATCCCCGGTCAGAGCCTCGTAACCTGAAGCGGAGATGGCGATACAGTCGGAAATGACCTCACGGTATTGATAAACATATTTTCCGTTTTCATCGATGTCTTCCCCGGTTCCGTCTTTTCCGAGGACGATCATGGGAACTTCCGTCCAGTTTTTCAGCGTCAGACGGTATTCACCTGCAAGCTGCAGGATTTCTTCGTGGTCCGGCATATCCTGGTCTGCCCGGAGACGCAAGGAAAAATCTTTCTCCCAGGCATTGGTGGCGAAAAGGTTACCACTGGCGAGCATCAGGATATAGAACATGGCAAAGCATGCCCCGGCTATCAGGAGGGTCATAATGAGCATGTTGTTGACTGTCTGCCGTCCCTGGAACTTCATCATGCTGCGCGGGATGATCTTTCTGTACGGGTGCTTTTTGCTTCCCTTTCCGCGGATGACGAAAAAGAGGATGAGCAGATAGATGCCGGGAAGGATCGGAAGATAAAGCAGATTACCCCATGCCGGAGCGAATATGCCGAAGACGGCTTTGAAAAACCAGGGGTGTCCGTAGCCTGCTGCTGCCCCGAATATGACAAGAAAGATGCCTGCCGGAAAATACCAGGACTTTACATCCCGGACAGGCTCACTCTTTCTCTGCTCATTTACCACATCCAGGATGCTGGTGCGGGAAAGAAAACGCATGGCAAAGAGAAAACAGAAAAGCAGAGAGGCGCCGAGAAATCCTGCGCAGATGATCAGGCTGAACGGAGTGAAAGAAAGTACGGTGCCTTCCTTATCCGGGAGAAAAAGCCGGAAGATCTGCCAGATCCCATATAGAAGGATCCGGTATTTTTACAGTGAAAGAAGGCTGGTCCATGTGGTCTGCGGGGAAGAGACTCTCTCTTATTATGGAAAGCTGAGCGACCTGGAGAAAAGACTTCCTCGTGGGTTTGTTCAGATCCATAACCGGTATATCGTGAATGCGGACTGGGTAGAACGTGTAAGTGGAAATAGGGTCATCACGGAGGGGAGAGAACTGCCGGTCAGCCGTTCCATGAAACAGGAAGCTGTATCTGCGCTGGCACGGCTGATCCTGGAAAAAAGAAAAGGGGGATGAGAACGGTGGACTTCAGTTTGTTTCCGAGAAACCTGGAATGGGGAATCTGGCCTGGTGCGCTGTTTGTGACCAAGATCATCCTGGGAAGTCTGCCGTTTCTGTTTCTGAAAAAAATGATCCGGATCCGGAAAAGCAGAGTGAGAACGGTGATATTGCTTCTCCTGTGTGAGATACTGATGTGCCTGCTGGCGCAAAAGATTCTCGCGGGACGGAGGCAGGAACTCCCAGGAAAGTTCTGGAACCTGCTCATCCTGCTCTCGGCGCCGGTGTTCGGGATGCTGGGGGCTCTCGTTATATTTTCTGATCAGGAAATCGTGAATGCATGGCGGGATATCAGTATTTCTGTTCTTTGCATGCTGTACTGGGTCGGAATGGTCCTGACCGTACATGTGCTGGGAAGGCAGCAGGAACTGGAGCGAAAGGAATATTTTTATCAGATGAGGCAGCAGTATTACAACGCCATGGAGCGTCAGCAGAGGGAGGTCCGGCGTCTGCGCCACGATATGAAGAATCATCTGACGGCTCTGTACGGTCTTTCCGGGGAGGAAGAAAAAGCCTATCTGACAGAACTCCTGAATGCTCCGGCATTTTCTCCGGGAAGGGTATTCTGTGAGAACAGGACAGCCAGCGTGGTGCTCAGCGCGAAGGCAGACCAGGCTCTGGAACAGGAGACGGAGTTTGAAATTCATGCAGCGATCCCGGAATCCATTCCGGTGGATCCCATGGATCTGTGTGCTCTGTTGGGAAATGTGCTGGACAATGCATTGGAAACTGTGGCAAGGATGCCTGCGGAAAAGAGAAAGATTTCCTTTTCTGCACGCGTGGAGAAAGGTCTTTTTGCAGCGGAACTGCGGAATACCTATCTGTTTCTGGAACAGGGAGCTGACGGCAGACCGGTCACCCTGAAGAAGGACCGTGAAAATCATGGGTTCGGGCTTGCAAGCGCAGAGGAAATCGTGGAGCGGTATGGAGGTCATCAGGAGTATAAGGCAGAGGAGAAAGAGTTCGTACTGTTCTTCTATCTGCCGGTGTGAGGAAGCGTCCGCCGGAGGGCATATACTGCCTGTGGACGCGCTTTCGCTCGGAAAACAACGCTGCGCCCTGGGAGACGGAAGCGGGAAGTCTATGGGGAAATGATCGATGCGGGAAATATGGAGTATCTGGAACGGTTTCAGACGGATTTACAACAGGTTTTCGGAATGTTACAATGTAGAGGTGAGAAACAGAAACTTCAGAAATATATACAGGAGAACAGGCGAGGAGATCGAATGCTCGAGAAAGAAAATAGGAGATTAGCAGATCATGGGATTGGATTTCGAAAAAGCAAAGCAGGTTTTTGAAGACTATCTGGACGGATATGACCGGGAAAATGACAAGGTAAAACTGAAGATCATCCATACATACGGAGTAGTGGAACAGAGCCGGGATCTGGCGGAAAGGATGATGCTTTCAGAGGAAGATACATTGCTTGCTATGATCATTGCCCTTCTTCATGACATTGGGAGATTCGAACAGCTAAAGAGATTTAACAGCTTTGAACCCACGACTATGGATCACGCGGCATATGGGGTGGAGGTCCTTTTCGGGGAAGGAATGATACGCCGGTTTCTGGATGACGATATGTGGGATGATATCATCCGCACTGCCATTGCGAAACACAGTGACTTTATCCTGGAAGGGATCATGGACAAGCGGACACTGCTCCACGCGAAGCTGATCCGTGATGCGGATAAGCTGGATAACTGCAGGGTGAAACTTGTGGATGATCTGGAGACATTCATGGGAGCGCCGGCAGAGGAAATCGGAGCACAGAAGATCAGTCCGAAGGTGAGGGAAGACGCTCTTGCGGGGCGGAGCATTTTTTCACCGGACCGGGTGACGCTGATGGACTACTGGGTGTCCTATCTGGCATATTTCTACGATCTGAACTTCCGGGAGAGTCTGGATATCGTAGATGAGAATGATTATGTCCGCCGTATATTCGACAGAGTGCCTTACACGGATCCTGAGACGAGAGGAACGATGGAAAAACTTCGGGAAAAGCTTGTAACATATGTACAGGAAGGATTAAAATAGTTTTTACAACAGGAAATGAAGAAAGAAAAGGAGAGATGTGATATGGGAAACTGTGAACAGGTCTGTCCGCAGCATATCCATATCCGGGATGAGCTGGAAAAAGCGGCGGAAGTGCTGGAAAAATAGCAGGGCAGCAGAAGATCAATTAAAGAAAATTTAAGAAAAACCATCCTTCGAATTAAAATACGGGAACTAGACTGTATCCGTGAAAGCAAAAGACTTACAGTTGAAATGATCGGAGGATGGTTTTATGAATGATTATGTGATCCAGGGGATACTGATGGATGGATATGAATTTCTGTCTTCAGTGATCCCTCTTTTTATTTTATTTGTGACATTGAGAGAAAAAGGACAGAAGAACGCAAAAGACGGCAGACTCTGTCTGGCTGTATCTGCAGTGTTTCTCGTGTATCTGTGGGGTGTGTTCCATTTTACAGGTGCCGGGACGATATGGGAACCTGTCCAGTACGGAATGTCCGGCGGAGCATTCCGGCAGGAGAAAATCAATCTGATCCCCTTTTCCCGGGGAATTGATCCGGTGGGCTATGGGTTGAATATAGTGCTTTTTCTTCCCTTTGGCTTTCTCCTGCCGCTTCTGTGGAAAGAGACAGACAGTTTGTGTAAAACGGCAGCAGGCGGAGCCATGCTGTCTCTGCTCATTGAAATGAGCCAGCTTTTGAATAACCGCAGCACGGATGTGGATGACCTGATCCTAAATACGGCAGGAGCTGTCCTGGGATATGGGGCTTTCCGGATACTGGATCTGATATCAGGAGGAAAGATCAGGGGCAGGATCAATGTACGGATGGGACCGGTCCTTTTCATTGCGGCGGCGTTCCTTGGACGGTTCTTCTTCTTCGATGAGATGGGTGCAGCGGGATTTCTGTACGGATTTTGAAAAAGTCTTTCAGTTTTCTTTCGGACAGACTATACTGACATTAAGAAGAAATTAATTTCAGGAGGTAAGGAAGATGTTAGAATTTCGTTATGACACGCAACTTCTGATCGAGGGAGAGAATCTTGATGAAGATGCGATCAGTGAGTATTTTACGGAACATTTCAAAGGAGACTGTCTGCTGGCAGTGGGTGATGAGGAACTGATCAAGATCCATTTTCACACCAATGAACCCTGGAAGGTACTGGAATACTGCGCTTCCCTGGGGGAGATTTATGATATCGTTGTGGAGGATATGGACCGGCAGTCGAGAGGTTTGAAGGGATAGCGGAGATCAAAGAAGGGAGGAACGTCTATGGCAGTAAAAGGCGCAGTCATGGTGCCCCATCCGCCTATCATCATACCGGAAATCGGATGCGGTGAGGAAGTGAAGGCCCGGAAAACATCGGATTCCTATCGGAAAGCGGCGGAGAAGATTGCAGAGTGGAGGCCGGATACAGTGATCGTCGTCTCGCCGCATTCCGTAATGTATGCGGATTATTTCCACATTTCCCCGGGAACAGGTGCAAAAGGGGATTTCGGGCAGTTTCGGGCGCCTCAGGTGAAGTTCTGTGTGGATTACGACACGGAGTTTGTAAAAGTACTCGTCCAGGAAGCAGAAGCAAGGGATATTCCGGCAGGGACTCTGGGTGAAAGAGAGAAGAGACTGGATCATGGAACGATGGTGCCGCTTTATTTTCTGGACCAGTATATACAGGATTATCGGATTGTGCGCATCGGACTCTCGGGAATGCCGCTTACAGTGCATTATGAGCTGGGGGAATGTATCCGGAAGACAGCAGAACTGCTTGACCGGGAAGTGGTGATCATCGGAAGCGGGGATCTGTCCCATAAGCTGAAGGAGGACGGGCCTTACGGCTTTCAGAAAGAAGGTCCGGAGTATGATGAACGGATCATGGATGTGATGGGACGCGGTGCGTTTGGAGAACTTTTTGATTTCTCCGAGGACTTCTGCGATAAGGCGGCAGAGTGCGGACATCGTTCTTTTACCATTATGGCGGGAGCATTGGACGGACTGAAGGTGAAGGCAGAGAGACTGTCCCATCAGGGAACCTTTGGAGTGGGATACGGAATCTGCACTTATGAAGTGACAGGGAATGATCCTCAGAGATATTTTCTGGAGCAGTACCGCAGAGAACAGAGAGAGGCAGCAGAACGAAGGAAAGGTTCGGAAGATGTGTATGTACAGCTTGCCAGAGAAACAGTGGAAACTTATGTCAGGACAGGAACGAAGATCCGGGTTTCCGAAGGTCTGCCGGAGGAGATGTATTCCCGGAGAGCGGGGGTGTTTGTCTCGTTAAAAGAAGAAGGCCGGCTCCGGGGATGCATCGGCACGATCACGCCGGTGCGGAGAAATGTTGCAGAGGAGATCATTGAGAATGGAATCAGTGCCGCGGCGAGAGATCCACGTTTTCATGCGGTGGAACCGGAGGAACTGGACAGGCTGGAATACAGTGTGGATGTGCTGGGCGAGACAGAGGAGATCGATTCTCCGGAAGAACTGGACGTAAAGCGGTACGGTGTTGTGGTAAGCCGTGGATACAGGCGGGGGCTCATCCTCCCTGATCTGGAAGGTGTGGATACAGTGGAAGAACAGATCGAGATCGCGAGAAGAAAGGCGGGGATCCCGGAGGACGCAGAAGATATCTGCCTGGAGCGCTTTGAGGTGGTGAGACATTTTTGACAGGAGAAAAGAGGATGGTCTGTCCGGTCTGCTTTCATCACTGCATTCTGTCTGAAGGACAGTGCGGCAGATGCAGGGCGAGAAAAAATGTAAACGGCACAGTCGTCTGTGACAATTATGGAAAGGTGACAGCGCTGGCGCTGGATCCGATCGAGAAGAAACCGCTGAAACATTTTATGCCTGGAAGTCTGATCCTTTCTGTGGGCAGCTATGGATGCAATCTGTCCTGCCCCTTCTGCCAGAATCATGATATCTCCATGGGGGACTCAGGAACGATGGAGTACAGAAAAATCTCTCCGGAAGAACTGGCGGAGCTTGCAGCTGTATACAACAGGCAAAGTGACAGATATGGCAGAAAGAATATCGGGGTGGCGTTTACTTACAATGAACCTCTGACGGGGTATGAATTTGTCAGGGATACATCAAGGATGGTTCGGGAACGGGGGATGAAAAATGTCCTCGTCACAAACGGAACGGCAGAGCTTGCCGTGCTGGAGGAGATCCTGCCCTTTATCGATGCCATGAACATTGACCTGAAGGGATTTACAGATTCGTATTATCGAAAACTGGGCGGAAGTCTTGAGGCAGTGAAGGCATTTATCTGCCGGGCGGCAGAAGCATGCCATGTGGAACTGACCACGCTGATCGTCCCGGGAGAGAATGATTCGGAGGAGGAGATGGGGCGGGAGGCAGAGTGGATCGCGTCAGTGGATCCGGAGATCGTGCTCCATGTGACCCGCTTTTTCCCGCGATATAAAATGACGGACAGGCAGGCTACGGATGTGGAAACAGTGTACCGGCTGCGTGATACGGCCGGAAAGCATCTGAAAAATGTTTATACGGGGAACTGCTGATCGTTTAGCAGATACAGAACCATGGAATATAAAAGGCGGATATCATGTGATATCTGCCTTTTTGCAAGCGGGAACTCCTGTAGAGTTCCGGACAATAAGCTGGGCGTGCAGAAGGATCGTTCCGATTGAGACTCCGTTCAGAAGACTGGTTGCCGCGTAGTAACCGCATTTTCCGATATTGATCCGGTCCTGGCGTATGGTTGTGAGCGGAGGAGAAGTATATGGACTGATCGGGAGATCGTCGAATCCGATAATGCTTAAATCCCTGGGAAGCTTATAACCAAGCTGCTGGCACTGAACCAGTGCTGCGTTGGCGATCGTATCCTGACCGCAGATGAGCGCGGTCACCCCCATATCCAGAAGCCGGGGAAGATGTTTTTCCATACATTCATACATGAAAAAGGAGCAGCCTGCGAGCGAGGAATCAGTATCCAGCCCGTGCTGTTTCATTGCCTGGAAGAATGCATTATAACGTACCTGCATGATGTGGGATTCCAGGGCGCTGCTGAGATAGCCGATCTTTTTATGGCCAAGATCCTTTAAGTGGGCAACGGCCAGGTCCATTCCTTCGTCATTGTCGATCCCGATATAAGCTGTAGAAGGATTCCCACGGATCTGGTTATCAGGGAACCCTGTTCCTCCTTTCCGGCGAAGAGTTCGCACGTACAAAGGAGGGACATGATAATTCCTTTAATGCGCCTATCTCGCTGAACCGTCTGGACTGGAGAAAGGCATGGGAAGAACGCACTCTTGCGGAATATTATAAAGGTCTTATCGCCCTGAGAAGACAGCTTCCGGGACTGGGCGATAAGTCGGAGAAAGCGGCACAGAGGATTTTTGAAAAAAAGAGCGCGGACGGCGTTGTGTCCTACCTGATGGATAACAGAGATCAGGACAGTGATACGAGATGGCAGACCCTGATGGTCGTTTACAACAGCACGGGAAAACCGGAAAAAGTCTCTCTGCCGGGTGAAGGCTGGGAACTTCTGTGTGACGCGTACAACAGTATGCTCTGGAAGGCATCGGTCCCTGTGGCAGGAATCATCTGTGCGGAACCTCAGAGCGTGACGGTTCTTGGATGTGTCCGGGACGCTCTGGGAGAAAATGAATTTGGGAGGAGAAAGGCAGTATGAAGTGGATCTATGGAAAACAGGACTGGAAGACATTTGAGAGAGGACAGGAGAACTGTTATCTGATGACTAACGGGCTGGGAGGATTCTCTTCCATGACCATGACAGGATCGGCTGCACGCAATGACCACGCCTTTCTCATGGCATGTATGAAAGCGCCCAACAATCGGTACAATGTGATCCACAGGCTGGCAGAAAAGATCGAGACAGAAGGGAAAGGATATTCTCTCTCCAGCCAGGAATTTGCCGACGGCACCAGAGAAGAAGGATACCGGAATCTCAGTGCATTTTCCTATGACGCCTGCGATGGGAGAAGGAGCACGGGCAGCGCAAAGGCAGGCTGCCGGATCTGTGCAGTGATAAAAGCCGGAGAGTACAGAGAGATTTCTGTGGTGTTCTCTGTGTCCGGAGCGGCGGAAAGACTGCCGGCTCCCGGAACCGCCGGAGAGATCATACGCGGACAGAAGGAATACTGTCGAGAGCTGGGAGACCGGGCCGGTTTTTCATCAGATATGGCAGAATGTCTGGCAAAAAGCGCTTCTCAGTTCATCGCAGAACGGGAATCCACGGGGGGAGATACCATACTGGCAGGTTTCCCTTTCTTTGAGGACTGGGGAAGAGACACCATGATCGCGCTTCCGGGAATCTGTCTGTCTACCAGGAGATACGATGAGGCAAAATCTATTCTTCGTACCTTTGCCCGGTACGAGAAGGAAGGGCTGATGCCCAATCTGTTCCCCGAGGGTGGGAAAGAACCCATGTACAATACGGTTGACGCGGCGCTTCTGTTCATCAACTGTGTATGGCTGTATTATGAAGCGACGAAGGATCTGGCGTTTGTGGAAGAGATGTATCCGGTCATGGAACGGATCCTGGACGGCTACAGAAAGGGAACACGGTTCGGGATCCATATGGCTCAGGACGGACTGATCACGGCAGGAGACGGACTGGATCAGGTCACCTGGATGGACGTCCGGGTGGGAGAGATCCTGCCCACGCCCCGTCACGGAAAACCGGTGGAGGTGAATGCATACTGGTACAATGCCCTGCGCATCATGGCTGAGTTTTCCCGGAAGCGAGACGGGGACGGAACCGGGTATGGGACGCTGGCGGAAAAGGTAAAAAAATCTTTCACGGAAGCATTCTGGATGGAGGAGAAGCACTGCCTGAAAGATGTGATCTCCGGGACGGATGCGGATATGCAGATCCGGTGCAATCAGATCTGGGCTGTTTCCATGCCGTTTACCATGCTGGATCCGGAGCGGGAACAGCAGGTGGTGGACACGGTATTTGAGAAACTCTATACCCCTTACGGACTGCGTACCCTTTCTCAGGATGATCCCCAGTTCCGGCCTTCCTACGGCGGAGAGGTGCTGGAGCGGGATCTGGCATATCACCAGGGGACGGTCTGGGTTTATCCTCTGGGAGCCTACTACCTTGCCCGTCTGAAAGTGAACGGAGACAGTGAAGAGACAAAAGAGGAAGTGAAGGCGCAGCTTGAGGTGATGGAGAGCGCTCTCCGGGAGGGATGCATAGGACAGCTTCCGGAGATATACGACGGGGAGAATCCGGTCTCCTCAAAGGGATGCTTTGCACAGGCGTGGAGCGTGGGAGAAATCCTCAGAGTATATGAACGTCTGGAGAAAGTGTCGGAATAAGTATCAGAATAGGAGGAAATCTGTCTATGGAATTTGCAGGAGTATATCACAAGACATCAGAGCAGATGAGTTATCCACTGGATGAGGAACGGCTGGTCATCAACCTGAAGACCGGTTATGATGTAAAAAGGGTGTTTATCCATCACGGGGATCCCTTCGAGGCGGGGATCCTGGGAGGAAATGAAAAATGGACGGGGAAGAGGGAGGAGATCGTCTATAAAAAACGTCTTCCTCATCAGCTCTGGTGGACCACAACGCTGATCCCGCCCTATAAAAGATGTAAGTACTATTTCGAACTTCAGACGGAAAAAGAAGTCTGGTATTATTTTGAGGACGGCTTCCTGACAGAGGAACAGATCAATATGGACGGGAGGATGCTCCAGTGCTTTACAGTTCTCTGGATGAACCCGGCGGACGTGAACCGGACGCCGGAATGGGTCAACAGTACGGTCTGGTATCAGATCTTTCCGGACCGTTTCTGCAACGGCACGCCGGAGAAGAAGGATGCGGATATCGTTCCCTGGCAGACAGGGAAAGTGACAAATAAAGAAAAGTACGGCGGCGATCTGGAAGGAATCCGCAGGAAACTTCCCTATCTTCAGGATCTGGGGATCACCGGAATCTATCTGAACCCTATCATGGAGGCAGAGACGAACCATAAATCTGACACTACGGACTACACGAAGATCGATCCTTCCTTCGGGGACGACGGAACCATGAGACACCTTGTCTCTGAGGCACACGACAGAGGAATACGGATCATGGTGGACGCTGTGTTCAATCACTGCGGCAGAAAGTTTGCTCCCTGGCTGGATGTACAGGAAAAGGGCAGAGAGTCCACATATGCGGACTGGATGCCAAAACTCAATACAAACAATGAGGAAGTGATCAGGTACTTCTGCCAGGTGTGCGAGGGCTGGATCCGCAAATACGATATCGACGGGATCCGTTTTGACGTGGGAAACGAGGTCTCCCACCGGTTTCTGAAACGGATGCGGGAACATCTGAAAAAGATCAAGCCGGATATCTATCTGCTGGGTGAGATCTGGCATGACGCCAGCCAGTGGCTGACCGGAGATGAGTACGACTCGGTGATGAACTATCCGCTGATGAGCGGCATCCATGATTTCTTTCTGGATCAGACGATGGGAAAAGAAGAGTTTGAAAACATGGTGAACCGCTGTTATACTATGTATATGCAGCAGAACAACAATGTCCTTTTCAATCTTCTGGACTCCCATGACACGGAACGGCTGATGAACCGTTTCCATGATCTTGACAAGTTCTACCAGCAGCTTGCCGTACTCTTTACCCTGCCTGGAAGCCCCTGTATCTATTACGGGACAGAGATTGCCATGGAGGGAGGATTCGACCCGGACTGCAGAAGGTGTATGCCCTGGGATGAGATCGGATCGGAAGAGAACCGTGAGCGCATCGGACAGATGAAAAAACTGATCCCGCTGAGAAAGGAAGAAGAGACGTTCCGCAGCCTTCATTTTCATTTTCCGGGGAACTATGAAAATCCCAGATGCGTCGAATATATCAAGCTGGATGAGGAAGGGCAGAAAACAGAGATATTGCTGAACTGCTCGGAGGTACCGGTGAAGGTTAAAGGAACAGGAGAAGTTCTGTTTGCATGTAATTATCAGAATGGTATACTTGAAAAAAACGGCACACTGATAAGGAGGACATGATACATGGCAGAAAAGAGGATACAGCCCTGGTGGAAGAACGCGGTGGTCTATCAGATATACCCCAAGAGCTTCCAGGATTCCAATGGAGACGGGATCGGAGATATCCAGGGAATCATAAGCAGACTGGATTACCTTGCGGATCTGGGGATCGATGCGGTGTGGATCTCACCGATGTACTGCTCCCCCCAGGATGACAACGGATATGATATTTCCGATTATCAGGACATTGATCCCATGTTCGGGACATTGTCTGATATGGAAGAGCTGATCACAGAGGCAGAGAAGCGGAATATCCGGATCATCATGGACCTTGTCCTGAACCATACTTCGGATGAACACAGATGGTTCCAGGAGGCAAAAAAAGGGAAGGATAACCCGTATCACGATTATTACGTCTGGAGAGACGGTGTGGAGGGAGAACTTCCAAATGATATGAAGGCAGCCTTCGGCGGACCTGCCTGGGAATGGGTTCCGGAACTGGATCAGTACTATTTTCATCAGTTCTCTGTGAAACAGCCGGATCTCAACTGGGAGAATCCGAAAGTCCGCAGAGAGATCTATGATATGATCCTCTGGTGGATGGAAAAAGGCGTGGGCGGCTTCCGTCTGGATGTGATCGACCAGATTGCAAAGGAACCGGATAAGAAGATCACGAACAATGGTCCAAGACTGCACGAGTTCCTCCGGGAGATGAGCAGAGAGACTTTCCAGAAAGGAGACCTGATCACTGTAGGTGAAGCCTGGGGAGCCAACACGGAGAACGCGAAGCTGTACAGCAATCCCGACGGGAGCGAGTTCTCAATGGTGTTCCAGTTTGAGCATATGGTAATGGACCAGCAGCAGGGAAAGGAAAAATGGGATCTTGCTCCGCTGCCTTTTGTGAAACTGAAGCAGTGCCTTGCAAAATGGCAGAAGGCACTGTATGGGACGGGATGGAACAGCCTGTTCCTGGACAACCATGATCTTCCGAGGATCGTGTCCCGCTGGGGAGATGACGGGAAGTACAGAAAAGAGTCGGCCAAAATGCTGGCGACCATGCTCCATGGCATGCAGGGAACGCCCTATATTTACCAGGGTGAAGAACTGGGGATGACGAATGTACGATTTGACGACATCAGTCATTATGAGGATATCGAGACACTCAACCTTTACAGAGAGCGCGTGGAAAGAGGATACAGACCGGAAGATGTGATGAGATCCATCTATGCGAAGAGCCGGGATAATGCACGCACGCCCATGCAGTGGAACACGGAAAAGAATGCCGGTTTTACCGAAGGGACGCCATGGATCGAGGTGAACCCGAACTATACGGAGATCAATGCAGAGGAAGAGCGGCGGGATCCGGAATCTGTATACAGCTATTACCGCAGGCTGACCCGTCTGAGAAAAGAATATCCTGTCTTCGTTGACGGCAGATTTGATCTTCTCATGGAGGAGGATGAGCAGATCTTTGCGTACACCAGGACGACTACGGAGAACGAAATGCTGGTGTGCGTTAATTTCACCGGGAAGCCGGCGGCGTGTCCGCTGCTCGGAGAGTGGAAGGATGCACAGGTGCTGATCCATAATTATGATGGGAATGCGACAGAAGAAATGAAGCCTTATGAAGCTGTGATGCTGCTGAGGACCCGGTAGCCAGAAAAAGCCGGCCTGAGTCTGAATATGCGGAGAAGGAAAGGATAAGAACAGACAGAACAGAGACAGAGCGAGGAGAAGAAATGTACAGAGGAAAAGTGAAAACGGCGGATTCATCAAATATTGCAAAAGAAGCTGTTGTGGTCGGGGATGTGTCAGTGGGAGAGAACTCCACCGTTCTTTTCCATGCTGTCCTCCGTGGAGATGCGGAGAAGATCGTGATCGGAAACTTCAGCAATATCCAGGATAACTGCACGGTCCATGCGGACAGGGGGTTCCCGACGACAGTGGGAGACTATGTTACGGTCGGTCATAACGCGGTGATCCACGGGTGTACTATCGGCGACGGCAGCCTGATCGGAATGGGTGCGGTGGTGCTCAACGGGGCGAAGATCGGGAAGGAGTGCCTGATCGGTGCGGGCAGTGTGGTGCTTGAACGTCAGGAGATCCCGGACGGAAGCCTTGCGGTCGGAAATCCGGCGAGAGTAGTGAGAACCCTTTCAGAAACAGAGAGGGAAAAGCTGTATAAGAACAGCAGAGAGTACGTGAAAGTCGGGAAGGATCTGAGAGCGGAAGGTTACTGCGGGCAGAAGTGAAATAGCCTTGACAGAAATGAAAACCGCCTTCATAATAGTTTATGATAAATTACTAAAGTTAAGTTTAGTAATTTGAAAATGAACTGTTGCGGAGGCGGTTTTATGTTTATTGGCAGAAAAGAAGAGATGAAAAAGCTGGATCAGATGTATGAAAGCGGCGGATTTGAATTCGCAGTGGTATACGGGCGCCGGCGCATTGGAAAGACAACACTTATTACACAGTTCTGCAAAGGGAAAAAAGCAATTTATTATATGGCTTCAGAATCCACCGCAAAAGAGAATCTGGAAAGCTTTTCCAGAGCGGTTTTTGAAGTGCTGTCTCCCGGGCTTGAAATGCCGCCTTTTCAGAGTTTTGACCAGTTGTTCCGGTTTATAGGGCAGCATCTTCAGGAGCGTTTGATCCTGGTGATCGATGAATACCCGTATCTTGCATCCAGTGAAAAGGCTGTTTCATCGCTGATACAGGCGTATATTGACCAGTACTGGAAAGACAGTCCTCTTATGCTGATCCTGTGCGGTTCATCTATGAGTTTCATGGAAAATCAGGTATTGGGATATAAAAGCCCTCTGTATGGAAGAAGGACGGGGCAGTTTCGTCTTCTGCCCTTTACTTATTTTGAGGCGGAACAGTTCTTCCCGAGCTACACAGCGGAGGAGAAAGCATTGATATACGGCGTTGCCGGAGGAATTCCGGAATATCTGAGCCGGGTGCGTCCGGAGCTGACTGCGGATGAAAATATTGTGGAACTTTTTTTTACCAGCTCCGGCCGGCTTTTTGAAGAGCCTTCCAATCTGTTGAAACAGGAAATGAAAAATTATGCGGCATACCATGCTGTGATCAGCGCAGTGGCAAAGGGGAAGAGCAGACTTAATGAGATCGCGACCACAGTGGGTGAAGAAACTTCCGCATGCGCAAACCATTTGAAGGCTTTGATATCATTGGGACTTATAAAAAGAGAAGTGCCATATATGGAAAACGAGAAATCAAGAAAGACGATCTATCGTCTTGATGACAATATGTTCCGTTTCTGGTACAGGTTTGTCGCACCGGATGTCAGCGGTATTGAGAGAGGCTTGGGAAAATGGATCTATGAGAATAAAGTAAAGGGACAGCTTGCTGATTTTATGGGGAGCGTATTCGAGGAAATCTGTATCCAGTATCTGTACAGACCGGATGTGATAGAGAATGCTCCGTTTTTCTATGGAAGTGTGGGCAGATGGTGGGGGACCGATCCGAGAACAAGGAGCCAGGCAGAGATCGATATTCTCGGGGCCTGCGGAGAGAATATGATCTTGGGAGAGTGCAAATGGCGGAATGAGAAGATTGATGCTGACGTCCTGGAAAAACTGAAATATTGTGGGGAGATGTTCCATCAGAAAGAAAAGTGGTATTATTTATTTTCAAAAAGCGGATTTACGGAGGCTGTAAGAGAGAAAGCGAAGGAGAGCGACTGGATCAGATTGATCGGGTTTGCTGATTTGGAGAAATATGAAGACGGCAGGAACTGAGAAGGGAGTGTAACTGCATGAATATAGAACAGCTTAAGTATTACACCGAATTATGCAGGGTGAAAAATTTTACAGAGGCGGGGTTTGCCTGCAATCTGAGCCAGAGTGCACTATCCAAGCAGATCCGCAAGCTGGAAAAGGAACTGAACGTCACTTTGATCCGAAGAAATACGCGGAAGTTCGAACTGAGCAAGGAGGGAGAGATATTCCTGGAATATGCAGAAAAAATGCTGGATCTGTATGAAAAGATGCTGGAGGATATCCGCTTTAAGAAGGAGATAAGGATCGGGAGTATGACCGTGCTCTCTCCTTATCATTTTGCCAGGGTCATGTCCGCCTTTATGGAAGAGTATCCGGATATCGACCTGATCCTGGATGAGCAGACAGCGGATCAGATCCTGGCGCATCTGGAGGAATTTGATTTTGCCATCCTCCGTTCTCTCCTGATCACGGACACATCAAAATATAATCTTATCACCCTGTATGATGATTATCTCTGTGCGGTGGTGTACGATACACATCCTCTGGCGGGGAGGAAGAGTATCCGTCTGGAGGAATTGAAAGATGAGGTTTTCGTTTTTCCGCAGAAGGGGAGCGGAGGCTATGAAGCGTTCTACAACAGCTGTATAAAAGCGGGATTTACGCCGAATATCCTCTATGAATTTCCCCAGGCAAATACGATCATGAGTTTTGTGGAAGAGAAAATCGGAATCACCATCAATTTTACAAAAGTCTGCCAGGAGTCGGCAGGAAATGGAGTGCGCATGATCCCGCTGGAAGACGCGCCCCACTTTCCGATTTCTCTGATCTATCCGAAAAATGTGATCCTGACCGATTCTCAGAAACTTTTCCTGCGGTTTATCCGTAAGTGGAAGAAAGAGCGGGAATGAGTGATTTTCCGGCTTGACACGTCTGACCGGGTGAGGTAGAATAGCCAGTGTAGACAAAGCGTTGATGAGGACAGTAGGCTGTCGGTACATCTCAGAGAGGAAACCATGTGCTGTGAGGTTTCTGTTGTGCGGCTGACTGAAGACCACCTCGGAGCGGCCTTAATACGGCACGGTGATTCCGTTATCATCACATGAATTAAGATGGTTTTCCATGGAAGACAAGCAGGGTGGGACCGCGGATCCTTATCCGTCCCTGCGTGGAGTGTTTCCGTGCGGCTATAAATTCAGACAAATGAGGCATTCCGAAAGGGATGCCTTTTTTCATACTTATGCGCGTCAGGCAGATGCAGGAATCAGATGATATGCGGCTGAGGCGGGAGAGGCATGAAAAAAAGGCACGGACAGAGAGTGAACAAAGATTCAGAGAGAAAGGAAGAGAAGAACATGAAGATCACATTAAAAGATGGCTCTTTCAAAGAGTATGATCAGCCCATGAGCGTGTATGACATCGCAAAGGATATCAGCGAGGGACTTGCCAGAGCAGCGACTTCAGGAGAGATCGACGGAGAGATCGTGGATCTGAGGACGGTTGTGGATAAAGACTGTGAACTCAATATCCTGACATTTAACGATGAAAAAGGAAAGGGAGCGTTCCGCCATACAGCGTCACATATCATGGCACAGGCGATCAAGAGACTGTACCCGGATACGAAGCTTGCTATCGGGCCGTCCATCGCAGACGGATTTTATTATGACGTAGACAGAGAGACTCCGCTCACTGCAGAGGATCTGGAGAAGATTGAGACGGAAATGAAGAAGATCGTCAAGGAGAATCTTGAGATCAGACAGTACACCATGCCGAGAAACGAGGCGATCGACTATTTTAAGGAAAAGAATGAGCCATATAAGGTGGAACTGATCGAAGATCTTCCGGAGGATGAGACCATCAGCTTTTACTCACAGGGAGAGTTTACGGATCTCTGTGCAGGACCGCATCTTATGACCACAAAGCCGGTGAAAGCATTTAAACTGACCAGCCTTGCAGGCGCTTACTGGAGAGGCAGTGAGAAGAACAAGATGCTCCAGAGGATCTACGGTACTGCATTCCCGAAGAAAGCGGAACTGGATGAGTATCTGAATATGCTGGAAGAGGCTAAGAAGCGGGACCACAGAAAGCTGGGAAAAGAACTGGGACTGTTCATGATGCGTGAGGAGGGACCGGGATTCCCGTTCTTCCTGCCAAACGGAATGGTGCTCAAGAATACCCTTCTTGATTACTGGAGAGAGATTCACAGAAAGGCAGGATATGTGGAGATTTCCACACCGATCATGCTGAGCCGTCACCTCTGGGAGACATCCGGACACTGGGATCACTATAAGGAGAATATGTATACGACAGTGATCGACGATGTAGATTTCGCGATCAAACCGATGAACTGCCCGGGAGGTATCCTTGTATACGAATCAGAGCCCCGTTCCTACCGTGATCTGCCGATCCGTATGGGCGAGCTCGGACTGGTACACCGCCACGAGAAATCAGGTCAGCTCCACGGTCTGATGAGAGTGCGCTGCTTTACCCAGGACGATGCTCATATCTTTATGATGCCGGAGCAGATCAAGGATGAGATCAAAGGCGTTGTAAAACTGATCGATGAAGTTTACAGTCTGTTTGGATTCAAATATCATGTAGAGCTTTCCACACGTCCGGAGGACAGCATGGGAAGCGATGAGGACTGGGAGATGGCGACGGATGCGCTTCGCAATGCTCTTGATGATATCGGACTGCCCTATGTGGTAAATGAAGGAGACGGAGCTTTCTATGGACCGAAGATCGATTTCCATCTGGAGGATTCCATCGGAAGGACATGGCAGTGCGGAACGATACAGCTTGACTTCCAGCTTCCGCTGCGCTTTGACCTGGAGTATACCGGAGCGGATGGAGAGAAGCACAGACCGATCATGATCCACAGGGTTGTATTCGGATCCATCGAGAGATTCATCGGTATCCTGATCGAGCACTTCGCGGGCGCATTCCCGACATGGCTTGCTCCGGTACAGGTGAAGGTGCTTCCGATCTCTGACAAGCATATGGAGTACGGACAGAAAGTCCTGAATGCACTCAATGAGGCGGGGATCCGTTCGGAGATCGACACACGTGCAGAGAAGATCGGATATAAGATCCGTGAAGCACAGATGAAGAAGATTCCGTACATGCTCGTTGTGGGAGCAAAAGAAGAGGAAGATAATAAGGTCTCAGTCAGAAGCCGTTTCGCGGGAGATGAGGGACAGAAGGGTCTGGATGAGTTTATTGCGCAGATCAAAGAGGAGATTGCAGCAAGAGTCCTGAGAGAGACGACTAAAAAAGACTGATAAAAAGGGAAATATAAGTCAGAGGTATTGCAATGGAAGAGAAGGGACAGAAAAACACCCGCCGGCGCCAGCAGGAGCGCCGGCGCAGAAATGCCGCGAGGAGACGACGCAGAAGGAGAATGCGAATAGTTGTCCTGTGTATTCTCCTGGCGGTGGTGATTCTTCTTGTCGCAGGGATCACGGCTGCTGTACGTGCCTTTTTGAAAAGCGGCGATGAGAAAGACGGCGGGAAAACTGCTGCAAAGGATATTACCATAGAAGACGTGCAGGAGAAAGACAGTGATGATGACATTTCATCCGGCGGAACACAGGCGGACGATGCCCGTGCGGTAAAAAATACAGCAACAGAGGAGCATCATAAGACAAACGGGCTTGCGATCTGTATGTTTCATTATGTGTATGATGAGGCAGATCCTCCGGATGATCTGAACAATAATTATATCGAGGTTCACGCGCTGGAAGAGGAGATTGAGTATCTGGTAGAAAACGACTACTATTTCCCTACGTGGGAGGAAGTGCGGCAGTATGTGGAAGGAGATCTGCTCCTGCCTGAGAAGAGTGTTGTTCTGACCTTTGATGACGGCGCGAAAAGTTTTCTTGATCTGGGAATCCCGGTGTTTGAGAAGTATAAGGTGCCTGCAACTTCCTTTCTCATCACCAGTAATGACGGGGAAAATAAGGTCAAAGAATATCAGAACGATTATGTGACTTTTCAGTCTCATTCAGATAATATGCACCGTGCCGGAGGAAATATCGGTCATGGAGGTATCTTTACGGCAATGAGCCATGACGACGCCGTGGCAGATCTGGAAAAGTCTATTGAAATCTGTGGCCATGGCGATGCTTTCGCATATCCGTATGGCGATTATACGGATGAATGCAGGACTGCTGTCCAGGATGCGGGATTCATCTGTGCAGTGACAACGGAGAACAGGAGAGCGGAAGTGGGGGATGATCCGCTGCTGCTTCCAAGAGTCCGGATGAGTCTGGGGCAGTCGCTGGACAGCTTTATTGCGCTGGTGGAGTGATGGAGGATCCGGCGCAGGGCTGAGGGCGGGGTAACGTCCGAAAACCGCGGGGAATTTTTTCCCAGCTTACTTTCGCAGAGAGTCGGCATGTGCTCCGGTTCCGTTCCAGAATCAAAGAAATAGTAGAACTCCGGGAATTCAGCTAAATACGATCCGGAAAATAGCACAACTCGCTGAGCTCAGACAGTGCCATTTTCCGGATCAACGCTGAATTTCCGGAGTTAACTATTTAGCAGTAATGTAAAAAGGGGAGGGCTTCCCACCAGACAGTTCACCTGTCCGAAGGAAGCCCTCCCTTTTTATCCTGTTGGGAAGTCCTTAGTATTCCCCGCTGAAAGCAGCGGGGGACGAGCCAGGGAGCAGCGCCCACCGGGCGCGCCCCTCCCGTCCGACCCCGGATCCGTCGGAGTGAGGGATCAGCCCAGCGGGGAGAAGATATGCTGCCTAAGGACCGTTAAAACAACACCGGTCCTTGGCACGCGTTCTTTGCGTGCCTAGTACCGCTGTGTTGTTTTCCGAGCGGGAGCGTGTCCGCAGACGGCATATCCTCTCCCCGCGGACTTCTTCCCACCCCGCCGGATCCGGTCACATATTGTAGTACCGCGCGTAAATTCCTCCTTTTGCCAGCAGGCTCTCGTGAGTTCCTCTCTCGGCGATTCCGTCTTCGGTGATGACGATGATCTCGTCGGCGTTCTTGATAGTAGAGAGCCGGTGTGCGATGGTGATAGTCGTGCGGTCTTTGGAAAGCTCTTCGAGGCTCTGCTGGATCCAGCGTTCACTTTCATTGTCCAGTGCGCTGGTGGCTTCGTCTAGGATCAGGATCGGAGGATTTTTCAGGAACACACGGGCGATGGAAATCCGCTGTTTCTGTCCTCCGGAGAGACGGGTTCCGCGCTCGCCGACAAAGGTATCGTAACCGTCTGGCAGTTCCTGGATAAAGTCATGAATGTTGGCGCGTTTTGCGGCTTCAACGATCTCTTCCATGGAGGCTCCGGGTTTACCGTAAGCGATATTTTCCCGGATCGTTCCGCTGAACAGATAGACATCCTGCTGTACCATGCCGATCTGGCTGCGGAGACTTTTCAGCTTAAGCGTGCGGACGTCCTGCCCGTCGATGGTGATCCTTCCTCCTGTCACATCATAAAACCGGGGCAGGAGAGAACAGATCGTAGTCTTGCCGCTTCCGGACGGTCCTACCAGAGCAATGGATCGGCCCGCCGGAATCTCAAAGGAAACATGGGAGAGGACAGGGGTGTCATCGTCACTGTAGTGGAAAGAAACATCTTCGTAGCAGACTCTTCCATGCACATCGGTCAAGTCTTTTGCATCCGGAGCATCCTCGATTTCCGGCTCTGTCTCCATCACATCAAGGAAACGGCGAAAGCCGGAAAGTCCTTTCTGTATCGTCTCGATCAGTTCCACCAGGATCTGGATCGGGCTGATGAAGATTCCGATGTAGAGGGCATACATGGCGAGATCCGCCGGAGCCATCAGCCCCTGTGCGATCAGATAACCGCCGTATACCAGTGTGACAAGATACATCATCCCCTGGAAGAACAGGTTCCATCCCATGAAGCTTCCCATACAGTTGTAATTGTTATCCTTTGAGACGAGAAAAGCATGGTTGCTCTTTTTAAATTTTTCCCGTTCGATATCTTCATTCGCGAAGGATTGTACCACGCGGATGCCGGCAAGTGTATCCTGAAGGCTGGCGTTCACATCCCCGATCTTCCGGCGGTTCTCCATAAATGTTTCCTGCATTTTCCCGTTCTGACGGAAGGAGAAAATGAACATGCACAGGACAAGGACAACAAGTGGAAGAGCCAGTCTCCAGTTGATCATAAACAGGAAAATGAAAGACCCGATGATCTTTACCACGGAGATGAAAAGATTTTCCGGACCGTGATGTGCGAACTCGGCGATGTCAAAAAGGTCAGATACAAGTTTGCTCATCATCTGACCCGAGTTATTCTGACTGTAATAGGAAAAGGACAGCTTTTCGTAATGGTCAAAGAGCTGCTGGCGCATATCCCGTTCCATGTTTGCCCCCATCATATGTCCCTGATAGCTGACGTAATATTTGCAGAGACTCTGTATGACGTACATGACAAGAAGTCCTGCCGCTATGAGGGGGAGTGTCTCCAGGATGGCGCTGCTGTCCCGGGTGAAGAGTGTGTTGGTCGCTGTCCGCAGGATCTGGGGGTAAGCCAGATCTGCAAGGCTGATAAATGTGGCGCACAGCAGGTCGATGAAAAAGACCGCTTTATATGGCGCATAATAATGAATAAACTTTTTTATCGTTTGCATGGTGAACCTCCTGAAAAAACTAAAACAATATTAGCACAACGGTTTTTCCTTGACAAGGCGGGAATGATTCTGTATGGTTTTATCAGTTGTCGTCCGTTGAGATGAGAAACGCAGTGTTTATAATAGTATAGAGAATAACATTTTTACAGGAGAGAAACAGATGAAGATATACCTTGCCCCGCTGGAGGGGATTACGGGATGGATCTACCGGGGAGCGCTCAGAGAGTGTTTCGGCGGGTTCGATAAATATTTTGTACCTTTTATCAGTCCGAATCAGAAGGGGCATTTCAGTTCCCGGGAGAAAAAGGATATCCTGCCCGCGAACAATGAGGGAGCGTATACTGTACCCCAGATTCTTACGAACAATGCAGAAGATTTTCTGCGGACGGCGGAGAAGCTGGAGGAATACGGGTACAAAGAAGTGAACCTTAATCTGGGATGTCCGTCCAGAACGGTCGTGACCAAGGGGAGAGGTGCAGGATTTCTTGCATTTCCGGAGCGGCTGGAGAAATTTCTGGACATTATTTTTCAGGATTGCAGGCTGAAGATCTCAGTCAAGACCAGGATCGGGATGGAAGATGGAACTGAGTTTGCGGATCTTCTTGATATCTTTAATAAATATCCCATGGAGGAACTGATCATTCATCCGCGGCTACAGAAAGACTTCTATAAAAATACTCCGGATATGGAAGTGTTTGCAGCCGCGCTGGAAAAAAGCCGTAATCCGTTATGTTACAATGGCGATATCTTTACGGTGGAAGATTATTACAGATTTCAGAAGGAATTTCCTCAAGTCGAATGTATCATGGCAGGGCGTGGAGTCCTTGCAGACCCGGCTCTGGCCCGGGAGATCCGCGGAGGAAAAAGAGCGGATAAGGGCGAACTGCGAAGATTCCATGATCTTGTCTATGCAGGATACTGCAGGGAAATGTCCGGAGACCGGACTGTTCTCTATAAAATGAAAGAGATGTGGTCTTATATGGCACCGCTGTTTTCGGACTATAAAAAATATGCGAAAAAGATCAAGAAATGTGAGAAATGCGCTGTATATGAGCAGATGATCGAAGAATTTTTTGAGTGCGGTGATCTTGTGGATTCCAGGTGCAGAGAAAAAAGTATTGTATGAACGGCATAGCGGCTGCACGAAGTCTTCAGAAAGAATTCAGAGGAATGCTTTTGGCAGGAAACAGAAGAAGGGAGAGAATACAGAGACATGTTTGGAGTAATTCAGCAGAT